>WNGF01000481.1_pt1 | contig 74852 bp, 49 predicted proteins | sample 5400641 | NCBI WGS metagenome assembly WNGF01 (sample SAMN13153371, study PRJNA577476) | soil metagenome | isolation source: 80 cm soil or saprolite under grassland replicate 2 | place: USA:California | collected 2016-06-15
CTTTAACCCGGTTTGAGCGTCAATGACGCGCTTTTTTTCGATCAATCCTTCCTCCTCCAAGAGTCGGATGTACTTCCCTGCTACCTGCCGCGTTAATCCAGCATAGGTACCGACAGTCTTGTTGAAGGCCGTAATTGCGCTATTTTGAAAGTCACTTTCCATCTCACAAATCGCCAAGTAGGTTGCCCGAAGCGCAATAAAGACCTTCTTGTTCGTGCCATACTTCTCGCGCCAGTACCGCATGATTGGCTTGTCAAACCAGCCAAAGGGTTGGTCCCGGAAAATACGTACGTGGTTGTCCATATGTACCGCCCGCCCTGGCCTTGATGGCAGGCGCGGTCGATCGTATAATGCACGCATAAGCGTACATATGTTCGGAACCGTGCTGCCACGAAAGCGAGTACCCATGGAAACACACAATATCCAGCGCGTGCTGCGGGCGCGCTACGGCGGGGTCGAAGCCAGCGACATACTGGTACAGTTCGCCCGAATAGAGCTTGAGCGCCCGGACGCGCTGACCTGGATGCAGAATGGCAAATTCTACGAGGTCTACGGTGACACAGCGCGCCTGCTGGGCCGTCTGCTCGACCTGCGCGTGGCGGAAAAGCCGCTCATGACCGGTCGGGGAACATCGCGCTATGTTACGGAGCTCGAAGCAATGGTCGGGAAAACGTTAAAATCTGTGTGTCCAAAAAATGAGAACGGCCAGCCAATCATGCTGGCGATGACCGGGATCACGATTGGCAGCGAACGCGAACATCTAGCGCGGTTACTGCGTATGGGCTACCGCGTCGCAATTGGGCGCGAGATCGACGGCGAGCGCGAAGGGACGATCAAGGCGCGGCAGCTGACTGAGGTGATCACCCCAGGGACCGTTTTCGACGAGGATCTGCTGGACGACGAGCGGCGGCTGCTGGCCGCGGTTCATGTGAGCCACGAGCGAGCGGCGCTGGCGATTGCCGATGTCTCGACCGGAATGCTGTGGTGCCAGGAGTGGGCTGGCTCAGATGCTCACGACCGCCTCATGGACGAGCTGGCACGGGTTGGACCAGCCGAGCTGCTCTGCGATAGTGAGCTGTCCCGCGAGGACCGCGACCGGATCGGCATCGCCAGCGGTATCACGCGGCTCGAAGGCGAACGAGCCCAGCGCCACCGCGCGGTGTGCGATGAGTTGGGCGTGATCAACAGCTACCACGTGGGCCGCCTATCTCCGCTGCCGGGGTGGTGGTTTACTGCTGAGGCATGCCAGGAGGCGCTGCAGGCTCACTTTCAGACGGTCGACCTGCGTCCATTTGAGCTTGCCGACCGCCCATACGCCATGCGAGCGGCTGGGGTGCTGATCCGCTACCTTCAGTGGAACCGGTTCCCGGCGATCGCACGATTGCAAACAGTGCGCGTTGGTGGCGGGAGCAACTTGCTCCAGATGGACGCAACCACGCGGCGGACGCTTGATATCCTCGCCGGTCCTGATGGCACCGCATATGGCTCGCTGCTGGCGGTGCTCGACCAGACGCGAACGCCGATGGGCGCTCGCCTGCTCAAAACGTGGCTCACTCAGGGACTGCGTGACGCAGCACGCCTGGCCGCAAGGTATGAGGCGGTTCAGGCATGTGTCGAGGACTCGATCAACCGTGAGGAGATCCGCGCGAGATTGGGCCGGATCGGCGATCTGGAGCGAGTGGTCAATCGTCTGCTGGTTGGTCCGGAGCGAGCTACTCCGCGGGACATGGCTCGCCTGCGGGATGCGTTGGACGCCGCCGAGACGATCGCGGCTGCGTTGGAGCATCTTGGCGGCCTGGGAATTGCGACATATGCCCCAGCGTCGGACGTCAGGTCACTCCTCGCGCAGGCGCTGGCTGCCACACCACGTGCCAGCCTGGCGCCGCGCTCCGACGCCGAGGCGGGCGACTTGCTGGCGACTGGGTGGGACTCGGAGCTCGACGCACTTCTGACCCAGGAACAGCAAGCCCAGGCCCGGATCGAGCAGATCGTCTCAGCGCTTTGCCTCACCACGGGAATCAAATCGCTCCAGCACAAACGTGATGCGCGCACGGGACAGACCGTCCTGACGGTCTCGGCGATCGACGCGCGCAAGGTGCCCGGCGACTGGAGCCGCGTGATCAAGGGGAAGGAGCAATACACAACCGACCAGCTCCAGCAGCTATCTGAAACGCTGATCGAGGTCGAAGCACAGCGCGTCGATGTCGAGCGGGCAGCATGGCGGCGGCTGTGGGAGCGCGTTGCAGCCGACGGGCCACAACTAATTCAGCTGGCCCGCGACCTGGCGCAGATCGATGTCTTGACCACGCTGGCCCACGTGGCGATCCGCGAGCGCTGGACTCGCCCGACGATCATCTCCGATCGGGTACTGTCAATCCTGAATGGCCGGCACCCGGTGGTCTACCGCACGGTCGAGGGCTACATCCCGTCGACGATGGCACTCGATGACTCGACCAGGCTGGTCGTGCTCACCGGGCCGAACATGTCGGGCAAGTCGACGTTGATGCGCATGGTGGCCTTGTGTGTCGTGCTGGCACAGATGGGATCGTTCGTGCCCGCCGAGGCAATGACCTTTGGGTTATGTGACCGGATCTTTACTCGCATCGGCGCGGCCGAGGATATCGCTAGCGGACGCAGCACCTTTCTGGTCGAGATGACCGAGGTTTCGACGATCATCCATCAGGCGACCGCCGACAGCCTGGTGGTGCTCGACGAGGTAGGGCGCGGGACGGCCACCTATGACGGGATGGCGCTCGCACAGGCAATTGTCGAACATCTCCACACCATCACACACTGCCGAGGGGTATTTGCCACCCATTATCACCATCTGGTCGAGATGATCGATCACCTGCCAGGCGTGGCCTGCTTTCAGATGAGCGTCCGGCGTGACGGCGATCGGCTGATCTTTCTGCATACACTCGAGCCTGGGGTCGCCGAGGGCTCGTTCGGCATCGCGGTGGCGCGTATGGCCGGGCTTCCAGCACCGATCCTTGCCCGCGCCCAGGCCCGGCTCACCGCGCTGGAAGGAGAAAGACGACGACTGCTCCCCGCCGAGCAGGCACTCCTCGACCAACTCATACAGCAGCTGGAACTTCTCGACACGCGCGGCATGTCGCAACAGGAGGCGATCGCCGCGATTGAAGCGCTGCAAAGGGCGTGCTGGTCGTTGCTGAGCAAGCGGGCGGCGTGAGAGGATCACAACAGGGACACAAGGCATCTCTAAATGCGCCAGCATGCGGGCGAGGATGAAGCTCTTCCTCGCCTGCGCGTCTCTCTAATGGCTGGCTACAACGCACACGATTGACATCTGGGATAACACTTGCGAATATCTGAATATCGTATCCGTCCCACCGACCGGCGTCTTATCGAACACTTCATCTCCATCCGCAAGATCAGCGCGAAAGGCAGCTGTGAAAAGCGCGCTCGCAAGGGCGCATCTCGACACTGCACTTCTGGTGGACCTACAGCTTCATCGGCGGATGGCACATGGTGGTGCCAGTGATAGAATACCAGCGAGTAAGAACATTGAAGGCGATCGGGAGATTTACGGATGTCTGAAATAGCAAAGCTCCAGACCTATTTCGCCGCGCAGGGTGACGCTCAGCTAGCCTATCTGTTCGGTTCGCGCGCCAGCAACCGGGCGGCGCCGGAGAGCGACTATGATATTGCCGTGCTGACTCGGCAGCCGATGCCGCCGACGCGGCGCTACCAGATGGCCAGTGAGTTATCTACGATACTCGGTGGCAAGCCTGTGGATGTGATGCCGTTGCACCCATTCGCGCAGCTGCTCCACGCTGGCACGCACGAGCGTTTGCCGCACTAACGCGCCCATGCTTGCACGGACGACGGCCGGGTCGAACGGATCGACGCTGCCATCAAGCAGGATGAAACCAGCGGCGCCGATCGCCGCAGAGGTGCGCACGAGCGTCCCAAAATTCCCTGGCGCACGCACCTGATTGAGCACAACCCAACAGGGCTCATCGCCAGGCGCGACGTGCTGGAGATCCCGGATATGTTGGCGCAGGATTGCGCCAACTCCCGAGGCGCGTTCGGCGCGAGAGACCGTGCGAAACTGTTCCGGCGACGCCCGGACAAAGGGCACGCCGGCGCGTTTCAGCCGCCGGACGAGCTTGCGTGCGAGTGGCGACGTCAGCAGCCGCTCGCTGTACAGCAGGGTATCCACCGCGCAGCCGTGATCGATGGCCGCCACGAAGTTGCGCACCCCCTCGACAAAGAAGCGGCCTTGAGCGTCGCGGTACCGCCGATCGCGCTGGAGCCGGGCAATCTGTGTCAGCGCTGGAGCGACTGGAAGCGGGCGATGACCGGTCGTATCTTCACCGGTCATACTCCTTGGGGTGAGCCGAGCGGCTCGCGAAACATAAGCATGAAGTCATTGCTTGGAGCAGCTGCGCTGCATGATAAACAGAGGCGGAATATTGTGTTCGGATGACGATACTGCACCGAACAGGACATCTTTACGTATCTTGCCGTTAGTATAGCACAAGAAGGCCTACATGCAAGTTGACAACACCTAATCGCTGTGATAGCCTTCATTATCAAGAAACGCCTTTCATATCGTGAAAAGATATCATGAAATCGCAAAGTGACCGCTCGATCCAATCGCTCGACCGCGCATTCGACATTCTGAACACGCTTGGCCAGGCTAGCTCGAAAGGGCTGAGTCTGAAAGATATCTGCGCTGTTACGAAGCTGCACCCAAGCACGGCGCATCACCTCATTAGCACCATGGTAGCGCGCGGTTACCTTAGCCAAGATCTCGACTCACGGCGCTACATGCTCGGCCCGGCGCTGTTACAGCTACGAGCCGTGGCGTTGGACGGCCTCGACCTGCAGGCGATTGCACGCCCGTTTGCCCAGAATCTTCTCGACCGCACCGGCGAGAGCATCTATATCAGCGTGCTGCGCGGTTGGGATTTCCCGCCCTTGATTATGTCACCCAGCCCGAATCCGGTGCGCTTTGTACGACCACCTACCACGATGCCTTGCTTACACTCTGCAGCCTCAGGTAAATGTCTGCTGGCCTACCAGCAACCAGCGGTGATCGAGCGCTACATCTGCGAGGTGCCGTTGACGCGCTTCACCCCCAGCACCATCGTCGATGCCGACGCGCTTCGCGCCGAGCTGGCGACTATTCGTGCGCAGGGCATCACGTTCGACCGCGAGGAGCACGCGGTTGGCGGCAGCTGCATTGCTGCGCCGATTTTCAATGATCACGGCGAGATCATTGCTTCGCTATCACTTTCGGCCCCAACCTTCCGTGCGACGCCCGAGAAGTTTGCGCAGTGGACCGCCGATGTACGCGAGATCGCGGCGGCTTTGAGCGCGCGGCTGGGCTTCGCGCCCCCTGGGTGCGCGAGTTGTTCGACGGCGTCCCGCGGATAGTCAATGGCTACCTGGAGGCTTCCGACCGGCCGGGCATTGGCGCCGAGCTCGACGAGGCGGCCTGCGCCGCGCACCCCTACGGGGAGGACAACTTGCTGCGATTGTTCGAGGAAGGCTGGGAGACGCGGCGACGCTGATCTACGACATGACCGAGGGGCCGGTCGTGAACTATCAGTGAACGTTGGTCACTCCGCGCGACGAAATCGTGGCGCGATCTGTTCGGCGAACAGCTGCATGCCCTCCAGCCGCGGCGCATCGACAAACCAAAGCAGGAAATGCGTGATGCCCGCAGCAACGTACCCGCGGAGGCGCTGCTCGGCCTGATCGGGCGTGCCACAGATCCATGTCTGCGCGAGCGCATTCGGCAGCGCGTCAGTCGCGCCGGCGAGCCAGGCGTGCAGGCCGGCGTCGGGCGACTGGTCGGCGGGCGCCAGGGCGATGATATCGCGCAGGCGCTGGCGCAGCGCCACGTGGTCGGGCGCCACAAGGACCTGGATCTCCAGACTCTTTTCCAGCTCCGCGAATGGCCGACCGACACGCTCGCAGGCCTCAGCCAGCGCAGCCAGCCGCTGGCGCAGCTCCGGCAGAGTCACGGGGGTGCTGTTCCAACCTTGCCCGTAGCGGGCGCATGTTTCGAGAATGGCCGGGTGCGCCTCGCCAAACCACACCGGTGGCTGCGGCCTCTGGAGCGGCCGCGGCGCGCAGACTGCCGCTTCCACCCGATAGTGCGCGCCCGCGAAGCTGACCGGCTGCTCGGCCGCCCACAGCGCAAGCGTCAGCTCCAGCCCCTCGCGCATGCGCGCGACCCGCTCGGCGATATCGTCACTCCATGGCAGGCCATAGGCCAGGTGCTCGCGGCGCTGGGTTCCGCCGTCGATGAAATGGATCAGCCGGCCGCCCGAGATCTGGTCTAGCGTCGCCGCCATCTTGGCCGCGAGCGCTGGGTGCCGGAACCCATTGGCCTGGTGAATCATGCCCAGGCGGGCGTGCTGCGTCGCGCCCGCCAGCGCGGCCAGGGTCGTCCAGCCTTCGAGGATTGCGTCGTCGCGGCCCAACATCAGATGGTCGGCCACCCACAGTGAATCGTAGCCCAGCTGATCGGCCGCACGCCCGAGCGCCATGGTGGTCGCCGGGTCCAGCGCGGCATAGCCGGGGGTGCGGAACAGCCCGACCCCTGGAAACGCGAAGATTGGCACGCAGAAGCCGAAGCGGATGTCAGGCATGTCTGGGTCGCTCCGTTGTCCGTAGTTCGTCGTCAGTCGCAACAACTGACGACGGACCACGGACTGTAAGCACATCAAACAACACGATTGCGCAGCACGCCGAGCCGCTCAACTTCGAGTTCCACCACGTCGCCGCGCTTGAGCATCTGGCCGCGCTCGGCGCCCGAGCCGTTGCCAACCGTCCCCGAGCCGAACAGCTCGCCGGGCCGCAGCTGCTCGGCCAGCGAGGCGTGGGCGATCATGTCGGCGATCTGCCAGTGAATCGTGCCGGAGTTCGAGTCGCACCACACTTCGCCATTGACCCGCACGATCATGTGCAGGTCGTACACATCCGGGATCTCGTTGGCCGTCACCAGCCAGGGCCCGAACACGTGCCCGCGCGTGAAGTCTTTGCCTTTGGCCGGCCCAAGCCCGACCGACATCTCGCGGCTCTGGATGGCGCGCGCGCTGAAATCGTTGTAGATCGTGTAGCCGAATACATGCTCCATTGCACGTTCGCGTGGGATGTTCGTGCCACCTTTGCCGATCACAAAGGCCAACTCGAACTCGAAATCCAACTCCTCGGCGTACGACGGCATTGGAATATCGTCGCCGTGTGTGGCAAGACTGCCGGGGTTGCCCTTGTAGTAGACAGGCAGGTTGTACCACTCGGGCGGGATCTCGCGCCCCAGGCGCGGATAGATGTTCTTCAGATGTGTCTCGAAGCCCATGAAATCGCGCAGCAGCGGCGGGCCCGGCACCGGCGCTAGCATGGTCAGGCCGCGCATGTCATAGGCGAACATGGCACCGCCGATCGTGGTTTCGGCGCCACAACGCGCGGCCCACTCGAGCGCTGTGCCGGCCGCCTCCAGCGCTCGCTCGCCACCCTCGATTAGCTCGACCATATCGCCGGGAAGCAGCGCCGCGCTGATCCGCGCCGCCGCCCGTTCGGCCAGGCCATCCAACAGCAGCTTCAGCCGATACGCCGCCGCCAGGTCGACCACGCGCCCCTGCGCGTCGAGCGCGCCGGTGCGTGTTTGCGGCCCCATCGGCGTCGGGATCTGGAATGAGACCAGCCTCATAACGGTAAACTCCTCCACTCGACAAGGTGACAAGATGATAAGGTGACAGATGCGTTTTTTCATCTAGTCACCCCGTCACGGCTAGCTCACCGCCAGTTCGTAGAATTCGCGCTCGCGCTGTTCGAGCAGCGGGACGATCGTGCCCTCGATGATCTCTTTGAAGTGCGGCGTCTCGCGATGGGCCAGCAGCGCGGCTTCGTCCTCGTAGTGCTCGTAGAGCAAGAACTGGTCGGGGTTGTCCTGCGCACGGCAGGCATGGTAGAGCTTGCAGCCCGGCTCGTCGGCCTTCACCAGCGGGGCCATGCGCCGCAGCGCCGCCAGCACTTTGTCGCCGTGGCCTGATTTTACCTGATACTTTGCAATCAGCACAATCATCGCTGAGCCTCCTCGTTTGTCATTCAATACGCTTAGTACAGGCTATCGCTATTTCGATAGGATTTTGGACGGAAGACGAATGATCGCCGTCTTTCGTCCTATGTTCCGGTAATCGGAAACGAACTTCAACCGAGCTACACTAGTGCAGAATCAAGCAGGATGTTAGGAAATGAACATTGCCGCGATGGCGTTAGTACGGGCTAGACACAATCTGCAATCTGCAATTACACCAGGTACTCAATCGGCTCGCCGCGCAGCAGCCGGATCACGTTCAGCCAAATCACGTGCGAGTCGCGCACCCAGGTCCATGGGCTTTGCCAGGCCGAGTGCGGAGTGAGTGTGACATTATACTTCTGTCGCTCGTGCAGCTCGTGCAGTGGGTCGTCGGGTGGCAGCGGCTCCTCGGCGAACACGTCAAGTGCGGCCCCGCCGATGCGGCGCGCGCGCAGTGCCTCGACCAGCGCGGCTTGGTCGACCAGCTTGCCGCGCGCGGTGTTGACGAAAAGCGCCGCCGGCTTCATTAGGCCGATCTCGTGTGCGCCGATGATGCCCTGCGTCCGCTCGTTGAGCGCCAGATGGATGCTAACGACATCGGCGCGGCGGAACAACTCATCCCAAACGACGTACTCGACGCCATACTGCGCCTCCAACTGCTCGAAGCGCGTGATGTCCCAATAGATCGTGCGCATCTCGAATGCCTGGGCGATGCGGGCGACTGGCCGGGCGATCTCGCCGAACCCTAGCAGACCGAGGGTCATATCGCGCGCCAGCCCGATGTTCGGAAACCCGCCCCAGCTGTCGCCGTAGCCGCGCGCTTGCATCAGGGCGCGCTGGCCGGGTAATTGCTTGATATAGTTGAGGATGAGCGCCCAGGTATGCTCGGCAACGGCCAGGTAGTTCACCAGCGGCGTCGCCGCCACAGGAACGCCCAGCTCCCTGGCGGTCTCGATCGGGATGCCGCGATAATCCAGCCCGAGGTGCTGGATGAGCCGCAGGCGGCCCCCGCGCCGCAACACATCGGGCGGAACGGTTTCTTTGTGGAGGATCAGCACATCGGCGTCGCCGATCGCGGCGGCCAATTCATCGACAGTTTTGACCTGGCGTAGGTCGAGCTGATAGTCCTCGAAGATCTGCTCTAGGCTGGGCGCATGCGCGACCGCATCGGGATCTTCGGCCAACAAGCGCGCTTGGATCTGCAGCGTCCACTCATCCCAGGGCCGCACGCCCCACAGCACGTTCCCGACATGGTCCCATACCACAACCGTGATCCATGTCAAAGCCGGTCTCCTTCGTCGTCACTCGTCAGTTGCCAGTTCTCAGTCGCTAATTGGTTGGGTCTGTGGAGCTGCTGATTGATGACTGCGGACTACTGACCACTGACAACTGACTGCTGACCATCTCCCATGCCCGAATAAACGTGCGCTTGCCATTGGACACAGTTGTCTGGCTGGTATCGCCATCGGTTGGTCTGACCTCGATGGATAGGATGGGAGTAGTGTTCAGCCGACGGCGGGCTTGCTCCCAATAGCCAACAGCATGCAGTTCGCGCAGGAATTCGACCACCTGGGGCACGTCGTTGCAGCCTTCGGGATGGCCAAAGCGCGGGTGGAAATCGCCGTAGAGCGGACTCTGCGGATAGTCGATCACGCAGTTGCCGATGTGTGCGTGGATCAGGTGCGGTCCGGCCGCGCGCAGCGCTTCAGCCGGCGTCTCGCGGATGAGCCGCAGGTGGCTCAGGTCGATCGTCAGGCCAAAGTTTTCACGCTCGATCGCCACGGCCAGCGCGGCCGCCTCGACGGTCGGGCCGATCAGGCGCTTCTTCTCGATATCGCGGTCGAAGTTTTCCAGAGTCAGATGCAGCCGGCGGCGTTTCGCGCAGGCGTCGGCGTAATCGCACAATTCGCGGAGGTCTTCGACTAGGCGCGCGGTGGTCGCCTCGCGCTGGAGCGGGCCGGGGTCCGCTGGCGCCATGATCATCGCCAGCGGCGCATCGAAGTCGACCGCCTCGTCGATTAGCGTGCGCAGCCGGGCCTGCGCAGCCCGCCGCAGGTCGGCGTCGGGGCTGCCCAGCCCGAGATCTTCGAGCAAGATCGGCAGAATCGGCAGGTAGACGACCTGCAAACCCGCGGCCGCCAACAGCTCGCGCGCCTGCCGGCGAACCGCCGGATCTTTGATCGGCGCGATCTCGACAGCGCCAAAGCACACGTCTGCGACTATCTCTTGTAGCGTCTCGATTACCGGGCCCTCGCCAGTCCGGCATTCCGGGTAGGCCAGCGCGTGAACCACGCCAAAGTCCATGTAGGGCATCCATGTTGTCATCGTTGGCTCTCCACGGCCTCAAGCTCCTCCTGGTAAGGCATCCTGGCACCGCCGAGCAACTCGTCGACGCCGACCGCGCGGCCCAGCCGCTCGGACTCCAGAAAGCCATACACTACAGCCAGCGCGCGCAGCCCATCCGCGCCGGCGACCTCGGGCTGGCGGTCGGACACGATCGCCGCAGCGAAATCGTTGTACTCGATCGCGAGCAGGTTCGCGTCGATATCGGCCCATTCCATGCCGTACATGGCCAGCCGCTCGCCACCGAACAATGCCGCAGTGGTGGCGTCGAGCGCAAAATCGGGAACCTGAGCCAGCAACTCGGCTTCCGGCACCGGCGCATCGACGCCATCGCGCCGCTGCGTCAGCCGCAACGCCTGGCCGCTGCGATCCGGCGGGATGGCCAGCGCTCCGCCGGTGCCGTAGATCATCCGGCTGAAGTGGTTCTCACCGCGTCCGGCTAGGCTGAGCACCCAATTGGCCAGCGCGCCACTGCGGAAGCGGGCAACGCCCACCGAGAGATCTTCGGCGTCGGCGGAGTGCCAGGCGCCGCTCTGGTCGCGGCGCTCGTGGTCGACCACCGCGCTCATGCCGATCACCTGCTCGATCGGCCCCAGGTAATACTCCAGCAGGTCGGTGTAATGCACACCCATGTCCACGACGATGCCGCATTTCTGGCGCAGATGGCGCCAGGGCGTGATGATCACATGCTCGCCGCTGCCCGACGAGGACTGGATCGCCAGGAACGGCCGGCCGACGGCGCCAGCGTCGAGCAGCGCCCTGGCCAGGCGATTGATCGGGTCGCGCCGGTAGTTTTCGGCCACGGCGAGCTTGCGGTCGGCGCGCTCGGCCGCCTGCACCAGCCGAAGGCCCTGACGCACAGTCAGCGCGATCGGCTTTTCAACCAGCACGTGCGCGCCCGACTCCAACGCCTCGACGCCAAGCATCACATGCGAGTCGGGCGCGGTGGTGATCGCAATCGCGTCGAGCTGGCCCAGCGCCCGGCGCATCTGGTCGAGGCTGGTGAAGACCTGCGGCCGCCGGCCAAGCAGATCGGCGGCCAGGTCGGCGGCCTGCTGGCCCGGCCCAGCGATCAGATCGCACACGCCCGCCAGCTCGAAACGCAGCCGGCCGGCGTCGCGTAGCTTCTTCAAGCCCAGGATATGGCGGCGGCCCATCACACCGCAACCAAACAGGCCGAGTATCAGCATTACAGCATCCTCAGTCCTGAGAGATCAGATATGAGAGATTAGTCGCATCCTAATCTTCAATCTCTAATCTCTTAAAGAGCGTATCCCAACCCGCGCAGGTACTCGGCGTTGATTTGCGCGCTGTGCAAGGGCGAGATCACGCTGCGGCTTTGCTCGATCACGATCCAGCCGTCGAAGCCCTGGTCATCCAGTTCGTGCAGGATGGCCGGAAAATCGATGCCGATGGTCCCGCGCCCCAACTCGACAAACTTGCCACGCGCACAGTCCTTCAAGTGAACACAGCCGAGGCGCTCGCGATACTTGCGCAGGTGGGCGACCGGGTCTTCGCCGACCAGCGCGATATGCGAGGCGTCCAGGCATAACCGCAGGGCGCTGGTCTGCTCGAGCAGCCGGTCGATCTCATCCTCGGTTTCGACCGTGCAATCGACATGCGGGTGGTATGCTACCACGACATCCCTGGCGGCGCCGTATTCAGCCAGATCCTCGCAAAAGCGCGCCAGGTCGGCATATTCCGCGACCGACGGTGGTCTCCAGCGCAGCCGGCCGCCGCCGACCAGGCCGTAGGCTTGGGCGCCCAGCACGGCGGCGTAGTCGATCCGGTGCTTGTGGATAGTCAGCTGCCGGGCACTGGTCGGCACTTCGACGCCACCAAACAGCGTCGCCGCGGCCATGCCGGCGAGTCCAGCGCGCAGCTCTTCGGTCGGACCAAGCCAATCGAGCGTATGGCCGAACAGCTCAACCGCACTCCAGCCGGCCTGCCGGATCTCGGCCAGCGCCGCCGGAAGGTCGCAGGTGTCGCCCCAGTTGATCGTACTATACGCGAAGCGTAGCATCATCATTTCCCTAACGATTCAATCCCGTCAGCACGATCCCGCCGATGAAGCAGCGCTGCGCGAGAAAAAACACGACGATCATCGGGAGTGTCATCAGCAAGGCAATCGCCATCATATACTGGATCTCGCTGCCGGTGGCCCCAGCGGCCATCGACCCGTAGAAAAGGTTGATGCCGATCGACAGGGTGTAGTTCTCGCGGCCGGTCAGGAAGATCAGCGGGCCATAAAAATCGTTCCAAGTCGACTGAAAGGTGAAGATCGCCACCGTCAGCAGCGCCGGCAGCGACAATGGCAGAAAGATCCGCCACCAGATCTGCAGGCGGTTGGCGCCGTCGATATACGCCGCGTCCTCCAATTCGGCCGGGATCTGCAAGAAAACTATTGATCCGAACTCGGTCAGCATCTGTATTCCGGGATGGAGCAATACGGCGTCGTGTCGCGACACGAGCGTTATGCTTTGGGCGTTGGGCAGCTCCCCAGGGCGGTCTGGCGTGGCCTTCGGCCGCTCCAAAGCTCCCTGATTCAAAATCAGGCATAACAAAATACACCTACTCCCGGTGCGATCCTATGCCGATCGTGGGCAGCAAGTAGGTTATCTTTTCACATTATGAAATGCATTTTGCTATAGCAAATAATATCATGCCCAGGTAGAAATGTCAATCGCGTGTTTGGGTCTCAAGGATTCTGGAAGATAGAGCAAGGCACATGGAGTGCGCAGTGCGTAAGCCCGGCCAATGTGTGAAGCTGAAACACATTCGTGTGGTACCATAACTGCCGCACGCCAATGGATACAGAAAGGCTCAGCAATGAAAACGATCTCTTTCATGACTGCCAACTACGTTGCGCGCCAGATCGGCTACACCATGACCGGCGGCTGGGAACAGGGCGATAAGGCGACCAACGCGTACTTCCGGCCGCTCGAAACCTTTCCCGAACGCTTCGAAGCGTTGCTGAAGGAGATCTCCGACCTTGGCTTCGTGGCGATCGACCTGTGGCAGGCGCATCTCAACCCAGCCTGGGCGACACCGGATCATATCGCGATTGCCCGCGACCTACTGGCGAAGTTTGGCCTGCCGCTCGCTAGCCTGCAAGGATGGTTCGGATCGACACGCGCGGAGTTTGTCGCGTCGTGCCGACTTGCCGTCGAGCTGGGCCGCCCGCTCCTCGGCGGCCGAACCTCGCTGGTCGAGAACGAGTATACTTTTGTCGTCGGCACGCTGCAGGAGTACGGGCTCAAACTCGGCCTTGAGAACCATCCCGAGAAGAATCCTGGCGAGCTGCGCGCGCGGATCGGCACTGGCGGCGACGGTGTGCTCGGCGCCTGTGTGGACACCGGCTGGTTCGGGACGCAGGGCTACGATGCGGCCCTGGCTCTCGAAGAACTGCGCGACGTGCTGTTCCACCTGCATCTGAAGGACGTGCTGGCGGTTGGAGCGCACAATACATGCCTCTACGGCAAAGGCGTGGTCCCGATCGAGCAGTGCGTACGCACGCTCCAGCGGATCGGGTACACCGGCGGGATCAGCGTCGAGCATCAGCCCGAGCACTACAACCCGAACGACGAGTGTGTCGAGGCCCTGGCCTTGCTCAAGAGTTGGCTCGACCTATGAATCTGCCATTAGGCCACTACCGGCCCCTGCTGTCGGAAGCTCGTGAATCAGCGTTTCTTCGGTGATTCGCCGCGATCTTCAAACTTCTGGGGGTGAGCGGGCATTAGTCGAAAGGTAGTGGTTCTAGCGATACGAGAGGCGCACCATGTCATCCCTACGCATTTACCTAATCGGCGCGGGCGCGATTGCCCGACACCACGCTAAGGCCATCGCAAAGCTGCCAGTGGAAGATGTCGCGCTCAGCGTCACCGATACCAGATCTGAGACGCTGGACGACTTCGTGCGGCAATTTCCGCATGCCCGGCCGTTTCCGAACGCCGCCGCCATGCTCGCGGAGCCGCCACAGCCCGACGATATCGTGATCGTCGCCACACCGCCGGCCGCCCACGCCGAGCTGACGCGCCAGGCCCTTGCCAGCGGCCGGCACGCCTTATGCGAGAAGCCACTGGCGCTCGATCTGCCTCAGGCGCGCGAGATGCTGCGTATGGCACGCCAGCACGATCGGCTGCTCGGCTGCTGCAGCACCCGCTTCCTTGGGCTGCCGACCACCGCCGCAGCCAAGGAGCTGCTGCGCGCGGGCGCGCTGGGCCAGATCTACCACCTGACCTTTGTCAACCGCTGGCAGCGCAGCCGCTCCGGCGTCGAGTACCAGCCAACCAGCAGCTGGTTTCTGAACAGTGCGATCAGCGGCGGCGGCGTGCTGATGGACTGGGGACCATATGACTTCGCGGCAATCAACGACGTGCTCGAGCCCATGCGCGTCGAGGTGTTGAATGCGTGGGTCGCCAACCCAACCACCGCGCTCGCGCTGGCGCCCGGCGCGATCTTCGACGTCGAGCAGCACGGCGGCGCGAGCATGCGCTACCATCTGGCCGACGGCACGGCGCTGGCGGTGACTTACGAGCGCGCCGCCGCCACGCACACCGCCGAGCGCGTCGATGTAGAGCTGGCCGGCACCCGCGGGGCGCTGCGCTGGGATTGGCTGCTGTGGAAGCGGCGCGGCGAGGTGAACTTCGCGCACGACCAGAATGGCAAGCTGTTCACCGAGACGACCGAGCAGAGCGACGCCGGCCAGATCGGTTACATGGACAAGCCGCTGGTCTATTTCTACCGGCGCGTCCGCGGCGAGCCGTCGCCGGCGCTGGTGAACGAGCAGGCCATTTTCAACTTCGCCTGCATCCGCGCGATCTACGACTGCGCGGCCGCGGGGCAGCCACAGTTGGTAGCGCGGGCGAATGTGGCGAGCCGGTAATTTTATATGCTTAGAAGTTGCTCAGCGACTCCATGAGCGTGAGGAAGTGGCGCAGCCTTCTTCATGAGTTGAAGTGCGCATTGGGTCTTTTCCATGATAAATCCTTCTGCGCGCTGCTCTCCGGGAGCTACTGCCATCTGAGCGTGCAGACGATGGCCATTCCAATGGCTGCCGCCATCGCCGCGTTCGGCATCGCAGCCCTAGTCACGTTCATTGTCTTCTGCCGCCCAGCCCAGGCACATAGTTAGTACAAGGGCTCGTTTGTGCCATTCACGACCTAGCTCCCATGCTCCACTCCGCGCTTACGGTCGCCTTCACCAGCATTGAAGTCGCTAGCCGTATCGGTGCCGGCCCCGCCGTCGAAGCGATCCGCGCCAGCGCCGCCAGTGAGCATGTCATCGCCGTCGTCGCCATTCATGCGATCATCACCATCCCCGCCTTGCAGCGTGTCATTACGTGCCCCGCCGGCCAGCGTGTCGTTCCCAGCGCCACCTTGGAGCAGGTCGCGGTCCTCGCCGCCGATGAGCAGGTCGTTGCCCTCGCCGCCAATCAACACGTCGTCGCGGTGGCCGCCGTCAAGCTTATCATCTCCCACACCTCCCATCAGCGTATCCTTGCCCCAGCCACCGTCGAGCCGATCGTTGCCCTCGCCACCGTCGATCAGATCATCGCCACTCCCGCCAGTGATGTCGTCGTCGCCCCCGCCACCGACGATGGTGTCACTGCCGCCGCTCCCTAGCATCTGGTCGTTGCCGGCCCCCCCAACGATTAGATCATTCCCATCGGCGCCGCGTAGATAATTCGCGCCCGCGCCGCCGAAGATCCGGTCGTCGCCGGAGCCCGCGTCAATCTTGTCGTTACCACTGCCACCATCAATCAGATCATTGCCGTCGCTACCCATAATCCGATCGTCGCCATCGCCGCCACAGATCAGGTCGTTGCCGCCCAGGCCGTCGATCCGGTCGTTGCCGCCCAGGCCGAAGATGATGTCGGTGCCGGGCGTGCCGGCGAGCGTATCGTTGCCCGGTGTGCCGGTGATGGTAGGCACGGCATTGCCGCATGAGGTCACGATCGTCACGGCATAGCTGGCCGGAGTCGGGTCGGCGTGGCCGTTCAGGTCAAGCGTGCGCACCTCGAACGTGTATGCGCCATCGGCGAGGGTGTAGTGCTGCGGGCTGACGCATGGCTGGAAGATACCGCCGTCGATCCGACACTCGAATGTCAGCGGCGCGGTTGGCGAGATACTGCCTGTGAAACTGAAGCCGACAATGCTGTTCAGGCTGGTCGCGCCTGGGCCGGCGGTGATGGTCGTCTCCGGCAGCGCCGCTGGGTCGACCGGCGCAGGGTCGCCGATGTCCACTAATATCACTTGCGTCAGGTCGTTGATCTGGCTGGCCCAGTCGATCGCGCGGACGGTGATGTGGTAGCTCTGCCCGTAGGTCGCACTGCCGAGCCATCGCGCGGTGCTCCAGGAGCCGTCGTCGTGCAGAGTCGCGTCCTCGAATGGGCCGTCGCCCACGCGCAGCTGCACCGCCGCCAGGCCGACCGTGTCGGTCGCGACGCCGCTGAAGCGTATGATTCCGCTGCCAAGCTGGTAGGTATCGCCCGGCTCAAGCACAATCTTGCTCAGCTCAATTTCCGGCTTTTGCAGATCCAACGTGAACGTGATGGTGTCGGGGGGTGACTGTGCGCCACTCCAGTCGGTTGCCTGCGCGGTCAAAGTATGTACTCCTTCGCCGTTTGGCATGACGCGCGCCTGCCGCACGACCCTGGTGAGCGCGGCGCTCTGGCTGAACACGCCGGTAGCAACCACCTGGCCGTCGAACGCAAGCGTGATCTCACGCAGCGCCTGGGGCGACTCGGCCGCCACCGTCACGTCGATCGAGCCGGTCGAGGAGACGACCTGCGTGTCGGTCGGGGCGACGATCACCGCGCGCGGTGCGCTTAGCGCCTGCATGCTGCTGGCAATCGCGCGTGCCAACGTCGCCTGAGTATTAGCCGCGGCGCAGTGGCCGTATAGGTCGCAGGCGCGGGCTTGCGCGCCTGGCGTGGCGCTTGGCTCCCAGCGGAAAAAGGCCATCGACAGACCGCTGCGAACAGTCAGATCCGGGAACAGACCGTGCAGCGACGGGTCGTCATCGAACGAGCGCGCGGGCGGCTGATAGGTGTTGCCGGCGCAGCCGAAGCTGGCGCCGCTGAGATGCCGGTCGACGGCGGCGCAGGCGTAGGCGATCTCGTAGCGCGTCAGATTTTGTCCGGTATCGAAGAACTGCTGCCCGGTTGGCGTCGCCGTGATCGTGACGCGCGGCGCCAGGGTGTCGATGATGCCGTGCCAGACGTTCGGCGTCAGGTCGCGATTGCCCAGCATGTCAGTCGCGCGCAGATCGATCTGGAACTCGTCCTCAACGCCGTCGGGGATGCTCGCACTCCAGCTTGCGCCCGTGCTCGTAGGCGTCAACGCCGCCGGCTGCCATGCCAGATCGGCGTTCCGCAGCAGCGACTGAACCTCCTCGCCAATCAGCGCGCGCTTCCACAGCGCCACTTGGTCGATCGCGCCGGTGTAGCGCTGCCGCCCCCATCCGCCGATCGACACGTCGCCAGAGCCGGCCGCGCTGCTATTTACTGGCGTGCTGTTCACCAGCGCGCCGTCGACATACAGCGATGCCTGGCCGGCCGCGCGATCGACCACCCCGACGACATGATGCCACTGGTCGTCGCGCAGATCCGGCCCACCGCTAGCGGCTCCGTCGCTCAGGGCGAACGTCGCGATTCCTTTTTGGAGCGTGAGACGATACCCCTGACCGCTCGGGGCATCCCACTTCACCAGAATTGGCTGCTCGGCGGCAACGCCCGCGATTGGCTTGACCCAAGCCTGCACGCTGAAGCTGTCGGCCGCGCCAAAGCTGAGCGCCGCGGCGTCGGGAACAGTCAGAACCGCCTGACCGTCGAACTGCGCCGCGCCGTCGATCCGGCCAGTCACACCGGCGGTCGGGCAGCTCGACGGGTTGGCACATGCGGCGTGGCTGCGCTCGGTCGTGCGGTCTTCGAACCAGACCGCGCCGGGCCGCTCGTCGAACGGCAGCAGCAGTACCGTGCCGGAGAGCGCCACCACCTGCTTGATCGGCACGAATGCTACGTCCAGGCCGCCCAAGCCGTTCGTGTCAGTCACGAGGCCGCTGAGCGTGGCCGTCTGTGTAAATATCGCCGTGATCGAGTCGCCCGTGCTTAGCGTCGCGATGGGTGCGGCGCTGTCGACTTGCAGTGCCCCGGTCAGCACGGTGTCGGGCGTGGCGTTGCCGGCGGCGTCGGCGGCACGCATCGTCACGGTGTAGGTTCCGCTCGGATCGGGTATGCCGGCCGGCAGCGCGTAGTCGATCGTCCAACTGGCGCCCTGCAGGCTGGCCGGCTGCCAGCCGCCGCTGGGCGTGTTGGCGTCGTGGCTTTGCAGCAGCACAGTGGCCGAAACCACGCCGCTGGCCGGCGACGGGTCGCTGGCTGTACCGGTCAGATGCACGCGCCAGCTACCGGTGGTGTCGTGCGCCGGCACTCCTGGCGCGGCGGGCGCATCCAGCGCCAGCTGCGGCGGCGCGGCGTCGACGAGCACGGTGACCGGCTGGCCGGGCGTCTCGACATTACCGGCGATGTCAATCGCGCGCGTCTCGATGGTGTGTGTGCCGGCGCTGGCCGCCAGGTTGAAGGCCCAGGTCGCCGCGCCGCTCGCCGGCTGCCAACCAGTGTTGTCCACATTGACCTCGACCTTCGCAATCCCGGTGTTATCCTCGGCATTGCCGCCGATCGTCACGATTGGGTTGTCGCCGCCGGGGCCGGGCACGTACGCCATGCGCGTCTGCGGATCCACCGGCAGCGAGATCGCCGAGGTTGGCGGGGCCAGGTCGACCGTCAGCGTCAGCGCGGCGCTGGCGTCGAAGGGCCCGGCGCCGCGTGGATCGAGCTGATGGAGATCGAGGTTGGTGAGCGCGATCGCACTTGGCTCGCTAGCAACCGCCTGATGTTGCGCGGCCGCCGCCGAACAGGCCGGCGGCGTGCCGTTGTTGAACAGCTTCTCAACACGATCCTTGCCCAGAACCGCATTGTAGATGCTTAGTTGGTCGATCAGGCCCGCGAAGGCACTCGTGTTCGAGTGCAGCCCGCCGAGCCGGATGTCGGCGGCGGCATTCAAGGGCAGTGACGGCATAAGCGCCTCTGCCGCGAGCGCGCCGTCGACATAGAGTTGCACTGCGTTCGTGATGCTGTGCGTTGCCACCACGAAATGCCAGCTATCGTTGGCGAGCGTCTGGCTGGTTTGGATATTGTTCGTAAAGCGGCCAAAATTACCGAACTGCAAATGACCATTCGCGAGCGCGAGCCCCAAGCCATCGCCGGCCGCCGAGCCATCCACAAGCCAGTGGGTACCCTGGCTCTGATTGCTTCGCACCCACAGCGCGATCGAGAACACATCCGGCAAGCGGTAGGGGATGGTCGCGTAGTCATCGGCGCCGTCGAACTGCAGCGCGTAGTCCGAATAACGCGGGGCTGGCGGGTCAAGCTTGGCCAGCGCGCCAGCGCTCGGATTCGAACTGCCAGGGCCGCTGACGGCATCGTGGCCATTTCCCGAGCTGTCGGTAAACGTGGTGGTGCCCGGCGCTTCTTCGAAGCGCAGATCCACCGCGGGCAGCGAACCGGGCGCCGGGCAGGCGAGGCTCCAGCTGGCGGTCGAGACTATGCCCGGCTGCCAGCTTGTCGCCGGTAGTGGTTCGAGATTGTGTGTGTAAGCGTTGATCGCGTACTTTGATGTGCTCTCGAAGCCTTCGGCAGTGCCCACCAGCCAGCCACGCGTGCCTGGGTGGTAGGCGACCTTGGGCTGGAAGTTATAGCCGGAGCTCAGCGAGACCGATTGGCCGGCATCGAGACCCTGGTAGAGCCGGCCGCTGATCGCGGTGGACCGATGCGCCGGGTCGGCAACATACAGCAGCAAGGTCTGATCGTAGGCCGGATTGTACGCCAGGCTGGGAGTGCCTTTGGCGCCGGTGTCGGCGTTTACGCCCGGAACGACGGCGCTACTGCCGGCCACAACCGCGCCATTCTGGTCGATATCGACGGTGCGAATCTGGCTCGGATTGCCCTCGAGCGGCTTGTATGCCAGGCGGTAGCGGCTGCCAATCCAAGCTAGGTCCATGCCGAACGCGCTGTGCGGGCTGGCTTGCCGCCCGACAACAAGCTGGTCGACCAAGGTTTGCTCGTCCGACAGCGGGGTGCCGTCGGCGGCAAAGTGGCGCGCCATCAGCCGCGCACTGGTTCCGCTGCCCGAAATGCGCTCCCAAACGGCCAGGAAGCTCGCGCCGTCGCTGGTGAGCAGCGGGTGAATGTCGGCGGTGAATATGTCGGCGTCCGGCGCGTTCGACAGCCCAAACTGCTCGGCGATAGGGCTAGTGTTCGACCAATTGACGGCGCCGGCCACATCATAGTGGTGGCGGATGTCGGCGCTCATACTCAGCGTAATCGATTCGTGAGAATCTCCATCGGAGATGACATAGTTTATGCTGCTCGTTCCGCTGCTATCGGCGGTAAAGCGACCAATCTGGTCGGCCCGATCGACCCCATCGTTATCCTCTTCCCCGACGCGGATCGTGACGCCGCCGCAGAAAGGCAGCGTGACGCCCGACAGAACCAGCCCCGCGCCTTGATCGAGCGACGGAAACGTCCATGCAACGCCTCGAAAAGGTCTGAACTGTCGCTCTGGCTGGCCATCGACTTGATAGTAGACGTTGATCTCCAGATCGCGCTTCCCATTATTGTCCAGATCACCGTCGATTCCCGCATCGAGAATCTTTAGATCGTTGAAACTGACCACATTGCAATTGTCATAGTGATCCCACACGGTCATGCACCGGCCATCGCCGGTGCAGGCGACGCTCGGCGCGCTGGTGCCGCGCAGGAAGGTAGTATTGCCGGCGTCGTTGTCGGCCAGCCGCGCCGCGCCGCCCGGCACGGCGCGCAGATCGATATTGCCGGGGTTGTTCTGCTGGCCGTGCGCCGAGGTCAGCGCCGCGAGCAGGTACCCATCGTCGCCCGCCGCGCCAGCCGCTGCGTCCACGGCCTGTGGTCGAGCGCTGTCGTTGAACGGGATGGGCGGGCCGCCAGGCTGGCTCCATTCCCAGCCGCTAGCACCATTGCCTTTGAGTCGCGCGCGCGCCTGGCTGCTAATCATGATTGGGCCGGCGGATGCGCCCGCGCCAACAGTCAGGGTGCTTGTGATCGTGGTTGGCGGCTGGCTGAGGTCGAGCGGATAACGCGGTGTACCGCCGCCAAGCGCGGCGGGCAAGTTCACCTGCAATGTGCCGTTGTCGAATGGCTGTCCGCTTGTCGAAATCACCGAGGTGTAGCTGAAGGTCTGCCCTGGCCCCACCACCCCATCAAGGTCGCTGGTCGCGACATTCAGGCGCAGCGGGTTCTGGTTGAACACCAGCGGATTGTAGGGCACGCCCGCGCCGTCGACATGGTTGGCGCGCGGATCGAGCGCCAGCTGGCGCTCGGCGCCGTCGGGGATGCCGTCGCCGTCATTGTCGCGCAGCGTCGGGTCGGACGACACATGAATGGTCAAGGGCGGTTTGCCGCTGTCGCCAGGAATGATCACATCCCAGCCACCGCCCCAGGTGCCGGTCGCGCGCGCCGGGTTGACGCTGGTATCGTACCGCTGGTGGAACACCTCGTCGCCATCTTTTAATCCGTCGTTGTCGGTGTCGTCGCTGGCCGGGTTGGTACCGAGCTCGGCCTCTTGCTTATCGGTTAAGCCATCGCCATCGCTGTCGCTCTGCGTGACGGAGAAACCCACACCCTGGGCGCGCCGCTCGAACTCGACCTTGTCGCTCAGCCCGTCGCCATCGCTGTCCCACGAGCGGTCGTCGTCGAGGCCGCCGTAGGCACGCGAAAGCACGCCATCGTTGTCAGCATCGCGCAGGGATGGGAAGGCCGTGTCCCAAGCCAACCTGCGCCCACCATCGCCTTTGTCGGCAAGAGTCATGAAACCGTCGATCGTGTCGGGCAGGATATCGTAGCGCAGCGGCTCAATCTGGGCCGAGCTCGTTCCATCAATTGTGCGGGTGTAACACACTGGTATGAGCGGGAACAGTACCGGCGTCATCCAGCACTCGTAGGCCGGTACGGCGTAGCCCATGTTTAGATAGAACCCTAGCGAGCGGTTGAGCCCCGGCTGCGGCAGTGGCAGATCCTTCAGCGCGGGGTCGCTACGCGCCTGCCCGCGCCAAAGCTGGGTCGCGGCGAACTTCGGCCCATCGCCAACCGTCCAGGCGTCCTTCATCTGATCGCGCTCGGCCTCGATCTCCTGCTGGCTGGTCGTCAGGCTATACTGGAATGTGCTGCTCCTGAGATTACTCTGCGAGAACAGCCATAGGTATGGCAGGATATGGTTCCAGTTCTCGGGCGCCGGCGGCTTGTGCAGAATCGTCGTCGTCACCGGTATGGTGACATCGATCGCGTTGCCGGCTACATAGCCCTTGAGCTTGTCGCGCAGATTCGTGCCGATTTGGCCGGTCACCACCAGGTCGCTGGCCCCGCTCGCGGGGTCCTTATGCTCGGTATCGACCATGGAGTCGAACGAGTATAGCACCTTGGCGATGAACTTGGTGGCCGCGGTGCCCAGCGTGAAGCAGGCTCCCCCCAGGCCCGGCACGTTTTTGAGATCCTTGACGCCGGCCTCACAGATGATCGTCAGGATGATGTCGATCACCGCGATGATGCCCACGATGACTAGGCCCACCACCGTGAGTGACAGCACCGTCAGCACGATAATCAGAATCGTGGCGGCGATCGCCTCGGCCAGCGCGCTATCGAAGGCTGGGCTGCCGGCCTGGATATGATTGCTGACGACATTGTAGATGAAGAAGCCCCACGTGATGCCGATCGCAATCGCCGCGCCGACGATGCCACTGGCGCGCGAGGCGCCAACCGCGGCCGAGTCGGCTGCCGAGACGATTCGCAGGGCCTCGATCGTGGTGTAGCCGGCGGCTTTGACCGCCTGCACCCATTGGATCGCGGCTCGCACGGGCTGCCACACGCTAAAGTAGAACGTCAGCGCCGCCACCGCCAACTTCAGCGTCAGGTTGATCGCGAACTGTACATGCGGCGAGCCGGCCAGATTGTAGGCCGACAGAAGGGGCACGCCGGCGATGATCACGGCCACGCCCAGCCCCACGCCTACGGCCAATGCGGTACCTCTGAACCTGCTCTGCGCGAAGATCGTGCGAATCGCTGTAGCAGCGCGCTTCACGTGTTCCTGGAACAGGTCTTTGGCACTGAAGCCGAGGACCAGCAGGATGTTCAATGTGTCCTGGTAGCGGTTCGCTACCTCGTCGGCCGCAAGCTTGGTTGGAATCTGGCCGGGCGCGAGCTGGATGGTGCTTGTGTTTGCGTCGGTCAGCTGCGTGTCGTTCAGCGGCGTGTAATCGGTCGGCGCCGGCCGGTCGTCGCGCTGCACGATGCTGTTGGCGCCCTGCACGAGCGATAGGAAGTACAGCTGGGCCGCCACCAGGCGCCCGTACGCGATCGCCTGCTTATCCCCCGTATCGCTCGCCTGGCCCGCGCCCGCGACATAGCGGTCGCTCAGCTCGTTCCAGTACACATCGGCCGCACAGGCCTGCCAGTCAGGCTGCGCCGTGGCGGCGTCGCCGGCGCAGTAGGGCGTCCACTTCAGCCCGGCCTGGGTGTCGAGCGATACGGGTGTACCGCCCTGGCCGGCACCGAAGTCGATCGCCAGCCGATTGCCATCCAGCGCCACATGGTCGCCACCAAGCCCATCCAGCCCAACTGCGCGGTACGCCGTTTCGCTCGCGAACATGATCAGTGGCTTGATGCTGTGGTCGGCTTGCCAGGCGTCCTGGAAGTCGTTCAGGATGCCTTTGGTGCTGCTGATCGTCGCCGTCACGGCCTGATCGAGCGTTGGGAACAGCGTCGCGCCGGACGCGTTGGCGACCTTTGCGACGCTCAGAACGTTTGGGATGCCCCAGCGCCGCGCGTCGTCACTCGGGATGGTCGTAGTATTGTGGTCGAAGCGCGCGGCGATGTCGTCCAACGTTATGTCGCGCCGGCCGTCGCCGTCCTGATCGCGTCCGGCCACAAATGAGTTGTCGAGGCCGTGGGCCAGCAGCCACAGCGCGCCGTCGTCCTTGAGGTTGCTGTCGGCCTGCGGATCCTCGTAGATAATCGCCGCGCGCGCCCCATGGTCCTCCATGGCATTCAGGCCGGTCAGATACCAGGTGTCGTCGTAGGTCTGGATCACTTGCGACTGGTTGTGCGCGCGATAGTCGCTGCATAGGCCGTTTTCGGTGGCTCTGCACATGTCGACCAACGCCTGCGCCAGCCATACTAGCCGCACTTCGTCTGCATGGATGGGTGTACCGCCGGACTGGAACAGCATGCGCCCGCTAAAAGCCACCCGCGCGCCGGTCTTCGCGTCGGTGATAACCTGGAGCGGTACGTAGGCCACCTTGCCGATCGCGACGGTGGCGGGCGTGCCGTCGAGCGTCAGCGTAGTGGTGAAGATGTTGTAGGGCGTCAGCGCGCTCTGCGGCGGCAGGTTGGTCTGGTTACCTTTGATCCGAATTTCCAGCATCGGCAGGAGTTTCAGATCGCCATATCCATCATTGGCGGCGGGCGGCGGGTCGCCGGCGCCGCGCGGCAAATCGGCGAAGGTGCGGTTGTCGTCGTCCTGGATCTGGCCCTGCTTGTCGGCCGGCCAGTCGAGCACGTTGTAGGCGAACCACAGGTGATCGGGGTTGCGCGGGCGCAGCTGGAAGTCGATGAACAGGTTCTGGCCGGCCTCGGCGTTGGCGACTGTCATCGAGAACACATTGGTGCTGGAGAAGTCGCTGGTCGTTGCGCCGTCCAACTTGCCGGTGGCGGTGCCGGCCGCCAGGTCGAGCCGGTCGGGCACGCCGTCGTTGTCGTCGTCGTCGTCGAACAGGTCGGGCACGCCGTCGCGGTCGGTGTCGCGCATGATTGGCACGCCGTCGGCATTTAAATCGATCTGGCCGTCGCCATTGGTGTCGGCGTACCATTCTTGCCCATCGGGCCGGCCGTCGTGATTGCTGTCGGCCTCGCGCGGGTCGGTGGACCAGTGCTGACCAGCGTAGGATGTGCCTTTGATTTCGAGTGTGTCGGTGATCGTGTCGCCGTCGGTGTCGGCCTGTGTGGGGTCGGTGCCAACCGCCTGCTCTTGCGCGTCGGTTAGCCCATCGCCATCACAGTCGTTCGGGCTGACGGGCTGCGTGCACGCTATCGCTGGCGCGCTCGCAGCCGCCGAGCTGGTGGTGCTGAATGGAGGAGCGCTCCCGGCCACAGCGGTGAGCGCGCTGGCGTGCGGGTCGAAGCGCTGCTCCTGCTGGGCCTGCGCGGCGCCTGCGGCTTGGGCGGCCTGCTGCTCCTGGCGGGCCTGCACGATCTGGTCGGCCTGGGCCGCTTGGGCGGCCTGCGCTTTGGCGCTGCTCAGCAGTGGGCCGATCACCAGCGCGGCCAGCAACGCCCACGACAGCGCGCGGAATAGCCGGCGCGCGCGCCAGCCGCGCACCAGCATGATCGCGAATGCCAGCCAGAGCGCCAGAGCGCTGAGATTCGGCAGCCATGCCGTCGGGTCACCGCTCAGCAACGCAAGGCCGGTTGGGGCTGGCGCGTAGCTTGAGAAATCGACCGTGATCTTGGCCGCAAGCGTTTCGCCATTCTGCGCGGGGAAGCTCAGGTTCAGCATCTGGCGCAGCGGCAGGCCGTCGCCGCCGACCCACAGCTCGCCGCTGCCGGTCATGTGAGCGTAGGAGGATGGCACCTCCAACCGCGCGCCTGCGGGCAATTGGCCTTGGGCCCGCATCGCGGCCTCGATCTGGTCGCGCATATAGCTCGCGAAAGCCGGGCCATCGACGCGGAAGCTGTAACGCGTGAACGCGATGCCCGCGCGTGTCTCGGGCGCATGGGCCTGGATGTCGCGCACGGCCGCCAGGTAGGCCATGAAATCGCCCTGCGGCGCGGCCGCGTCGGTGATGCCCGGCGCGTCGCGCCACGCGCCGGCGCCCTGGCGTAGCTGGGTCTTGCCGTTCGCCACGCGCACCTCGACGCCGCTCTCGGCCTGCAGCACGCTGCCGCCCGTCGTCCACAACTGCATCTCCGTGCTGTTCGCGCGCAGATCGTTCTGGCCTTCCAGGTGCAGGCGCTGCTCGCGACTACTTCGGCCAATATTCGCCACCGTCGCACTCGGCGCACTGCTCTGCACGACATCGCTGGCAAAGTGGTACGCGCCGCGGGCGCGGACGGCCTGCCAGGCGGCAGCGACCGGATCAGGGGCCACCGTGGCCACAGCGCGCGGCAGCAGCGCCAACCCGATTGTGAGCGCAAGCGCCAACAGCGGCGCGAACGGCAATGCCCAAGAGATATTATGGCGAGCAGCATGGCGGGACATGGCGATTCCTTCCAGCTAATAGAGCTTGGTGAAAGCTGCGGCCATTGATCGTTGCCTTATTCATTTTTCTGATGGAGGTGCTGCGGATTTCGACCCTTCTCTTCCAGGGAGAGTGTACTCAATTCGAACCACAAATACATCAGGTAAAGTACGTATATTGGTGGTACGATCTTATGCCCAACTATGTAAAAGTACGTAGCGCAGGTTGCCGCCGCGGCATCTGTCGTGTGGATCGGCTTCGGCCCGGATCGGCGAAGGCTGCTCAGCGACAGCCTCTTGTCGCTTGTCTCCGGTCTCAACTTTCAACCAGTAAGGCATTTCTGTTGATGTATATCAGGCTGCCAGCGTGAGCAGATCCTGTCCGAGCGCCGCCGATGCCAGCGCCAGTGCCAGCAGCGCGATCGAGACGACGAGCAGCAGCCAGCTGCCACGGCTGAGCGGCTCGAAATCAGCTCGGAACTGCCGGCGGGCAAAGCCGCGAATCTCGAGCACTTTCCCAACCGTATCGGCGCGGTCGACCGCGTTCAGCGTTAGCGGCACAAAGATCGGCACCAGGCCGCGCGCCCGCCCGATCGGCCCGCGCTCAATCAGCGCGTGGGCGCGCGCCTTCTGTGCGTCGGCGATGCGCCCAAACTCGGCCAGCACGATCGGCACAAAGTTCAGCGCCAGCACGATCATCAGCGCGTAGTCGAGCGGCAGGCGGAAGGTCATCAGCCCGCGGATCAGGTCGGAATTGTTGGTGGTCATCACCACGATCACCAGCGGCGCGGCGAAGACGAAGATTCGCAGTATCGAGATCAGCCCCAGGTATAGACCCTCCTGGCTGATCGCCAGCGCCGGACCGAGCGGCAGGGCCGCCGGGATCAGGTACAACACCGGCGTGCCGGGCACGGTCAAGCCGAAGATCAGCCCAATCACAATAATGATCGCCGCCAGCCCGCGCATGCGCCGGAAGGTCTCGCACAGAACGCCGCCGATCGCCGCCACGCCGGCGATACTCGCCAGGATCACCAGCAGCGACAGCGGCCGCGCAAAGATCAGGCCCGCCACTAATGTCGCCAGCAGCCAGGTTATCTTGACGCGCGAGTCGATCTCGCCCAGCCGCCCGCGTTCGTTGAACATCATGAAGGTATGCCTATGATCGCTTGCCCGCGCCGGTCGAGCCAACCAGGCCGACGAACTCACCGCGCCGCAGATCGAGATCGACGCCGCGCAGCACCGGCTGCGCGGCGGTCGGGTAGCGGTAGTGCAGGTCGCGCACGGTGATGATCGCGTCAGTCATACAGCGTCATGCGCGCGCCACGATCATCCCCTGGCGCACCAGCGCAGGCCGGACTGCCCGATATAGTAGTGGCGTCAGCACCAGCGCGATGATCCATGTCGGAACCGCCACGCCCAGGAAGCCCGAGATCCACCAGGCCAGGTAGCCGCTGCCGAAGTTCGAGCCGAAGCGTGAGAACGACTGGCCGGTGAATGGCGTTCCAAGTAGGCCCAACCAGGTGAATAGCGAGAATAGAGTCCACGAGACCAACAGGATCAGGCTGACAATGCCGATCACCTTGCCAGCGCTCAGCTCGCGCCCGTCGCCGCCGAGCATCTTGACCAGCAGCGCCGCCGGCAAGAAGCTCCCGCCATGCGCTGGGATATTCGCCAGCGGAAACGGGCTCGAAGTCGCGATCATCGTGAGCAGCCCGGTAGCCAGCGCGATGCCGGTGAGCGCGCCCCAGCCCAGATTCGGCGCCATCAGCAGCGCCATGAGCACGTAGATCGCGATGCTCGGCGCCAGTTGGGCGCCGCCGATCTACAGAATGCGCCCGGCAGCATGGGCGATGAAGACGATCGCGAGGAACGCCGCGGCGAGCGAGATCTGACGGGTGTTCATAGGCAATCCTCCTTCAATCACACGACTTACATGCTCATTCGCAAAACACGGGTTTTTCTTCTTCGTATCGAACGTTTTTTCGTTCTACAAACGAAAAAACGTTCGATGAGATTTTTAATTCTGCGTAGCTTAAATGAAGAACAACATAAGTGCAAGCACGGCGATCTCCAGAGATCTGGTCGTGGCGCCGCCCTGCTCAGGCCAGTTGCACGCGCAGCGTCTTGATCTCGAACGGCCGCACATGGAAGCGCACCTCGTCACCATCGACGGTCGCCGGGCCAATCTCGCGCTCCAGCAGATCGGTCTCGACCGCGCTGGCGACCGGCCGGCCAAAACGCAGGCTGGCCGGGCCACGCTGGTTATGCGCCTCGTATAGCCGTACGATCAGTCCATTGCCGTCCTCCGCGACCTTGACCGTCTCCACCACAATATGGTTGGTGGGCGTGAATAGGAATGAGGCTTGAGGCTTGAGGCTTGAGGCTTGTAGAGTACCCGTCTCTAGCCTCAAGTCTCTAGCCTCCAGTTTGGCATTAAGCTCGTACGCCCGCCGCACAACTTGGGCCGCGCGCCAATCGCCCTGGTGCGGCAGCAGGCTGTAGGTGAAGCGGTGGCGGCCGCGGTCGGCGTCCTTGTCGGGGAAGATCGCGCCCTTCAGCAGCGAAAGCCCGAGCGTGTTGTCGCGCAGACTGTGGCCGTACTTGCCGTCGTTGAGCAGCGCCACACCATAATCGCCCTCGCTCAGGTCGACCCAACGCTGTGCGCACACTTCGAAGCGCGCCCAATCCCAGCTCGTGTTGCGATACGTCGGGCGCTCGACCGCGCCGAACTGAATCTCGCAGGTGGCGCGGGTTGCGTTCACATCGAGCGGGAACAGCGCGCGCAGCAGCGTCTGCCGTTCCTGCCAATCGATATCGGTCATGAAATCGACCCGCCGCGACGCGCGCCATAGGCAGATCCGCTGCGTGATCGTGCTCTGGCCCAGCCGCCGGGTGATCTCGATCGCCGCGCGCACGGGGCCCTGCTCGACTACCCGCCAGTCGACGATCTCGCGCACCGGGTAGGGCTTCTCTTCGTAGAAGATGTCGATATCCCAGGCGTCGTATTCCAGCGGCCGGTCTTCGTACGCCACCAGCTGATTGCCGGTTGCGCCGCGCGCGATCACTTCACGGCCGGCGCGCTTATCGTACAGCGAAGCAACCTCGCCATTGTCGTCCAGCTCCAAGCGCAGCTCGTCGTTCTCGAGTGTTGAACGTTGAATGTTGAACGTTGAACGTTGAACGTTGAAATTCTCCGATGAGTCTCGAGTAGAGAAAAGCACGCTGTAACCATAAGAAGGCGCAGTTGTTTCGACCAGCAACACCTCTTCGCCCGAAAGCTGCTCGACGACCTGGCTGGGTAACAAGTTGCCATCCGCATCGCTCAACGCTGGTGTCTCGGCAGCGGGTGAAATGGCGAGCTGCACGACATCCTGGTGTTCCCATGGCAAGCTGTTAAGCACGATATAGCTCTGATGGGGAGCTTGAGATGAAGCATCAGCATAGGGCAATTCTGAACTCAGAACTTTGAACTCAGAACTCAAAACTGCCGCGGCAGCGGCCTCACGAACGTTCCGGCCGATCCGCTGCACCTCGGCGTGGTCGGCGTTGCTATCGATATAGACCTGCGCGATACTGCTGCCGGGCAAAATGTCGTGAAACTGGTTGAGCAGAATCGTCCTCCAGCCGGCGTCGAGCTGCGCCTGGCGATTTTCAGCGCCCAGCGTCACCGCCCAGGCATTCAGCCACTCGGCCTCGCGATAGAGCAACTCGGCGGCGCGGTTGGCTTGCTTGGTGCGCGCCTGGCCAGTGTAGGTGCCGCGATGGTATTCGAGATACAGCTCGCCAACCCATGTCGGCAGGTGCGGACTGTTCCACACACGCTCATACAACCGCTCGAAGAACTGCTCGACCCGCCCGAGCCTGATTCGTGGGAAGCCCGGCAGGTTGTCGAGCACACCGGCGGCTTCGAGCATTTGCTCGGTTGGGCCACCGCCGCCGTCGCCATAGCCATAGATATACAGTACCTCGTCGTTGACATCTTTCTGGCGGTAGTGGTTCCATGTGCCAAACACCTCGTCGCCGGACATGAGCCCGTTGTAGGTGTAGAACTGGGCGTCCGAACGGTGCTTCAGCGGCTGCGCCGACGCGGTGACGAAGTGGGTCAATACCTCGCTGCCGTCGATCCCGCGCCAGCGAAAGGTATCGTTCGGCATGCGATTGAACTGGTTCCAGCTAATCTTGGTGGTCATAAAGCACGAGATTCCGCACAGGCGTAAGATCTGCGGCATCGCCGCGCTGTAGCCAAACACATCGGGCAGCCACACGAGATGATTGATGTCGCCGAACTCCTCGGCGAAGAAGCGCGCCCCTTGCATGAGCTGGCGTACCAACGACTCGCCGCTGGTCACATTGCAGTCCGGTTCCAGCCACATCATCCCGACCGGCTCGAAGCGCCCCTCGGCGATCCGCTGTTTCATACGCGCATAGAGATCCGGCGCATCCTGCTTGAGATAGGCATAGACCTGCGGCTGGCTCATGCTGAAATGATAGTCGGGGTAGCGCTCCATCAGGTGCAGCGCGTTGGCGACCGTGTGAGCCACCTTCTGCCGCGTGCGCCAGAGCGGCCAAAGCCAGGCGACATCCAGGTGGGCGTGGCCCGTCGCGACGATGGTTGGTTGTCCGTTGTCCGTTGTCCGTTGTCCGTTGCTAGCTGCCGCCGAACTTGATCTGGAAACTGCTGACAACTGACGACTGACAACTGACTCTTCGCTCGTTAGGCGCAGATGTTCTAAAGCTATACGGGCCGACTCGGCGAACTGCTCGCTGTGCCAGCCCGCGCGCAGGTCAAGCGCGTTGTAGGCGTCGTTCAGACGTTTCAGCAGCGCATGCTTCTCCGCATCGCTATCGCGATAGGTCTCGACGGCCTGGAGAATCGCGCGCATGGCCTGGCCGAGCCGGAAGATCGCTTCATCGCGCAGCTGCAGGCTCAGGCCGCCAAACGGCTGGCGATAGGGCGTGTAGCAGCGGATCAGCAGTTCGTGCTCGCCCGTGTGGGCGGCCTCGGGCACCAGCGCACTGCGGTGAAAATCGTCGAGGCCCGCGAGCACCGCGCCATCAAGATACACGATTGCTTCCATGCTGGCGTGGCCAGCGCCCTCCCACGCCAGCGCCAGATGCACCGACTGGCCGCGCCACTCGTTGGGCACGCGCAGTGTCGCGCGCAGCCAGTGCGTGCCGCCGCCATTGGCCGGGATGCCCCAGCCGATTTCTTGGCGCGGCGCACTTGGGTCGGCGCCGGGCGCCCCACCCCATGGCTGGCCAACGGCGAGCGGCTCCCAGCCTGGCGCGTCGACGGGCGGCGCTGGCGCCATAGCGCTCTCGGCCACCGGGCCTGGCGCAACCACGGTGAGCACACCGTCGATTGGGCGTGCAGCGCGCACCGCCGCGCCGACAAGATCGGGCACGCGAGCTTTCAGCTTTTCGAGCGTCAGGAGCATGGGGGGATCCTCATATTACGCTTGCAGAATCGGCGAAGTCATTCGAATATGTGTTGCCACTACTCAGCAGCGCGTTATCGCACTGGCTTCCAGCCCCACCAGGCAGACCGTCGCGATCTCGCGAGGCGCCAGGGATAGCATGGCCGCGCCATTCTGGAGCGGCAGGTCGCCGCGCGGGTTGCCAAGTAGGTCGCAGTGGTACGCGCCCCGGAACCGCAGCACGCCGGGAGCGATGGTAGCCGGCCCGCCCGTATCGCTCGCCTGAAGCAGCGTCACCAGCATCGAGTTGGGCTGCTGCCCCTCCCTGATGCTCAGAATAAGGGTTGGCGGCTCAGGCAAGCCGAGCAGCGCCGCCTCCTCGGGCAAGGCTACCGCTGCCGCCGGCAACTCGCCGAGCGACTGTAGGATAGCTGGGCAGGCTGCTTCCATGCCGAAGCGATGCGCGGCCGCCTCATCGAAGCCACCAGCGTGCGGTAGCAGCCAGTAGCGTGCGCGCACGCCGCCCGGCTGGTGGGCGCGAAAGTTGGTCTCCCAGTAGTTGTTCGTGATCCAGCCAAGCACAAGCGAACGCGGCAGCGTGTGCTCGGACAGGTTGGCCGCGAAGCGAAAGTCTCCTAGCTGCACCATTGGATTGAGCGGGCATGCCACGGTGATGCCGAATTCCTGATTGGAGCAATCCACCCAGCGCTGGACGGTGAAGTAATCCCGGCATGTTCCCGTGATCTGGTCGCGCTCCGGCTGCATGGCCTGGCCACCCAGGTCCAGGTGGCATACTGCTTGTGGCACCGCCAGCGGGAAGGCCAGGTACGTCGCTTCTGGGCGGGTCGTGAGGCCCATCTCCCAGCTTGCTTCGCACTCTACATGGTCGGCGTAGACGGGCAGACGAAAACGCAGCCGTACCGAAGCAGGTAACTCGGCGACCTGGAGCACCTGCTCCACCTCGATCGCAAGCGGGGTCCGCCACACCCGGTGCGAGATCAGCTGCTGCGGGCCGCTGCGCTGGGCACGCCATCCTGGGCGCCAGCCGCGAGGCGGCTCTAGGTGACCATCGGCTGGCGGGCGCCGCCATAGCAACCGGCGCGGCCAGGGATGCTCTTGTTCCGCCACCGTCTCGTAGACGAACCCGCCTAGCGGCCAGCCGGCGTCCTGATCGACAAGCTCCCGCTGCAGGTGCTTGTCCCACCAGGAGGTCACGCCGCCCCGTTCGCCATCGAAGATCAGGCGATGGCGATGATTCTCTACGACCGCGTCACTATCGAAATCATTGCGGGGCATGCCTAGAAGTTCGCCAGACTCGATCAACTCCGCGACGCGCACCAGCCGGTAGCCGAAGCCAGGAACCTCCGTTGGTGGGAGCAGCTTAGTGGCCGGGCCTTCCGCCCGATCCTGAAAGTGCCGCGCTGCCGTCGGATCCTCACCCCCGCCGCGTGGATTGAGGATGCGCTCCGGCGCCACGGCGGCGACCCGGCGCGACCAGGGCAGCGGGTTGAACACCAGTAGGGCCGGCTCCGGTGGGCGCTGTACCCGGCGCGCCATAAACGCCACGCCATCCCGTTGGAGCAGCAGGCTCAGGCTTCGGGCGTGGATCGCGTAGGCCGCCTTATGCAGCCACTGGCTGTGGGTGTCGTCGCTCTGCGGCGCGCGGATGGACACATCGGCGCCCCAGGTGTGCTCGTCGAAGAGGTGCAGCGCCTGCCACGCATCGTCTCGCAGCGCCGCCGGGCCGAGCGTATCCGACCCGGCCGGCTCGTCCACGCCCGGCGCGGCGCTTTCGAAAGCGCCTGCGACCGCCCGCAGGCTATCGGCAACGATCAGGCGGGTGCGGCTTTCGCGGTTCATGGCCTGCTCGCGCGCGCTGCTGATCGAGCCGAAGTTCCAGTAGTCGGTCCAGTCGCCCCGGTGGGCCGGCAGACGATCGCCGTATTCCCGCAGCGCGTCGAACCACTCGGAGAGGGTGCTCATGCGCAGCCGCGGTTTCTTTCCGGCAGCGTTCCATTCGCCGATGAACGGGCCGATACGTGGGTTGGCCGAGCCGTTATCCCCGAATGGGTGATACATCTGCGCCATCAGGATCGGCAGCGGATACCCGATCGATTCCAGGTGCGCCTGGATACGCGGCCACCAATCCTCCTCAAGCATGCGCGTGTCCCAACCGATACCGATCTCGTGGCCCATGTTGTAGGTCCAACCGTTCCAGGCCAGGATCCGCCGTCCGCTCGGTCCTTCCCACCAGAAGCCGTTAGGCCGCTGGAACGGGGCGCCGCCGAAGTGTTCGTTGATCGCCATGCTGAACCCGGCGATCCCGGCATCCAGCAGCAGGTCGACCAGCGGCCAGTTCTGGCCATTGACGTCGCAGTTCATCGCATGGCGGATACGCAGGCCATACTCGCCACGCAGGCGATCGATCGGGCGCAGCGTCTCAATCAGCTGGGCGGTGTCGTAGAGCGGGGTGATATTGAGGAACATGCCGCCGACGTCGATGCGGCCGGCGGCGTTCATCTGGCGCAGGCGCTCACGATCCTCTGCCGAGGCGTGCCTCAGCCAGTGCAGCAGCGGAGCAGTTGTCTCGGCCGTCCAGCGGAAGCAGTCATCGCTATCCCGCTCGCGGTCGGCCCACGCCAGTCGGAGCGCCTCGTCCAGAAAGCGGCGGTACAGCTCCCACACGACTGGCTGATCGTGGGTATAACCAATATCGGTATGGCTGTGATGAATGATATAGAGCGTATCGGTGATTTGGGCCATGGATCTGTGTAACTCCTGTTATTCAAAAGTCACCCTGGCGCAGGCGATCGAGCGCGGGAGCGGGCTCAGTGCGATCACATCGCCGGCGATCGGCAGTTCGTCTTGGTCTTCCTCGATCGGCGAGCAAAGCCATGCGCCGATCGGAGACATTGCCGGAAAGCGCAAAGCGAGCGTTTGCGATCGCGGTGTGAGGTTGAAGGCCTGTACGATCAATCCCCGCCCGTCGGCAGCCCGCTTGATATGGACTTCTGCCAGCCCCTCCGGTTCCACGCGCAAAAATTGCCCGGTGAGTCCGGCGGTCGCGCCCGGGACTCGCACGATAATCGGCGGGGTCAGGGTTTCGGCGGCGAAGCGGCTGGCCGCAGCGGGATCATAGCTAGCCATGGACGTGAGCCGGTAGCGCAGCAGCACCTCGCCGCCCTGGCTCGCCTTGAAGTTCGTGTCCCAGTGATTGTGCATCGGCCACGATACGAGCACGGCATCACGAGCCGTTAGCCGGCTGGCCCAGCGGCCGGTCTGAATGCCTCCTAACTGGACCAACGGAGCGTCGACGGGCACCATGACGACAGAGACCGTGCCGTCGCTTACTTCAGCCCAGCGATGCACCGCATACCAGTCGCGGCACGATCCGGGCAGTTGCTCGGCCTCCGGCTCCAGCGGCACGCCGTTCAGGTCCAGATGAAACTGCGGGTTCTCGAACATGAACGGGAACATAATGTAGACCGCTTCCGGATCGAGCCGATGTTCCTTGTCGACCACTATATCCACCAGGAGCGTTTTTTGGTGGTTCGGTAGGCTGTAACGCACGCGCACCGACCGCGTTCCAGGCGCCTGAAGGTGGACCTCGATACTGACACCTGTGGGCTCGATGCGTGCTGGGCCGACCTCGACCTGGAGCGGTCCTTGGCGGCGGAATGGTGTATCCGTGTGCCGTATGCCGAAGTCCTCGCGGTTGAAGTCCAGATCGAAAATCGCGCGCCGCCCGGCCGGGTGATCGACCCACTCGTAGACATACTGGCCGAGGCGCCATGGCCCTTGCTGGGCCGCAAGCTCACGCCGAAGCTCCTTGTCGTACCAGCGGCGAAGCCCGCCGGTCGCGGGATCCACCTCGATACGGTACCACCGATTTTCGAGCTCGCCCTCGCCGGCATACGATTCTTCATCTAGCTTCAGCGAGCGGCTGGTAGTAATCACATAACCGAAGGGCGGCAGCGTGGCTTCGATCGCCAAGTCCGGCGTCGTCTGGGTCTCCAGTGGGGGTCGATCGCGGTAGTCGCCCACGAGCAGGGCTTCAAGGAAAGCGTGCGGCGCCGCGCCGCCGATGTCGGGCGGCAGTGGCCAGCGCACCTGCCGCGTCCAGGCCAGGGGATTGATCACCAGGAAGCGGTTCGCCGCCTGATCCGCCGCCGCGTCCGAAACGATGTATTGGCCCCAGCGCCGCCAGATATCACCCTCGGGCGGCGCGCTAGCCAGCTTGCGCGCCAGCTGACGGCCGCCCTGAGTCAGCAGTTCGTGCGTGAGCGAGAACCCACTATAAGCATAGTTCGCCTTGCGATTCCACTGCGCGCGCGTGAAGGGCGAGTGCGGCCGGCGTATGCTGGCGAAAGCGCCCCAGGTATGCTCGTCGTATAATGAGACGAGTTGGTACGCCTGCTCGATCAGCTCACGATCGAGGTCGTCAGCCTGAGTCGCCAGCAAATCCAGCTCTGGGAGGAGTGCCTCGGTCGCTCGGTTGAGAGCCGTCTCATAGGCGGAAGAGGCGACACCATCGGCCCACCAGTCCGACCAATCTCCGCGCCAAGTGGCCAGGCCGGCCGCATAACGCTCGTGCAGCACGGTCAGGAAATCATCGGCCGTGACGAACTTCATGCGCGGGGTGCGCCCTGACCCGTTCCACGAGCGAACGAAGTCCGACAGGCGCTCATCGGGAGGCCCGTTATCCACGCGAGCCGGATGCGTGACCTGGGCATACACGAAATCGTAGGGGTAATCATCACGCCGCTCCAGGCGCTCCAGCGCGCCGGGTAGCAACCGTTCTACCTCTGCTGGATCGCCGAGGCCATAGCGGAAGATCCCGTAAAGATAATGTGGCCCGTTGTAGGTCAGGAGCCGCCCGCCGCCCGGGCCTTCCCACCAGAAAGCGCACAGATCGGGGTGCGGACGCCAGCCGCGATGTATATTGATCGACATGGTAAAGCCGGTGATGCCTGCGGCCGGCAGCAGATCGGCCCACAGCCAGCTTGCGCCGTTGACATCGCATTGCATAGCCGTGGTGATGCGGATGCCGTATTGCTTCCGCAGCCGCATTGTGGGGTACAGCGAACGAAGCATCCCCGCTGGCGAGAGCATCGGCGTCCAGTGATAAGCCATCGCGGCGACCGCGACGCGCCCCTGGCGATGCAGTTCTAACAACCGGTCAACCTGGCGGGACGGGCGCTCCTGCAGATAGCGCTCGACGAAGGAAGCCACCTCACAGGTCCATTTATACCGAGCCTCCTCCGGGTAGTTGGTGGTGGCTTCACATAGTTCAATCGCCCGATCGATGAACCTGCAGTGCTGACGGAAGACTGTGTCCTGGTAGTCGGTATAGCCGATGTCCGTGTGGGTGTGGCTGACAAGGTACACGGTCTCAATTCGTTGCATGGTCTCTTCTCAGCTATCGTGACGGTGCCCAGTTGCCGTAGACGTTGATCTCGACGCCTTCGACCTTGGGGCGCGCGCCTTTGACCATGATCCCAGGGCGCCCGAGCGCCTGTCCTGACACCTGTCGGTTCCGCGGGTCGCGGAAGCCCAGGCGCACCAGGCGGCGCCACCTATCGCTGTGATTAACCGATGATCCATGGATCGTCCACAGGTGGAAGAGGATCACATCGCCGGCCCTGGCCGGCACGGCAACGGCATCCTCCAGGCGGTACGTATCGGGCGGCAAGTGTGGCGCAGTATCCGGCCCAGTGATGTGCTCGAGCGGGCCGAGCTTATGGCTCCCCGCCAGGAACTTGATGCAGCCGCTCTGCTCGTCGGCATTGTCGAGGTGCACCAGGGCATCCATGTAGCGAGCGTCGGTATGCGGGTAGAAGGGGACGTCCTGATGCATCGGGAAGGGCGCGCCCGCGCCGGGCGGTTTCGCGTGGAGCGTGTTGTGATGCAGCTCAAGCACATCAGTGTTCAGCAGGATGGCAACGGCGTCGGCCAGCTCCGGCTTCGTCATAGCGCGCGTCCATTGCGCCGAGTAGTGCTGAAGCTCGTGGATGGCGACGAGTGTCGCCTTGCGATCTTCCTGCTCGTCCATGTACTCCTTCCGCCACTGGCCGCGCCACGCGGCATCCCAGTTGGCGAAGGTTTCCATGATGTAATTCAGGTCGTCGCTCATCAAGCGAAGTTCGGTGGGCGAATAGACCTGCTCCAACCGCAGAAAGCCGTGCTCCTGGAAGAAGTCAATCTGCTCCTGGGTTAACATGACTGATGCCTTCCTTCTCTTCGAGTTCTGTCGCCGATGCAGATGGACTCTCGTCATACAGATAGCAGGCCGCCCGGTGGTCGTGGCCGTCGATTTGATAGAGCGGCGGCTGCTTTTCCAGACAGCGGTCCATGCGGTGCGGGCAGCGCGGGTAGAAGCGACAGCCGCTATCGACAAAGCTGCGCAGCTCTTCCTCAGTTGGCAGGCGCACGTCAGTATCCCACTTCTCATCCGGATCGGGCACGGGAATCGAGTCGATCAGCAGCTGGACATACGGATGCTTGGGGTTTTCAATCACCTTCGCGGTGTCGCCTTTTTCGGCGATAGCGCCCTGGTAGAGCACATAAATCTCATCGCCGACCTGGTAGGCTGTGCTCAGGTCGTGGGTGATATACAGAAACGAGATGTTCTGCTCGTCGCGCAGCCGCAGCATGATGTCCAGGATCATGGCGCGCAGCGACGCATCCACCATCGAGACCGGCTCATCGGCCACGATCAGGCGCGGCTTCAACAGATACGCGCGGGCCACCATCATGCGCTGGCGCTGGCCGCCGCTGAGCTGGTGCGGGTATTTCTCCAGCACTTCCTCGCCGCGCAGCCCCACCACATTCAGGGCCGACTCGATCAGCTCGCGGGTCTCCGCCTTATTGCGGGCCAGCTTGAAGTTTCTGATAACTTCGTCGAAGGTGTGCTTGACCCGGTAGAACGGATTGTAGACCGCGTACGGATCCTGGAAGATCGCCTGAACCTCGCGGCGATACTGGATCTGCTGCTGCCGATTCATTGTGGCGACATCTTGCCCGCGGTACAGGATCTGCCCGGAGGTCAGGCCGATGAATCCCAGCAAGGCATTCGCCAGCGTTGTCTTGCCGCTGCCGCTCTCGCCGGCGATCGTCGTGATCGTCGCCGGGCGCTCCACGATCGTCAGGTTGAAGTTCTGCAGCGCAACGGTCTGGGGGCCGGATGTCAGGAAGCCCCCGCCGAAAATCTTGGTGGCGTCACGAACTTCCAGCAGTGGTTGAGACATAAGCGGTGTTCCTATGCTCTTCGTCGGATGTCCCGTTATACAGATGACAGGCGACCTGGTGATCGGGCTTCACCTCGCGCAGCGGCGGCGTCACGACCCGGCACTTTTCCATGACAAACGGGCAGCGAAACTGGAAGATGCAGCCGGGCGGGGGTTTGCGGAGGTCGTGCGTCAGCCCCTCGGTGACCTTGAGCGGCTTGCGTTCTTTGATCGACGGGATAGATGCGATCAGGAGCTGCGTATACGGGTGCAGTGGCTCCGCGAAGGCCGCCTTGACCGGCGCGATCTCGACGATGTTGCCGGCGTACATCACGGCGATGCGGTCCACCAGCTGGGCCTGCAGGCCCATGTCGTGGCCGATCAAGATCATGGAGACGCCGAGCATCTGTTTGACCTGCAGCAGCGTCTGGCCGACGACACGCTGCACCACTACGTCCAGCGCGCTGGTCGGCTCGTCGGCGATCACCAGCGAGGGCGAGAGGGCGATCGCCATGGCAATGCAGACGCGCTGCTTCATGCCACCGCTCAGCTCGTGCGGATACAAGTCATAGACCCGGCCAGGCAAGCCCACCATTGTCAGCAGTTCCAGGATGCGCGCTTTTAACTTATCCCGTGGCCAGCGATCCTGGTGGGCATTGATCGCATCAGCAATCTGGTCCTTTACACGCATGACCGGATTGAGCGAGTTCATGGCCCCCTGGGGAATGAGTGCCACCTGGCGCCAACGCACATCGCGCAGCTCATGTTCATCAAGGGCCACTAGGTCGGTCCCCTCGACGATCGCCTGGCCGCCAACGATCCGCCCAGGTGGCTGCACCAGGCGCAGAATCGCCATGGCGGTGGTCGTTTTGCCGCAGCCCGACTCACCGACCAGACCAACGGTTTCGCCCTCGTAGACTTTGAAGCTGATCCCGTTGACGGCGATGACGTCGCCGCGCGGCGTGTCGTAATGTACCCGCAGATCTCGGACATCCAGGACTACGTTCCGGCGGTCTCGAGACTGTGCGACGCCGGCCTTGTTGTTCCGCATGGCCCTCATGCCTTAGCTACTCCTCTCAAGCGCGGATTGGCGATCTCGTCCAGACCAATGGCGATCAGGAACAGGCCGGTAAAGATGATCACAAGCACGACGATCGGGAAGCCCCACCACCACCACATACCCCGCAGGATACCCGAGCCCTGGATCGAGTAGAAAATCGTCATCCCCAGGGTGGGGATACGTGTCGGGCCAAGACCAAGAGCCTCCAAACTCGTCGAGGCCAGGATCGCGCCGGAAATATTGCCGACCAGGCTGGCGGCCAGGTACGGCAACATGTTCGGCAGCATCTCCTTGAACATGATCGCGAAGGTCGACGCGCCGGAGAGCCGCGCCATCTGTACATAGCCACGCTCGCGCAGGGTCAGCACCTGAGCGCGGATCAGCCGAGTGGGCCCCGGCCACGCGAACAGCGCCAGGAGCAGCGCCATGGTCTCCACCGTGATCTGCCGCACGAAGGCGCCGATCACGATCAGCACCGCCAGCGAGGGGATCGTGATCGCGGCATCCGCCAAAGTCCGGATCACACTATCCACCCAGCCCCCCACGAACCCGGCGGTAAACCCCAGCAGCGCGCCGACGAGCATGCCAGTGCCCGCGGCGATCAGTCCGACGCGCAGCGACCAGGGCGCGCCGGCGATCATCAGCGACAGCATGTCCCGCCCGCTATTCTCAGTGCCGAGCGGGTGGGCGGCCTGGCCGCCGGCCACCCACGCGGGCGGCAGGTTCAGCGGCGACGTGGCCGCCCGCGCCAGCGTGGCGTCCCAGAACAATGGGCCGATCACCCCCACCAGCACGACCAGCAGCACCAGCGCCGCGCCGATCAGCAGTTTGGGGTTGAGCCAGGGCGAATCCCAGCGATTCAGGCCAGCGCCTTTACGTACCGCTACCGGCTCAGGCGGTGGCGCGACTTGATCAGGTGTCACGATAGCCATATTCTACCTCTTCTGATAGGTGATCCTTGGATCAAGTAATGGGTAGAGCAGGTCGATGATCAAAACCGCCGTGGAGGTTGCCAGGATCAGCATGAACACGATCCCCTGGATGAGCGTGTAATCGGCGTTGACGATCCCCTGGTAGAGCAGGTAGCCTGTGCCGGGGTAGGCAAACAGGTATTCGACCAGGATGTTGCCGCCGATCAGGCTGCCGATGCTCAAGGCCAGCGCCGTCACCTGCGGTAAGACGGCGTTGCGCACGGCATAGCGCCAAAAGATCCGACTGGTGCGCAGCCCTTTGGCCTGCGCCAGAATCAGGTAATCCTCGCCGTCGGTAGTGATCATCATTCCGCGCATCCCCAGCGCCCAGAAGCCCATCGAGGTCACCACGATTGCCACCGCGGGCAGCGTGCCATAGTACAGTACGCTCGAGATGAACCGCCAGTTCAACCCTGGCGTCACTCCCCGCCCATAGGCGCCCGAGGTCGGGAACCAGTGCAAGCCGAAGGCAAATACATAGATCAGCAAGATCGCCAGCATAAAGAACGGGATCGAGGTAAAGGTCAGCGACAGCGGCAGGAGGTTTTTAACCAGCGTGGGTGTGCGGCGCCAGGCCATCAGCGCGCCGATGGTATTGCCCGCACTAAACGAGATCAGCGTAGCGATGGCGAGCAACCCCAGCGTCCAGGGCAGCGATCGCGCAACCAGCTCGCTCACTGTGGCGGGAAAGGCGGTGATCGAATAGCCCAGGTCGAGCCTCGCGGCGTTACCCAGGAAGCGCAAGTACTGGATATACAGCGGGTCGTTCAGGCCGAAGCGCGCCTTCCAGGCCTCGATGATCGCACCGCTGTTCTCTATATTGCCAGCTTGCGCGCTCATGCGGCTGACCATCGCGGAAATCGGGTCGCCGGGCGCCAGGCGCGGCACGATGAAGATAATCGTGGAGCCAAGCCAGATCGTCAGCAGGAACATACCCAGGCGCCGCAGCACATAACCGAGCGTCAAGCCTCGCATAGCGCACCCCTCCGATCGACAAGACGACAAGATGACAACGTTGGAACGTTGGAACGTTGGAACGTTTGAACGTTCCGCGCATTATGTTGTATGGTTCTCGGTTCTTTATGGGTCGACGATCACTCGGACGAGCTGCCACTGTTGCTTTTTACCGTTTGGCCCGTTGACGATCAGCCAGACGGCCCACGGGCTTGCGCTGCCGCAGCGGCGGCCCCAGCGCACCAGATTGCCGTGCGGAATCGTCGGGCATGGCGGCAGGGCCATGATCGTCACGGGCCCAAGCCGCAGCGTACCCGTCGGCGGCGTGATAAACCCCTGGCGCATTGCCCCAAAGCTTACCATGCTGCTCAGAATCACTGCAAGTGTACCCAGAGCCAGGAAGCTTACGACACGCTTCATGCTCATCCTCCCAGGGCAGTCGCCTGATACCGCATCCGGGCAAACGCCTGGATGAAGCGGAGTGGATATAGTATAGCGTATAAAGCGTGCCTGAGAGTCGCCACCTCCTGTGCATAAACCCCTGAATCGTGGCCACGACCACCGGCGCGAGCCGCCGGTGGTCGTGGCCAAGAAAGTGATCGCCTACCCGCCGGCTGGCTTCAGGGCGTGGATGATCGGATGCGTGCTCTGCCACCAGGTTGGTGGGTGCATGTAGGTGACTGTCGAGCTCGGCCAGTTGGTCCAGTAGGTCTGGTTGAACGGGATGATCTTCTTGGCCTGGGTGATCGGGATGACCGGTAGTTCGCTCATCCACAGATCCATCGCCTGGACGAACATGTCATCGAGCTTGGGATCGCCCAGCGGCAGGACGCCCATCTGGTCGACGATCGCGCTGTACTGCTTGGCCACGTCGCCCGACCAGCGCCAGGCATTATGGTCATCAGCACCGGCCGACTCACCTACGGGCTTTAACCAACTGACATTGAACGTGTCCATCGATTTCCAAGGCTCGTTGACCGAGCCGCAGGTCTGCCAGCCCATCTTGGCCTCGTAGTTGCCCTTATAGAAGTTGTCGGTCCAGGTAGGCCCGGCCAGCTTGCGCCAGGAGGCGTTGATACCTATGTTCTGAAGCTGCTCCACAACCACCTGAGCGATACGCTGCTTCTCGATAAAGGCCTCGTGAACCTGGATGTCGAGCGCCAGCTGCTTGCCGTCCTTCGCGTAGTAGCCGTCGCCGCCCTTGGTGTAGCCCTTGGACTCGATGATCTGTACGGCTTTCGCGGGGTCGGTGGTGAGCAGCGGGTACTTCTGATACAGCCCCTTGTCTTCGAGCAACTTCACGAGGCGATCGAGCGGCGGATACTGCGGGAAGAAGTGCTTGGATTTGAAGGTCGAGCCCTCGTAGGCGATCGCGACGATCTGGTCGCGATCGATCGCATAGTTGAGCGCCCAGCGCATGTCCTTGTCGCCCCAGGGGGCCACGGCGTGGTTAAACTCGAACGTACGCGAGCAGGGGTCGGGCACCCAGGCGAACGGCATCTTGTCGAAGTAGGCGATCACTTTGGGATTGCGCGCCATGAGCGCCTGGAGCGCGCCGAGCGTGATGTCCATCAGGCTGTCCAGCCCATTGTCGGCCATGAGCGCCGTGCGGGTCTCCTCTGGGCCGGCCCAGGTCCAGATCAGCTTCTCGGGCTGAGGCAGCGGCTTGAAGCCGGCCTTGGCGCCCCACCAGTTGTCGTCGCGCACGTAGGAGAATTCGTTCTGGCTGACGCTGTTAACCTTGTAGGGTCCGGTGAAGACTGGCCAACCCTTGGCCGGGTCGTAGTTCTTGAAGGTCAGCGGGTCCTGGCCCTTCCAGATGTGCTCGGGCAGGATGTTCACACCGCCCCAGATCCGCACCGAGAAGTAATCCAGCTGGAAGCGCGGGTTGGGGTTGGTCAGCTTGAACTCGACGGTCAGGTCGTCCTTCTTGGCGACGCTGGAGACCCACTGCTTCATGGCGGCGGAATCGTTTAGATCAGGTGCATGATCGATCAGTGTCTGTATGGTGAATACCACATCGTCGGCGTTGAAGGCCTCGCCGTCGCTCCATGTAACGCCGTTGCGCAGCTTGAGCGTCCAGGTATCGAGCTTATCGTTGGATGTGAAGCTCTCGCCTAGCCAGGGCTCGATCTTACCGCTGTTGTAGTTCAGGATGAACAGCGGCTCGATAACCGCTTGGTGGAAGCCATGATCCAGGCGCGAAGAAGCCGGCAGGCGTTCGTTCCACAGCTCGGGGTCCTCCACGCGGCCGCCGTCGATGTCGAAGATCACCGTCTTCTCTCGCGGGGAGTCTGCGTATTTGCTCGGAGCCGCGGCGCCCGCGGCAGGTGCGGCGGTGGCGGCGCCGGCGGCGGGAGCGGCGGTGGCGGCAGCGGCGGGAGCGGCGGTGGCGGCAGCGGCGGGAGCGGCGGTGGCGGCAGGTGCTGCGGGCGCGGCGGTCGGTTGCTCTACCGCGGGTCCGCCACCGCAGGCCGCCAGCAGCGACACGCCGGCCAGCGTTGCGGCCCGTTTGAGGAACAGGCGCCGACTGAGTTTCTGCTTCTCGTCCATGAGAGCTGTCCTTTCACTTCATTGCGTGGTCTGTTTCGCGCGGCAGACCGAGATGGCATCTGTGTCGCGGAAACCCGAATCGAAAGGATGGGTCTGTATCGATCCAAATTCAAGGGACGACGAACAAGCGCCAGCGCCAGCTGGTGTCGCGATTTTATCAGGCCGCCAACATCACCTCCTTTCCTTAGTATAGCCAATCACAGGTTCGATCCTAGTTCCCATAGTTCCTTCATTTCCCTGGCAAGGCCAAAGGGAGCTAGGGAACTCGGTTGAACCGCTGGTCCACTGCTTGATCATCTGCTGACGACCTCAAGATCAGTCGATTTTCCGAGATGACAACTTCATAAACCGTCGAGCTGGGTGTGCCTCCCGGTTCTGCGGGTAGATCTATCCGTACATGGTTATTATCTACAAACATATAGGTGCCCATCAGGCTTGGGCCGGTCCCAATGCGCTTCACCGTTTTATCCTGGTTGAAATGGAATTCGAGATTCAAAAGCGGGCTACAGTCGCAATCTGTAGAGTATCGTGTCGCGACAAACTTCCCATCCGCGCTGGTGACGCCGGCATCGAGAAACTTCCAGTTCCCAACGATGGCTTGCCGGTAACCACTCGCTCCACAAGCCGCGGCAGCGAGCAGCACCGCGACGAACACCATCAGCCAGCAACATCTAACCGGCCCGCGAGCCATGGCGACCTCTGCTGGAAGCAGTGCGAACAGCGCCAAACCATCGGAGAGGAGGTTTGATCGGCTTGTGCAACATAGCGACCTCTATCAGAGCGACTGCAGAGCGCAGCTATCGCTCGGAAACCCTCTTTATTTGGGGCAAGAAATGTGGATCCAGATGATATAGCATAGCACATGCCATCCAATATTGTCAAGATATCGTTAGAGAACTATCGCAAATTTGTATAGACATATCTGCGCCAATTTGTACAAAATAATAGCTTGACGCGCGCTTGTCGTCAGAGTAATATTTATGGGTGATCAGATATTTGTACGCATCCTATGATATAAGGAGCAGCGTCTGTGCGCACGCTGAGTAAAGGGACGAAGACGCTTTACGCCCAGTTGCTCGTCCGCATCCGCGAGCGCATCCTTGATGGCAGCCTACCGCCGGGCGCACAATTACCCACTGAGCTTGAGCTCGCCCAGGAGTATGGTATCAGCCGTGGCACGGTGCGCCAGGCGCTCAGCGTGCTAGAAAGCGAAGGGTTGGTCGACCGAACGCAGCGACGTGGGACGTTCGTGCGCCACCCACCAGCGGCTCAGGCGGCTGAGCGGCGGATTGGCCTTGTGCTTAGCCGGCTTGGCAGCCAACTCGACCTCGACATTCTAATTGGCGTCGAGAGTGCGGCCAAATCGCGCGGGTATCAAGTGAGCTTTGCGTATGCCGAGGAGCATTTTGAAGAGCAGACTCGCGATATCGCGCGATTGCGCGCCGATCGGGTGGCCGGCATGATCGTCTTCCCAGTGAGCGATGTCACGTTCGATCAGTCGATTGCGCAGTTGCAAGCCACCGGCATGCCATTGGTGCTGGTCGATCGCTACCTATCCGACCTCGATACCGACTACATCGTGACCGACAATGCCGGCGGTGGCTACCGTGCCACCGAACATCTGATTATCCTGGGACATACGCGAATTGGGTTCGTCTACGGTAGTATCGGCACCCTCCTGACGACATCGGTGCGCGATCGCTGTGCCGGGTATCGCCACGCGCTCGAAACCTACGGTCTGCCGTGTGACAATTCATCGATCGTTCAGTTGCCGTGGGCCGGTGCGCCCGAGGCCGTCGTTCGCTATGCGGCATTCCTCGCGCAGCCCGATCGCCCCAGCGCGATTTTTGCCGTGAACGACGACATAGCGCTGCTGCTCATGCAGACCGCCCAGCGCAGCGGGGTGCGCGTGCCCGAAGATCTGGCGATTGTCGGCTTTGACGATCTGAACTTCGCCGCGCATGTCAATCCGCCGCTCACTACGGTTTCACAGCCGCGCATGGATGTGGGGCTGCGAGCCGGCAACCTGCTGATCAACCGGATCGAAGGCCAAGGCGGGCCAAAGAAACACATCGAGCTGCCGACCAGCCTGGTGGTGCGCGCGTCGTGCGGCGCGCGCCTGCTGGCGCGCCGCTCGGCCTAAAGCCTGTTAAAGCATCCTTCTAACCGCTGGGTGCCCAAACCAAGGCCGCCAAGATTCTGGTAGATTTCGCTTCCTTTGACATCTTGGCGTTGCGTGTTACCGTGCAACCGTCTCGAGTCGCACCTGTATCACGCCAGCAGCATCGGTCGCTTGTGCCTGAGCACCCCGCGGCAGTATTCTTATGATGCCATGACCGACAACCTATCCAACACGACCCTTGGGCAATACCGCTTGATCGAGCCTGTTCGTCAGGGCGGGATGGCCACGGTATACAAAGCCTATCAACCAGCGCTCGATCGCTTCGTAGCCGTGAAAGTGCTGCTGCAACAGCACGATCCGCAGCTGATCGCGCGGTTTCGCGCCGAGGCGCGCGCGATCGCATTGCTGCAGAATCCGCACATCTTGCCGATCTACGACTACGGCGAGCAGAACGGTTTGTTCTACCTCGTGCTTCAGTACGTCGAGGGCGGGGCCTCGCTCGCCGATCTGGTTGGTGCGCCGCTCGCGCCCGCGCGAGCGATCGGCTTCATCACGCGCCTGCTGGCGGCGCTCGACTATGCCCACGCGCGCGGAGTGGTCCATCGGGATATCAAGCCTGCGAATGTGCTCCTGCCCACGCCGGATTGGCCGATGCTGGCGGACTTCGGCATCTCCAAGCTGCTGGGCGACTTCAACGCGCAGCTCACAGCGACCGGCATGATCATCGGCACGGCTGCGTATATGGCGCCGGAGCAAGCGCTCGGCAAGCCGATCGATCACCGCACCGACCTATACTCTGTCGGGGTCGTTTTGTACGAACTGCTGACCGGGCGCATACCCTTCGAGGCCGAATCACCAACCGCACTCCTGATCCAACACGCGTACGCGGCACCGCTGCCGCCGCGCCAACTCAACCCGGAGCTACCGGCCGAGATCGACGAGGTACTGCTGCGGGTATTGGCAAAGAACCCGGACGACCGCTACCAAAGCACGCGAGCATTCGCCGCGGCATTGGAGCGAATCGCTGCGCAGATCGGCCCAGAAGCTGATGATACGTCGATCGCCAGACTGTACGACGCGGGCGCGCGGGCGTTCGAGGCAGGGTACTGGGATCAAGCGATCGCCTACCTCGGCCAGGTGGTCTCGCTTGCGCCTGAGCACTTCGATGGCGCGCGACTGCTGAGCGCCGCGCGCACCGCCCAGGAGCGCGCCAAAGATGCCGCGCGCCAACAGCTGGCCCACAGCAGCTTCTCGAACCCGGCGACAAACGCCCAGGAATCGGCCGTGCTGAGCGATCGGCCAACCACAGCTCAGTTGCCGGTCGAGAATCAGGCGCGCCCGGCAAGCAACCAGGGGCCGACGCTGGCCGAGCTGAGCGATCGGCCGACGACAGCTCAATTGCAGCTCGAAAGTCGGGCGCGACCAGCAAGTCATCAGCAGGCTGCGCTACCGGCCGAGCAACCTGCGCCCAGCGAACGCAGGCCGCAGCGCTGGCCAATGATCCTGGCGGCACTTGTCGCCCTGCTAGCGCTAGGGGGCATCGCCGCATTTATCGCGCTGCAAACAGGCCGCGGCGCCACATCGCCGGCCGGCACCACCAACCCATCCACTGCCGCCTCACCACCCACTGCCACCCCCGCGCAGGCCGGCGTGGCCACCACGGCGCGGCCTAGCGCCGGGGCGCTCGCCGGCGGCAATGGCGCGCAGGCGAACGGAACGCTTTTATGGAACGACCTGGCGCTGCACGACGACAGCGTGAAAGTCAGCGTCAGCGGCCTGCCGGCCCCAAACACGGGCGAGGTCTATGCGGCCTGGCTCGCCAGTGATACGAACAGCCTGGCGCTTGGCCCGCTTGGCCCAAGCGACAATGGCTCGTGGAGCCTTACGTATACATCGCCGATTCACGAAAACCTGCTGGGTCGCTTCGACCGCGTGTATATCACCAAGGTGCCCGATATTGCGGCGACAACCGAGGTCGCGAATGTGATCATGGCCGGGACGCTGCCGGCGGCGGAGCTGGCGCATATCCGCCACGGCTTGTTCAGCTATGAAAGCACGCCCAATACGGTTGGGTTCGCGATCGGGATGCTGCAGGAGCTGATCGAGGTACAGCAGCATACCGAACTGCTCAAGACCGAGGCGGAGGCCGGCCGGCTGAACGGCGAGAAACTGCATACCGAGCATATTGTCAACATTATCGAGGGCCAGCACGGGCAGCACTTCGGCGATTTGAACCACGACGGCAAAATTCAGAATCCGGGCGACGGCTTCGGCCTGCTTGAGAATGGCACGCAGCAGGGCTATATCGCAAGCATGGTCGAGCACTCCGTGCTGGCCGCCACCGCGCCCGACGCCCTCCCCACGGCAAAACGGCAGGCCGATGGCATCCGTGCCGACGGTGACGTTCTGCACCAGCGAGTCACCCAGATCCGCGACCTGGCGTTGGCGATCGACCAGGCCAACACAGCCGCCGATACGCGGGACAATGTGCTGAAGCTCGTCGATCTCGCGAACCAGACGCTCAATGGCGATAATGCCGCCTTGATCATGTATCAGCAGCTGCAGGCGATGGCGCTGATCGCGATCGCGCCGGTCGACCCCAACGTTGTGATCACCGCGCCCGTGCCGGCGCCGCCACCAAAGCGGGATGGCCTCGCGACCAATATCGTGGCTGGCGGCAATACCTTCACCCCCAGCAAGATCACGGTCGTGCGCGGCACAATGGTGGTGTGGACCAACCAGGGCGGCGCCGCACATACCGTCACCGCCGACGACGCTACGTACGACAGTAAGACGCTCGCACCGAATGCCAGTTTCTCGCATACGTTCACGGAGCCTGGCGTTTACCCCTATTACTGCCAGATCCACGGCGGCGCACACGGCGAAGGCATGTCGGGCGCGATCATCGTCACCGATACAGCCGGCGCAACCCCGTAGTACCTTTCGAAATCAGGTAATAGTACACTTCATTCAAAACGTTAAACTTCTACAGAGCGGAGGAAGGCGGCGCTCTCTTCGGGTAGGGCAGTGTTAATGAACATGCCGGAGCCGAGCTCGAACCCGGCTGTCCGCGTCACGCGCGGGACGACCGAGATGTACCAGTGCAGGTACGCGGCGCCGTACTCATGTTCGGGGGCAGAGCGAATCAAGTAATTGTAGTCGGGGTCGTTCAGACCGAAGTACAGCTGCCGTAGCAACTTGCGCAGCACGACGGCTATGTCGCGCAGCTCCTCTGGCGTGATAAAGAGAAAGCTCGAGCTGTGCCGGCGCGGGATGATCCAGAGGTGGAACGGCGAGAACGCCGCATAGGGTACGAAGGCGGTGAAATGCTCGCTCGCAATCACGACCCGCGATCCCTGGCGCTCCTCTTCCTCGCGCATCCGGCAGTAAACGCACACGCCCTGGTCGTCGAAGTAGCGCCGCGCCTCCTCCGACCGCGAGCGAATGCTGTAGGGTACGACCGGCAGTCCCAGCAACTGGGTATGCGGGTGAACGAGCGATGTTCCGGCGGTCGGGCCATGGTTCTTGAAGCATATGAGTTGCTCGACGCGCGGGTCGCCGCGGATTACCTCCCCACGGAGCTGAAACGCCGCCAGGGTACGCTCGACCTCCTCGACCGACTCAAGCGCCGGGCAGGTGTTGTGCAGCCGCGACTCGATCACGACCTCATGGTAGCCGACGCCAGAGATCGCACAGTTGAAGCCCTCGAAGCGTCGGGTGCGGTCACCTTCCTGCTGGAGCGCCGGGTAGCGGTTGCCGACCACCCGCGCCTGCCAGTCGCCGTCATCCGGCAGGCGCATCCGTTCCAGATCCAGCTCCTCGTTGCCCGGACAGAACGGGCAGCCCTCAACCCAGGCGGGCCGGTCTTCCACACGCTCTTTCGGTGGCTGGACGAACTGCTCTGGACGCCTGGCCCGCTCGGTGGCGATGATCGCCCACTCTCTGGTTGCCAGGTTCTGCCGCAGCTCCGTCATAACGCCCCCTCTGTCACCGGCTCTGACGTTTTGCTAGTACCGTAGGTTCAGCAGTATAGCACAGAGACCATTCATGTGGAACGTGGATTGTTTGCGATGCCAGTCGTGGCTGCTTCATCGTGATGCTCTCAGATTATGCCGGCGGAAAGAATTCGGCGCATGCAATGTAGCCACCGTCGACCACTAGCGATGTGCCGGTGATGCCGGCGGCTTCATCGCTGCAGAGAAAGGCGGCGGCGCGGCCCATATCGTCGGGGTACAGCATCGCGCCGCTCGGCACACGCTCCAGTCGCTGGCGCAGGTGCGCCTCGGGGTCGCCAGCGTGGCGGGCATGGTAGCGCAGCATGGGCGTATCGGTGATGCCAGGGCAGATACAATTGACACGAATATGCTCGCGGCCATAGTCAACCGCCAGGCTTTTGGTCAGCATCAGCACTGCGCCCTTGCTGGCACAATAAGCCGGCGTGCCCTGCTGGCCCACAAAGCTGGAAACCGACGCCACGTTGAGGATGCTACCGCCGCCCACCGCGCGGAAGTGCGGCAGGGCGTGCTTGGTGGTGAGAAAGATCGAGCGCACATTGATCGCCATGACTCGGTCCCAGTCATCCACGCTGCTCTGCTCGACTGTCTGCACCGCCACGACCCCGGCATTGTTCACCACGATGTCGAGCCGGCCAAAGCGCGCCACGGCCGCCGCCGCCAAGCGCTGCACGTCGTCTTCACGGGCGACATCCGCATGGACGTAGGCGACCTGCGCGCGGCCGGCGGTCAGCTCTTGCGCGGCCGCGGCCCCGGCCGTGTCATTCACATCCGAAAGGACGACACTGGCGCCTTCAGCCGCAAAGACCCGCGCGATGCCTAGGCCGATCCCCTGCGCGGCGCCGGTAACAATTGCTACTTTGTCGGCTAGTTTTGCCATGACTGTCACACTTTCATTTTACAGGAGTTACGCAGTCACTCGTAAAACACGGATTTTTCTTCTTCGTATCGATTGTTTTTCGTTCTGCGAACGAAAAACAATCGATACGAGAGATTTTAACCCGTGGCGGTCCAATGTTCGCGTCTACTGCGTCGGTTTGTGATCATTATTTCTCTGCGATCTCTGTGCTCTCTGTGGCTCATTTGCTTTGCGCGTCGTCGCGCAGAATCGCCCGCGCCCGCATGGCGTCGTCGATCAGCGACGGCCCGCGCGACAGCGTGCCGTATTGGCTCGTGGTGGAGTGGTGCGTCATCTGCTTGAAGAAGCCGTTGTGTGTCATCGCGGCGAAAATCTCGGCCGTCTCGCCCGAGGCACACAGCTCCATCACCATCAGATTGGGCGCGAAGCCCTGGTCCACGCCGATCTCGAAGCATTCTACGAACCAGGCGGTCAGCCCAGCCCAGACCACCTGCTCGGCAAACAGATCCAGCTCGGCCTCCTCCTCGCGCGATGACCAGAGATGCGAGCGATTTTCGAACAGGCCGATATCCACGCCCGTGAACTCGAGCATTGCGATCAGCTGCAACACCTTATGATGGGGTAGCAAGGGAAACGTGAAGTCGGCGCAAGCGAATTTGGCGTGCATAGATTGCCTCGCTTTGACCACGGGAGCTCGGCTTGGCGGCAAATACCTAACTCATGAAGCCGATCTCACTTGGCGGAACATGCTTGGAATGGGGAAGACCGGATCATTATAGCACCACAACCGCCCCGTTCTTGCTGGAGTACGGTAGCATGGGCCAATGGTTCTCAGTTCTATTTCGTGTTATGATCGGCTTTTCCGCAGTATTCCGACTCTAAAAGGAGCAAGGCCATGCCACCGATTGGACAACCCGGAGCACTTACAGAGCGCGAGCGATTCCTATTCGAGAGCACCGGCTACCTGATCATTCCCGGCGCGCTGACGCCGGAAGAGACCGAGGCGTGTCTGCAGGCCTCGCTGCGCGCCCACGCGCCCTACCCTAAGGGCCAATGGCGCCAGCTGGGCCATCTGCACGAGACCGAGCCGGCGATCGAGGGCCTGATCGACCATCCGTCGATGCTGCCCAAGGTGCGCGCGCTGCTTGGCGACTACTTCATTCTACAAAGCAGCTGGTGCACGGTGCAGCCGGCGCGCACCAAAGGCGGCGGCTACCACCAAGATGGATCGAGCGTCTATGAATTCCGTCGGCTGGCGACACCCACGCCGCTCCTACAGCTGCGGATTGGCTACTACCTCACCGATCAGTCCGAAGACGGCATGGGCAACATGGTGATGATTCCCGGCACCCACAACATCGCGGGCACGCTGCCGCGCGGCGTCAAGGCCGACGAGAACGATATCGACATTCGTGAGGTGGTGTGCGGCAAGCCCGGTACGGCGCTGCTGTTCCACCAGGGCATCTACCATCGCACTGGCCGCAACGACCGCGACTTCGACCGCTATACCATACACATGGTCTACGCGCCGCCCTGGCTGATCCCCTCCGATCGCACGCACAACGATCCGGCGTTTGTCGAGCGCACCACGCCGCTGCGGCGCGCACTGCTCGGCGTGTGGCAGCGCCCCGAGGAGCCTTTCGGGCAGGGCTACGATCGGCCGCCGTTCGAAGATTAAGACAAGTTTCTTAATGTGATTCGCTGCAGTCCACTGGCCACCAGCGTAGGGACGCGATATATCGCGTCCCTACGCTGGATTCCTTGTCATCATTGCATCAACAATGTAAGGCGCGGTGAGATTTATCTAAGAAGGAACACTCTGCTAGTCCTCTGCAACTTTCCCCTACATCCGGTCGTCAGAGGATTAGATTGCGACGACTCACTGTTGAATATGGGGAGGACTCATATGGGGCGCACGCGCACATTCTTAGGTTTGGCTCTAATTGTGATCGGCACCATCCTCCTGTCACGAGTGCTGATGCAGCCGCTTATGCCACCACCGCCGCTGTTGCCACCTATGCCTGAGATGCCGCCGCTGCCAGCAATGCCCGCTATGCCGGCAATGCCCGCCATGCCAGCTATGCCGCCGATGCCAGCACTACCGCCAATGCCGGCTATACCGCCAATACCGCCTGTGCCACATCATGCGCCTTTCTTCCATTGGGGCGCTTGGTTCAGCCCGCCAGTGCTCATCCTCGCACTGCTGCTTGCGGCCTTCTGGCTGCGCCGGCGCGCCACGCACGAGCGACCTCTGGCCTAGCGCCAGTACCCCTCAACCGACCTTCCTGGAAGTTCGTGAATCGGTGATTCTTCGATGATTCACCGTGATCGTCAAACTTCCAGGAAGGTCACGAAGAATATTGTGCCTAGAACATCGATTAAGTAAATGCGAATTGCGCTACCACAGGCGAATATTTGGTCAAATATTTGTGTAGATTAGCGTCATTCGCGGATAGTCCCCGGCGATCTTTCCTCGATAATTTCTCCTTCATGGCGCGCAGTGCTCGAATCTGCGGTATTATTCTCTGCGAATCTGACCTGTGCAGAGACGACTGCGTATGTCCCCTATTCGCCGCCGATGCGCCCGAATGCGCTCGATCACGTTGTTGGGTCTGACATTGCTCGCGCTGAGTCTGGCGCTGTGCGGCTGTTCGCTGTTGCCCACCCCGCCGACCAGCGCGCAGACACCCACGGCTCGCGTAGCCACCACAGCCTCCGCGTTGCCGCCCCCGACAACGCAGGCTACGCCGCTGCTAACGCAGCCAATCGACGGCTTCGACACAATCACGCCCGACCAGCTACCGCCTCAGGCGCGCCAGACACTCGCGCTGATCGCGCAGGGCGGGCCATTTCCCTATCGGCAGGACGGCCAGGTGTTCCAAAACCGCGAGCGCCAGCTGCCGCGCCATCCCAGCGGCTACTATCACGAGTACACTGTCGAGACGCCTGGGTCCGACGATCGCGGCGCGCGGCGGATCATCACCGGCGCCGCTGGCGAAATCTTTTACACCAACGATCATTACGTCTCGTTCGTACAGGTGCTGCCACAATGAGTATTAAAATAAATGCGATCCTGGCCGAAACGCTCCCGCCCGGCATCTATCCTCTGGGCTCACGCGCGCGGGCCAGCACGATCGTCCAGGCAGTCGAGCGGCATGGCTGGCGCTGTTTTTATCTCGACGGCCGGCAGATCGGCGACAAAGCAGCGTTCCTGGCCGCCAGCGCTCAGGCGATGCACTTCCCCAGCTACTTCGGCGGCAATTGGGACGCATTTGAAGAATGCCTGACCGACCTGGCCTGGGTGCCCGCGCCGGGCTATATGCTGCTCTACGACGATGTCGCGCACTTCGCCGCGGCGCATCCTGCCGAATGGACCACCGCGCGCGCGATCCTGGCCGATGCCGTGGCGCGTTGGCGGGCGCTCGGTACGCCAATGTATGTGCTGCTACGAGGCGGCGAATAGGACGCGACTACGCACTAGGGCTACATCAAAGTCGATTACCATCAATCAAAGAATAGCATCGCCAGGCATTGGATACGATCGAGGCATCGTTGTAGGGGCACAATATATTATGCCCCTACAACGATGCTTCCACGGCATCACAAAGGGATATACATCGCTGGCTATCGATTCACGATCACGACTTTGAGGTAGCCCTGATTACGCACATCGATTGGTTGACTCTCCCCAAAGCTCATTGTAGACTATTCGCACTGCAATCATTGATAATCCTGTCGGCAGGAAGTGCCTAAAAGTCGGGCGTTGGCCGGGCTGGCGTTGTGCGGCGACAAGGCGCGTCTGCCCCAAGCCAGCACCGCCTATCGGGCCGCGCGGGCAATCAACACAGATGTGAGCGTCGTCAACCGCACGCTGCGCCTGCTTGACGCGCTGATGGTGGTGGATAACGAAGGGCTGTTGGTGGAGGTGCGCAACGCGGCGGCGGGAAGCGCCACAGCCTAGGCGTTGGATGGCATGCGCGGTTCGAGCAGACGGCGAAGCAATTTGGAGGCTTGCATGATAAAGGTGCTTATCCAAGTTGAAGCGGGTTCCTGCGATAAGGATCTGTATAACGAGAGAACTCTGGAGTACAGGGAGACGCGGCATATCTCTCGACCATATCCCTATCCATATGGCTTTATCATCGGCACGAGCGCAGCGGATGGGGACTGCGTGGATTGTTACCTCATTACAATTGATAGGCTGAAGTCCGGCACGATCGTGGACTGCGAGCCTGTCGGTCTACTGGAACAAGACGAGGACGGGGAGGTCGATCATAAAGTATTGGCGGCCATTCCTGGTCAGGATGTCGAATTGGGACATGGACTATTGCAGGAATTGCAGGACTTCATCTACGCTCTTTTCGCCACGTTTCCAGGCGCCCGCGTTCACGTTGGACCCATTTTGCCGCGAGAAGCAGCACTGCATTACCTTCAGGTATCTCAACCTGCATAAGCCCGGCTTAGTATCCATGCTCACTAATAACGATCCCATATTCATCAAACGATTTAGTCATGGAGGGATGTCCAGCGGCTATGTATCGCCACAATTTTGGACTGAAAAAGCCATACCGATGTTGCGAGCGCGGTATCGGGATGCAAATTAAGAAGTTACCCAATGACTGCGAAGCAATGACGCAATGCAATACCATGCAATGACCAGCATCGCATCGCAGGGGCTGGCGATCGCCCACGATGCGAGCCATTGCACAGATTGACCGCCTCGCGGAGGAAAAGCGGATTTGCCCCGGCAGGATGCTGGATGACACAATCAGAAGATGAGAGGAACCCCATGCCAAAGCTCCATTTCGGCATCAAGACCGCGCAGCAGCACACCACCTACGACGCGATGCTGGCGGTCTGGCGCGAAGCCGACGCCACGCCAGTCTTCGAGCACGGCTGGCTGTTCGACCACTTTGCGCCGATCGCTGGCGACCTCGACGGGCCCTGCTTCGAAGGCTGGATGCTGCTGGCGGCTTTCGCGGCGCAGACCAGCCGCATCCGCCTCGGGCTGATGGTCACCGGCAATACCTACCGCCATCCCGCCGTGCTGGCCCATATCGCCGCCACGCTCGACGTGATCTCGAATGGCCGGCTCGACTTGGGGATTGGCGCGGGCTGGAATGAGTACGAGCACAGCAGCATGGGCATCCCGCTCTACGCGCCGGGCGAGCGCATCCGCCGGCTCGGCGAGGCCTGCGAGATCATCAAGCGGCTGTTCACGCAGCAGCTGACCGACTTCGACGGGCGCTATTACCAGCTGAAACAGGCGCGCTGCGAGCCCAAGCCGATCCAGAAGCCCTACCCACCATTCGTGATCGGCGGCGGCGGCGAGCAGCTAACCCTACGTGTGACCGCGCAGTACGCCGACATTTGGAACTTCGGCGGCGGCACGACCGAGACTTTCGAGCATAAGGTCAAGGTGCTGCACGATCACTGCGTCGCGATCGGCCGCGACCCAGCCGGCCAAAGGGAAATAGAGGAACTATGGGAACTAGGATCGAACTTGCGATAGCCTCAACTAAGGAGCAACCTATGGACTTTCGCGATCTGGTGCTGAAGCGACGCATGGTGCGCCACTTCAGCGACGAGCAGGTAGCGCCCGAGCTTGTGCAGCAGATCCTCGACCTGGCGCGCCACGCGCCAAGCGCAGGCTTTACCCAAGGCCAGTCGTTTGTGGTGGTCACGCGCCCCGAGCTCAAGCGCGCGATCGCCGAACTCTGCGGCGAAGCCGCATATGTCGCCAGCGGGTTTCACCCATTTATCTCCGGCGCGCCGGTGCTGCTCATCCCCTGCACCAGCGAGGCCGCCTATCACCGCCGCTACCAGGAGGCCGACAAACTCCAGGACGACGGTAGCGAGATCGTCTGGCCGGTGCCCTATTGGCACATGGATATCGGCTGCGCGGTGATGCTGGCGCTGCTGGCCGCCGTGGATCTGGGGCTCGACGCCGGGTTCGCCGGCGCCCACGACCTCGACGCGCTGCGCGCGCTGCTGGGCATCCCGGCCGAGGTCACGCCGGTCGGCGTGATTCCGGTCGGCCATCGCGCGCCCGACCGGCGCTCGCCCTCGCTCAAGCGCGGCCGCAAACCCGAAGGCGAGTACGCCCACTGGGAGCGTTGGTAGCAAGCGCAAAGTAGTACGGCAGGCGAGATGCTTGCTATCGCTAACAATCAATCGGGTTGCCCTATGGCATGCGCGCCGGGCGTTGCGGCAGAGAGGGGTTCTTTTCATACATTACGCTGGCATAGGTGTTGAAATAGCTGTCGTGCTACAAAAGCGCCGCGGCAAGCATGCCAGTGCATCATCAAGCGGCCTTTCGGGATTTCAGACATACATCGATCGCATTGGTATGCGCTAGACACAATCTGCAATTTGCAATTTGCAATCTGCATACGCACTACAAACGTGATCGGAGGATTGAGTGGCGCTTTTACGTATCTAGAGGATCCAGCGCGGCATTCCAGGCCTTCATCCGCTCGACATCGCCGCCGGCGTCGGGGTGGTGCAGGCGCGCCATGGCTTTACGGATCGCGCTGACCTCGGCCGGCGTCAGGTCCAGCCGCAGACCGCCGATCGCGAACGGCATGGCGGCAGTATCGACGCGCGACTTCCACATATCGCGCTCGTGCTCCAGCAGCGCATTCTCGCGCGTGATCTCCATCAAGTTCGCCACGGTTTTGTTGTACGCGCGCGCGATCTCGTCGTAGCGCGATTGCTCTTTGCTGATCTGGCGCAGCAGCCGGCGGATCGTCGCATGCGCCTCAGCCAGCTCGTGCTGCAGCCATGATAGGTCGGTCTCGGTAATGTTGATTGGGTATTTCGAACGATCGAATACGCTCATAAAAATCTCCGAGCGGAAACTGCCGCCTTTACGCGTGCGTCGATTGCTCCGGGCGGCGCAATTATAGGTTCCGCGTCGATCACGCACGCCGCCACTTTTGCCCTTCTTATTGCCAAGAACGCCATTTTCTGATACAATGAACATATGTGCGAAGGCACAATTCCAGCCGTGCTGGTGGACCCGGTTTCCTGCACATTAAGAACTGGATATTGGAGGTTGCAGGCAGGAAACCTTGTCTGCGTAAAATGTCCAAGGTCGTGTGCGATTCGTCGCATATGTCCCCAATGGCTGACAGAGCTTGCTCTGTCAGGGCGCCTGTAAGCGCGCCATACTACTCGGATGCCATGCTTCGGCTGGTAGCGCCAGAGTAAAGCCGCCGCCTTATGAAGATGAAGAAATTAATCGGGTAGCCCGCTTCAGCGGGCTTGGGCTGTTAGCGCGGGTGCTTTAGCCCCGCGCGTGCGGCGGTGCGAAATGCCCGATTTAATAATAAAAGTTCATTAGGCGCGGTAGCTTACTCAGCATCACTCCTTCATAACCTACAGACGTAAAATCGATACAAGAGCTACGCCGCCCTTGATTCCTGCCTTGCCGGGTATTATAAGTCGACCCCGTTGTGAAACGCAATGAGATTGTGAATGCTTATGCTATACTAGTTGTATTGAAACTCCTGGCCAACGCGGCTGGGAGTCTTTTCTTTCACCATGCTTCCAGATCAGGTTCTTGCGCTGGTCGCCGCGGCGTTTCCTGGCCAGCCAATTGGCGAAGTCGCGCCAACCGAAGGCGGCTTCTCGCACCACACCGCGCTCGCGACCATCGGCGCCCGTCGCTGCGTCGTCAAGGCGGCTTCGACCCCCGCCAAGCGCGCCGATGTGCGCCACGAGGCACGCATGCTGGCGCTGCTACACAATCATGGGCTGCTAAGCCCGCAGCTGCTCGCGCTGAGCGAGAGCGACACCTGGACGGCGGCGGTCAGCGCGGCAATCGCGGGGCGCAGCGGCATCCACCTATACCAGCAGCCCGAACTGCTTGCTGCAGCCTACCACGCGCTGGGCGAGCTGCTGGCAAATGTCCATCGCGCGCCAATTGCCCCGCCCGCGCCTGAGCTATTCCTGGCCGAGCGCTTTCGCCTGATGCAGCAGCAATTGCCGGCACTTGGCCTGGAGCCGGAACTGCTTGACCTGTTTGCGACCAGCCTAGCGCATCCCGCCTGGCGGCCGACGAGTGCTCGCTTGGTCCATGGCGACGCCGGGCTGCATAATGTGCTATGGGATGCGCGCATCATCGCACTGCTCGATTGGGAATGGTCCGGTTGGGGCAACCCACTGCTCGATGTCGCGTGGGTCTATTGGACGATGCGCTGGCGCGCCGTCTCGCCGGCACTCTGGGATATGTTCTTCGGCAGTTACCAGGCCGCGTATCCCGGCGCCCCGCCTGCTGACGCGACGAGTCTGCGAGCGCTGGTGTTCGGGCAGATCGCCGGCATCCTCGTGCGGGCGCGCGATCAGCCTGCCGCGCGCGCCGAGTGGCTGCGCCGCGCCAATTGGACGCTAGCGCTCGAATTTCCAGAATCAAGGTAACAGGCAATAGGTTATAGTCAATAGGAGCTACCTATCACCTATTGCCTATTGCCCATCGCCCTAATGTAGTTGTTGATACAGCGCCGCGGTCGCCGGCTCAGGCGTGGCACCCAGCGAGCGCAACGAGCCCTTGAGATGCTCAAAGGTGGCATTGACGAGCGAGCGGTTGCCAAACCGCGCGGCCAGGCGCATCAGCCGGGCGGCGGTCTGCTCGCGGCAGCCGTCGAGCTGCAGAACCTGCTGATAATAATGGATCGCCAGCTGCGGCGCGTCGGGCTCGACGGTGTGCGCCAACTGCTCCAGTGCGTCGAGGTAGCGCTGCTGGAGATGCGCGCGGCGCGTCTCGACCCACAGCGCCGCGCTGAGTGGCGCGGCCAGCAGGAAATCGCCGCGGTACAGCGCCATCGCGCGCTGCATCGACTCGCGATTAATCGGCGGATCGAGCGCTTGCTCGAATATACGGACGTCATACTCGATCGCCTGCCAGGGCGATCGAATCGCGCAATGCCCATCGCGCGCCGCTACGGCCAGGCCAGTTTGCACCCGCAGCCGCCGCAGCGCCTGGTGCAGCGCCGGCATCGAGATCTCGCTATCGCCCCAAACCGCCTCCCACAGCCGTTCGACCGTGAGCCCTTGCGGGCCGGCGTCGAGCAGGCGGACCAGCAGCGCGCGGTGCAGCGGCGAAAGATCACACGCCGCGTCGTCGACCATGCAGGCGAATGAGCCCAGTGCAGTGATCTGCCAGCGGCTCGGCTCGGGCCGGCGCAGCAGATCGAACAGCCGGCGGGCCAAGGGCGCACTCGACCCCGCAGCCTCGAAGACTGGCCGGTGGAGCGGCACAAACCGCAGCATGAGCGTATCGGGCAGGCCCGCGGCGCGCCCGGCGAACAGATCCCACTCGGCCGCCGCGCGCGGCCAGCCGGTGCGCTCAAACGTCAGCGCGGCACGCAGCAGCGCCAGGTACGTCCGCTCTGGCTGGCTCAGATAGGACTCGACCGCAGTGGCCTCGGCGGCAAAATTGGCGGCCGACACCACGTTCGGGCGCTTCCGCAGCATTTCCAGCAGCGCCTGGCCAAGCGCCAGCCGGCCGCGCACCTCGGGCTGGCCGGGCGCGATGATCGACGAGGCAATATCAAGCCAGGCTTGCGCCACGGCCGCATCGCCTTGCAGCGCGGCCGTCCAGAGCGCGCCAGCGGCGGCAGCCTCGACGCTGCTCGGCACATCCATCCGCATCGACAGCGCGTGCGCCTCGGTGAAGCGCGTCAGCGCCTGATCCAAATCGCCTTCCAGAATATCGACCTCGGCCATGCTGCAGCGCAGCAGTGTCTCTTCACGGCGGCGGCCGGTCTGCCGCGCAATGACCAGCCCGGCCTCGATCGCGTCGCGCGCTTCGTCGTAGCGACCTTCCTCCATCGCCAGCGTGCCGAGATTATTCAGTGTCAGCGCGCGCCGCCCGTTGTTGCTCGATACCTGCCAGCAAGCATCGGCCTGCTTGAGGTGCCGCAGCGCCGCCACCCGATCGCCTTGGGTCGCATATGCCCAGCCAAGGTTGTCGTGAATGTCGGCCAACACGCTTGGATCGTCGGCCGGCGCCAGCGTGCGGGCCTTCTCCAACGATCTAATCGCGTCGTTGACTTCGCCGCCCAGGATCTGAACGCGCCCGCTGATAATATGATACTCAAGCTGCAAGCGTTGCGGCAGCTGCGACGCCGGCAGATCTTCCAGCGCAGCCTGAGCGCGCGGGTAGTCGCCCTGCAAATTCAAGAAATCGGCCCGCAGCATGCGCGATTCCCAGCGCGTCGTTTGATCGCCAATCGTCTCAACCAGATCGAGCGCTAGGTAGGCGCGATCCCACAGTGCCAGGTCGCTATACACCCGCGCCTGGTTCAGCAGCAGGTCGGGCGGAAGCAAGACCGAGTGCTGAGGACTGAGGACTGAGGACTGAGTTGCGCCCCCCTCAGTCCTCAGTCCTGGATCCTCAGTCCTGGCATGGAGGCGCTCAAAGCATACCAGCAACGTGCTCTGGCGCGAGCGCTGCCGGAAGCGCGGAACTGTGGTGCGCAGCAGCTCAATCGCCCGATCGTGTGCGCCGGCAGAGAGGTAGCAATCCAGTGCGCGTTCTGGGTCGTCTTCGTCGCGATACAGATCGCCCGCGCGCAGCAGCAGCGTGCGTTGGCGCTGGGGATCGCGCGCTAGCCGTAGGCGCAGGAAATCGCGGAACAGGCTATGGTATGCCAGCCAGCCGGCGCGGCTCGACACAAACAAACCACGGCGCTTGACTTCGTCGAGCATCAGCGCGGCGTCGCCGGTCTGGCGCAGCGCTTCACAGCGCTGCGGCGAGAGATCCTCAAGCACGCTGGTTTCTTCCAGAAAACGCTGGAGCTCGGGCGCGAGCGGCGCGATGATCTGCTCGGCGAAAAAGGCGTAGACTTGGCTGGTGTCGGCTTCGATCGGCGCGGATTGCTGCACGAGGTGTGCGTCGGCGCCCAGCTCGCGGCTATACGCGCCGGCACGGTCGAGCGAGAGCACGATGCCGGTGACCCAGCCGCCTAGCTGAGCGACCAGTTGCTCGGCACGATCGTCGGAGAGAGTGATCGCGTAGGCCGCGCCGGCCAGCTGCTGGATCTCGGCGGTATTGAACTGAAGCGCGACGTAGTCGAACACCGCGGCGCGCTGCTGCGCCAGCATGCGCACCAACCCGTGCAGTGCCGGCAGCGTGCGCGAGGCCAGCACCAGATGGCAATTCGAGGCATATTGCGCAATCGATGCCAGCAGATCGAACACCAGCACCGCGCCTGGCAACGCCGACTGTGGTTCCTCGTCGAGCACGTGGAAATCGTCGAGCACCAGCGCGAACGACGATTTCGCCGCCGAGATCGCCAGCGCTGTGGCGTGAATCAGCTCGGGCAGGCCTTGCGGTGGCGTTGCCGAAAGGCATACGAGCAGATCGGCCGCGCCGGGAACAAATTCGGCCACGCTATGCAGCAAATAGTCGATGAACAGATGCGGGTCGCGATCGCTTGGGTCGAGCGTATACCATGCCACTGGCAAACTACTGCCGGCGGCCCATTGGGCCAGCGCAGTAGTTTTGCCCCAACCGGCTGGGGCAGCCAGCGCCACCACGCGGCGTGTGGTAATGACCTGTTCCAGCTCGGCCTGCAGCCGCGGGCGATCAATCAGCGGCCGGCCATTCGCGGGAATGATCAATTTTTGCTGAAAACGTAGCGACATGTCATCCCTTTTTAGCCTGCGGCAGCAGGGTACTTCCCGATTCACCCAGAGAGTACCCGGTTTTTCGTTTTTGTGCTCTGCGAGCGCAAAAACGAAAACGATAATAAAGTACCGCTGTGCCGAAGGCTATGAGGGCATTTTGCGCCCACTGCGTAAGCCCTGCCAGATGAACAAAGAGTCATCGATAGCATTGATCGTACGGCGTTGGGCGGGCGATTGTCAATCGTCGATCGCCGATTTTTGGCGCTGTTGAGCCCGATGTAATCAAACTGTAACCCCGCTTTTGTGACTCTCAGAGAGCCACAAAAGCAGGGTTACGCGCCAGGCAAAGGCGCGCTGCCGCGTGCTGTGCCAAAAGGAACGACTATTTGCGCTTGGGTGGGTTAAGCGCCTGGTTGCGCACGCGCTGAAACTCGGCTTCGAACGCCTGCGCCATTTGGGGGTCGTCGACGATCAGCAGGTTCTCGTCGTTGTCTTGATCGGCATTATTCGAGAAGTTGAACGAGCCGAAGATCACAGTCGCGCCGTCGATAATGAAGACCTTGTGATGCATGAGATACGGGTTGCCGTCCTGCAGCACATCCATTTTGAGCTTCTTGAACTTGCCGTACTCGCTGAACTGCGTCTCCGAGCCAGTGGTCTCGAACACGCCCGACACTTGCACGCCAGCCTTGGCAGCATCCTGCACGGCCTTGCCGATCGGGTCGCTGGTAAATGAAAAGGCCATGAAGTGGATCGACTGCCTGGCCAGCCTGAGCCGCGCGCTGACTCGCTCGGCCACCTTGTCCTCGGGGGCAAAGTAATTCTCGATTCGCACATCGCCGACCTTCAGCACCGGGTCGTTTGAGCTCGCCGGCTTGGCTGGGCCAAACTGGCGCTCGACAAACATCTTCTCGAACTCGAGAGCGTAGTTTTGCGCCAGCTCTGGTACATTCATCCGGATCGCATTGTTATTCAGGTGGTAGGTATCGCCATCGGTAAAATTCCACGAGCCGGTCCAGATCGCCTGGTTGTCGACCACCACGAACTTATTGTGCATAATCGCCGGCCGCTGATCGTCGACGATTGGAATCTTCGCGCGCTTGACGATCGCAAATGCGCGCTGTACCTGTGCGTTCGGGTTGGTCAGCGTATCGGTGTCGGTCACCATTCGTACACGCACGCCGCGCCCGGCAGCCTGCGCCAGCGCCTGCGCGACATTTTCCAGGTCGAAGTCGTAGACCGCCATGTCGATCGTTGTGGTGGCGGTGTTGAGGAACTCGACCAACTGCGCATCGATGCCGCCGTGATGATACTCAGGCTTATCGGGGTAGCGCGGTGTGGTAAAGAACAGCTGGTACCACGCGGTGCCGACCGCCGGCTCAGATTGCGCTGCTGGCGCGGCGCCTGGGGCCGTGGGCTGGGCCAGGATCGGCGCTGGTGGGTTCGTGTCAACCGCTGGTTCGCTCAGCAGCGGCTTCATGAACCGCGCGGCGGTATCGGGGTAGCGCCAGAAAAGATACCCCACTCCCAGCACCACAATCAGGATGAAAAACAGCCTACGCTGCGAGATCTGCGATTTTCGTGATGAGCGCCGGCGCATAGAGTGGTCGCTTTCCGATCGGCGGATTGGCATTGGCCTATACTATACAACCGATAGTAGGTTTGCGCTAGATGCCAAGTCTCTCGGAATCAGGCTTACACCATTACTCGCAAAACACGATTTTTCTTCCTTCGAACGTTTTTTCGTTCGCAGAACGAAAAAACGTTCGATACCAGGATTTTTAATCCGTGGTGGGCCAATGGTCGCATCCAGTGCGTAAATCCGGTCAGAATAATGAAATGCGGGGGCGGCTTCGCCACCCCCGCATACATACCAGGCTTGCGGTATCAGTCCGTGACCAGCGGCAGAAACAGTTGATGCTGCGATGCGGTGCTGCCGCCGCTTGTGGTCGGGCCATACTCGTTGGTTGCGCCATTCAGCTCAACCTCCTGTAGCCAGTAGGAATACTTTTGGCCGGGCGTGACGTCGGTGTCGGTCCACACATATGTTCCGCCGCCCTGATTATGCCCCTTGCCGAGAATAACCGATGGCGTCACGCGAATGGCGCTTGTGCGTGTAGCATCGGCGCTGCGATACAGGTAGAAGCCCCAGGTATTCATTTCCGCGGCCGTCGCCCAGCGCACCACCACCGCGCCGTTTTGCCATGTGGCGGTGAAGCTCACCAGCGCAACAGCGGTCGGCGCTATATGATATCCAACGTTACCAGTGATCGCCGTGGCACCATTGCCGACTAGGAACGCCTGCTGCTGGTTGTTGGTTGTGAGCGCTAGGTCGGGCGGTAAGCTGCTGGTCACAACGCTGAATGTCGCGTTGCCAACCAACATGACGGCGGTATAGTTACCATTCGCGTCGGTGGTGACGGTTTGGCTTAGCCCTTGGCTATCGGTGAGTATGATCTGCACGCCGGCAATACCATCCTCGCCGGGATCTTGCACGCCATTCCCGTTGGCGTCCAGGAAGATCCGACCGGTAACAGTACCAACCTGCCGATCGCCGAAGTTCGCGGATGCCGCTCCATTGCCTACAATCGTGATCGGCACGCTGTTCGGCGTGGTGCTGGTCAGCCCGAATGGATCAATTTCCCGGACCGTGTAATTACCAGCTGGCACCCCGGTGAACAGATATGATCCGTCGCCCGCGGTGGTCGTGGTGGCAATGATCGTGCCCGACGCGTTGATCAGCTGCACGGTGACGCCGCCAATGCCGCCTTCGCCGCTGCCTTGCGTGCCATTCGCATTAAGATCGCTGAAGACTGTGCCCGAGACACTGCCTTGCTGCTGGTCGCCAAAGTTGGCGCTGGCGGCGCCACCAGCCCCAATAGTCACCGGCACGGTGTTGGGCGTGGTCGAGACGTAGCCTGTCGGGTCAGTCTCGCGCACGGTGTAGCTACCCGGCGTCACTCCTGTGAAAATGTACGAGCCATCGCCGGCTGTGGTGGTGGTTGCGATTACTGTGCCGTTGCTGTCGAGCAGCTGGATCGTCACGCCTCCAAGGCCACTCTCGCCAGTATCCTGAGTGCCATTGCCATTGAGATCTTTGAACACACTGCCCGAAACACTCCCTTGCCTCCGGTCGCCGAAGTTGGCCGTACCGGTGCTGCCAGCGCCGACGCTCAACGCCACCGTGTTGGGCGTAGTCGAGCTATAGCCGCTTGGGTCAGTCTCGCGCACGGTGTAGTTGCCGGCAACGACGCCGGTGAAACTATATGACCCGTCGGCCAACGTCGTCGTGGTGGCAATGACGATGCCGTTTGCATCGACAAGCTCGATCGTGACGCCGCCGATGCCAATCTCGCCGGTGTCCAGCGTACCATCGCCGTTCAGGTCGCTAAACACTGTGCCCGAGATCGTGCTCTGCTGCTGGTCGCCGAAGTTGGCCGTCGCCGCACCGCCCGCTACAATGCTCACCGGCACCGTATTTGCGGTCGTCGAAGCGTAACCGCTTGGGTCGGTCTCATGCACGGTGTAGTTGCCGGCGGTGACGCCACTGAACAGGTATGAGCCATTCCCCGCCGTCGTGGTCGTGGCCACGACTGTGCCACTGCTATTGACTAGTTCGATTGTGACGCCGCCCAGGCCGCCTTCGCCCGCATTTTGTGCGCGGTCGCCGTTCAGGTCGCTAAACACTGTGCCCGAGATCGTGCCCTGCTGCTGGTCGCCGAAGTTGGCATTCGCCGCGCCGCCCGGAGCAACGTTCACCGGCACGCTGTTCGCGCTCGTCGAGACATAGCCTGTCGGGTCAGTCTCGCGCACGGTGTCGTTGCCGGGCGTGACTCCGCTGAATAGATACGAGCCATTCCCGGCTGTGCTGGTGGTCGCGACAACCGTTCCGCTGCTGTCGAGCAACTCGATCGTCACGCCGCCCAGGCCGCTTTCGCTGCCATTTAGCACACCATCGCCGTTGAGGTCGCTAAATACCGTGCCCGAGATCGTGCCCTGCTGCTGGTCGCCGAAGTTGGCATTTGCCGCGCCGCCTGTCGCGATACTTACCGGCACGTTGTTGGCGCTCGTCGAAATGTAGCCTGTTGGGTCGATTTCGCGCACAGTGTAGCTACCAGGCGTCACACCACTGAACACATACGAGCCATTGCCCGCCGTGGTGGTAGTCGCGACAACCGTTCCGTTGCTGTCGAGTAGCTGGATCGTCACGCCGCCCAGGCCGCCTTCGCCCACATCCTGTGTGCCGTTGCCATTCAGGTCGCTAAACACCGTGCCCGAGACCGTGCCCTGCTGCTGGTCGCCGAAGTTGGCGTTTGCCGCACCACCTGGGGCAACATTCACCGGTACGCTATTCGCGGTGGTCGAGGTGTATCCAGCCGGGTCGATCTCGCGCACGGTATAGCTACCGGCTGCCAAACCGCTGAATAGGTACGACCCATTGCCCGCGGTGGTAGTAATAGCCACCACACTGCCGGCACTGTCGAGCAGTTGGATCGTCACGCCACCCAGGCCACCCTCACCCGTGTCTTGTGTGCCATCGCCATTGAGATCGCTAAATACCGTACCCGAGATCGTGCCCTGCTGCTGGTCGCCGAAGTTGGCATTCGCCGCACCACCCAGGGTAACGTTGACCGGCACGCTATTCGCGGTGGTCGAGGTGTAACCGCTCGGGTCAGTTTCGCGCACGGTGTAGTTGCCGACAGGCACATTCATGAACTGATAGGCGCCGTTGGTGGTGGTGGTGGTGGTGGCCACGACCGTGCCCGCACTATTAAGTAGTTGGATCGTCACGCCGCCGAGGCCACTTTCGCTGCCATCCTGTAAGCCATCGCCGTTCAGGTCATTGAAGACCATACCCGATATCGTACCGACTTGCTGGTCGCCGAAATTGGCAATTGCCGAGCCACCAGAAGCAACGTTGACCGGCACGCTATTCGCAGTGGTCGAGGTATAGCCTGTCAGGTCGTTCTCACGCACGGTGTAGTTGCCGGCGAGTACATTGGTGAACTGATAGGCGCCGTTGGTGGTGATGACGCTGTATACGACAGTACCTGTACTGTCGATCAGCTCGATTGTTACGCCGCCGATACCACTCTCACTACCGTCCTGCAGGCCATTGCCGTTCAGGTCGTTGAAGACTGTGCCCGAGATCGTGCCCTTCTGCTGGTCGCCGAAATTCGCGCTGGTGGTGCCGCCGGCGACAACGTTCACCGGCACGCTGTTGGCAGTGGTCGACGTATAGCCGTTGGGATCAGTCTCGCGCACCGTGTAGCTGCCAGGAGTAAGCGATGAGAAGCTATATGCGCCAAGTGCATTGGTAGTAGTGCTGGCGATTACACTGCCGGAGCTGTTGAGCAGCTCAATGGTGACGCCACCGAGTACGCCTTCACTTCCGTTCTGAATGCCGTCGCCGTTGAGATCGTTGTAAACAATACCGGAAATAGCGCCTGGCACAATCTGGACAGTCGTCGTAGCACTGGCAGAGTTATTCGCGATAACGGGGTCGGTGCTGGTTGAGCTAACGCTGGCGTTATTGGTGAGTGGGCCAGCCACCGCAGGCGCGGCGACCACAATCGAGATAGTTGGAGCAGCCCCAACCGCCAGGCTTGGGCGCGTGCATGTAACCGTCCCGGATGCCTGGCTGCAGGCCCAGCCAGTACCCGAAGCCGAAATGAAGCTGACGCTCGCGGGCAAGGAGTCGCTCACCGTAAGCGACGAGGCGTCCGTCGGGCCGAGGTTCGTGACGGCGAGATTGTAGATTAAAGTGCCGCCAACCGAGACCGGATCGGGCGAATCGGTCTTGGTGATCGAGAGATCCGCGTTCGCGGCGACACTCGTCACCGTTTTTGAGTTGACACCGGTTCCGAAATCATCGTTGTAATGATAGCTGCTGCCGGAGAAATCATAGATCAGCGTCGTGAGCGTGGCAGTGCCCGGCGACAATATTTTGACGGTGTAGGTGGTGACAATCGTGCCACCTGCCTTGCCAGTGCCGAGACAGCTGCGATAGGTCGGGCTGGTTGGAAGATTATCCCAGGTACAGGCGTCGGCGTAGACCTTATCGTTGGTGCCACCGGTTGGAGCCGTGTAGGTAGATGCGACGGAGATCAGCTGGAACATGACGTTCGGGAAGTTAAGGAACGCCTCGAGCTGCTCGTAGCCACCGGTTGCAGTGCTGCTATTGACGACGTACTGGTATGTCTGGCCGACGACAACACTCGTCGGGCCGCTAACGCTCGCCACGGTGTTGCGGTTTTGCGAGACAAGCTTCTCCACATAAAGTTGGCGTGGGGTAGGAGTGCTGATGGTGGCGAGGGTATCGGCGACAGCCGTAATATGGTAGGAGCTCGTCTTATTGTATGCCGCCGAGTTGCGTGTGATCACCACATTGTAGTAGAAGTCGGTACAAGCCCCTGCGGCCAGCGAGGCAACTGAGAGGGTGCTCGCTCCGTTCAGGTTGATATATGTACTGGTGCTGTCCCAAACGAAATTTGAGACGACATTGGTTGCGGCCGTGCTGCCGGTATTACAGACACGCGCGCCGACCATAAATGTATCTGGCCCCGTAGTAACATTGTTGCTGTCGAGGCCAACCACATCCCAAGTGATCGGGGCAATCGTCAGAGAGGGGGCTGCGATGGCACTCGTAACCTGCCAAATCGAACTCCAAGCCAAAGCCAAAATGCCAATGATAGTGATCAACGAGCGTGGCAGTCGGTAGGTCATTGGGATGGACTCCTTCGAGATGTTGTGCGCTTCCTAAGGCCGAGTATGACGGAGCGATGCCGGCACCTGATTTGCTCGAACTGTCGGTATAGGCAGTGATCGACTGCATCGCTACTGTTTGCGCAGTTACAAACAGGCGAGCCTCAAGAGGATATCCGATCTGAGGTAGTACGAGGGTGTCAAGTTCATAACTATATATAAACAAAACATGATCCTGAATCCCTCCGCAATATCTTCAAGATTGCTTCATAGTTTTCCGCTACGCTGCTCATTGCAGATTGTAGATTGCAGACCTGTCCTGAGACCTTCGGCGGAGTTCACACTGAGCGCAGTCGAAGTGCTCAGGATAAACTCCGTCGCGGACTGCAGATTACTCGTGCGGTTGCTGGTCACGCTGCAAGGACTTCGCGGTGGGTAGTGGCATGGGAAGCTTGTCAAGATGCAAAGAAGCTCTTACAATCGCCGCCGTGGTGGCGAATTGGCTTGAAGTGAAGGAGGGATTTTCATGAGTGTGGTGCGGATTATTCAGTGGATCGCAGGGATTGCCGGGCTAGTGGCGCTGGTGCTTGGGCTGTTGATCTGGTTCGCCCAAGCGAACGTGGTGCTCCCCGTGCATATGATCCTTGGCTTGATTGTGACGCTCGGGCTGCTGATAGTCGCGATCATGGCGGTGTTCACAAGCGAGCTGCGGGTGCTTGGCGCTATTGGGATCATCTATGCGCCGATCATTCCGGTGTTTGGGCTGACGCAGTTCAATCTGTTGGTGGGCGATCTGCACTGGCTGATCCGGATTGCGCACCTGCTGGTTGGCCTGGGCGCGATGGCGTTGATCGGCAATATTGCGGCGCGCTATATGCGCTTGAAGCAGGCGGCTGCGTAAAGAACTAAATCTCATATTGCGTATTGCGTATTACGTGTTGCGTTATCACGCCGCTACGCAATACGCAATACGCAATACATTTAGCTCATAATGCAGCAGCCAATAGATTTCCCAGGTGTTGACAGAACGACGGCATAAGGGATAATAGGGCAACCGCTCAATGTCGATCAGCATAACGCATCGTGGAGGATCGGTATGTCTATCATTCCTAGCATGCTTTTGAAGCAACTTTATACGTTTGGGAGCCTAAAAAACGTCGATCAGGGCGTGCAATTCGCGATTAAGAATCGCCTGAGCGACGCCGAGTTTGTGGATCTCCAGGGCATCACCATCGACGGCAAGTCGGTGCCGCGCGAGAGCATTCGGGTCGATCTGGGCGACGGCACGGTGCTGACGCCCGATCAGATCGCCGGCAGCAATCCGATCAGCTTCCCACTACGCAAAAGTTTACTGGTGCGGGTGGGGATTCCAGAGCTGGAGCTAGGCAAGCACAAAGTTGGGATCGCATTCAAGAGCAAACCGTTCGGCGCGCTGAAATTTGAGGTTGAAGATGCGATTTCCGAAGAGGCCGAGCATTTGATCCGCATCCCGCGCGACGCGAATGACGACTACAATGAGGCGATCATCCACCAGCGCCAAAAGTTCGTCGAGGAGTTCACCGGCGCGAAGCTCAACCATATCACCAAATACTCGTTCGACCCGCACGACGCCAAGGGCAACTGCGAGCACTTCACCGGAGTGATGCAGGTGCCGCTGGGCATAGCCGGGCCGATCACGATTCATGGCGAGCACGCCCAAGGCGATTTCTTGATTCCCCTGGCCACCTCGGAAGGCACACTGGTGGCATCGTACAACCGCGGCATCAAAGTGCTGAACCTCAGCGGCGGCGCGCAGGTAACGGTGGTGGGCGACGCGATGCAGCGCGCGCCGGTGTTCGTGTTCGACGACGCGCGCGCCGGCCGCGATTTCCTGCGCTGGGTCGAGGCGCATACCGATAAGATCCGCGAGGAGGCCGAGGCCACCTCGAGCGTCGCGAAACTGCAGCATATCGACCCGTATCTGGCGAATAAGTTCGTGTACCTGCGCTTCAACTACTCGACCGGCGACGCCGCCGGGCAGAACATGGTCGGGCGCGCGACGTTTGCGGCGTGCAGTTGGGTGATCGACCACTACGACGGCGCGATCAAGCACTTTTACCTGGAGTCGAACTTCGCGACCGACAAGAAGGCCTCGCATGTCAATATCATGCGCACGCGCGGCAAGCGCGTGACGGCCGAGGCGGTGATCAAGCGCAATGTCCTGATCGAGAACATGCGCGTCGAGCCGGAGAGCCTGGCCTACCACCATGGCGTCGCGAACATCGGCTCGTTTATGTCGGGCGCGAACAATAATGGCGCGCATTCGGCCAATGCGATCACCGCGATGTTCATCGCCACCGGCCAGGATGTCGCGAATGTCTCGGAGTCGTCGGCAGGGGTGATCTATGCCGAATTGACGCCGGAGAAGGATCTGTACATCTCGCTGACGATCCCCTCGCTGATCGTGGCGACATTCGGCGGCGGCACCGGCCTGCCGGCGCAGCGCGAGTGCTTGGAGCTGCTGGGCTGCGTCGGCCGCGGCAAGGTCAACAAATTCGCCGAGATCGTGGCCGGCGTGGCGCTGGCCGGTGAGATCTCGCTAGCCTCGGCGATCTCTTCTTCCGACTGGGTTTCGAGCCACGAGCAGTACGGGCGTAATCGGAACAAGTAGGCTCATCGGACGCAGACGAACGCAGACGAACGCGGAAAAGAATCAGCTCTCTGCGTTTGTCCGCGTTTGTCCGTGTCCAATCTTGCGGGAAATGTGAACAGTTACTAAGTGAGGAAGAATGACTCAGGAACAATGGACCGCGGTCGATGACTATATCACCGACCTGTTCGTGCCGCCCGATCCGGTGCTCGACACGGCCATCCAGGCCACCAGCGACGCCGGCATGCCGCTGATCAACGTCGCGCCGAATCAGGGCAAGCTCCTGCATATTCTTGCGCTGGCCCATGGCGCGCGTTCCATCCTGGAGATCGGCACGCTGGCCGGCTATAGTACGATCTGGCTGGCGCGCGCGCTGCCCGCTGGCGACAAGCTGATCACACTGGAGGGCAACCCCAAGCATGCCGCAGTCGCCCGCGCCAACATCGCGCGGGCCGGCCTGGCGGAAATAGTCGAGGTGCGGGTTGGGAAGGCGTTGGACACACTCCCGCAGCTTGCCGCCGAAGGGCACGGCCCGTTCGACCTGGTGTTCATCGACGCCGATAAGCCGAATACGGCGGCATATTTTGCCTGGGCGCTCAAGCTGACCCGGCGAGGCAGCCTGATCATCGTCGACAATGTGGTGCGCGACGGCGCGGTGATCGACGAGGGCAGCGCCGACGCGAGCGTCCAGGGCGTGCGCCGCTTCAACGCCGCGCTAGCGGCCGAGCCGCGTGTGAGCGCCACGGCGATTCAGACGGTCGGCAGCAAGGGCTATGATGGCATGGCGATTGCGGTGGTCATTGCCGAGCAGGGGAGCTGAATGAGGAACCCTTCGACCAACTCAGGGCAGGCGGCGGAAACGCGGAAGGAAGGGTGGCTTAGGGTCTTAGGAGCTCCATGATCGCGCTGACATTGGCGAGCAGGGATGCGATCAGGGGCAGCAATAAGGATTGCAGGAATCCCAATAATCCGCTCACATCCAGGGCTGATCCGCGCATCGATTTCACCTGGTTGTAGTAGTCGACCAATCGCAAGATCGTTTCAATGCTGTCCTTATTGGTCGGGTTAGCATCCTGCTCGATCAGCGTGATGCGCGCCTGGATCTCGTTCAGCTTCTGCTGCTTGGCGCGGCGGATGATCTGCGCCAACCCATATTGCCCAATCGAGAAGGTACTTGCGATGATCAGCCACTGCATTCCAACCAAGATGATCGCAGTTTGCGGCGGCAGCAAGCCGAATGACCATAACCACACGGCGACCGACGCCGCGAAGATACCCATAAACAGGATATTGGTGATCAGCATAGTATGCAGACGTTCGACCAGATCGGAGTTGGCTGGATCGATCGTGCGCAAGTTCAAATGATAGCGGCTCAGATGATACGGCAATGCCAGCGCGGCGAGGAATGTGGGCAGGCAGATCGCGCCCTGGATCCCGCAGAGGATCGCGACAATCATGGTGCTCGCTGTCACGTCGAACGTAATCGCATTCCGGGCGATCACGACTGACAGCGGGCCCATCAATCCCGGTGAGCCAGCGCGCGAGGTTGTGCGTGTCGTGGCTGGTGAGCGCCGGCACAATCTGAGAGCGAATCAGGGCCAGGAAGGCCGCGTGCAGTTTGGTGGTCAGCAGGACGACGAGCGTGACGAGCGGTAGACTAGCCGCCCCAGCGGCGATCACAAGTTGATCGTTTGCTGAAAGCGTGCGCGCGAGGGGAAAACTGACGGCGAGTACAAGAAAGACTAGCAGATTGAGCAGCAAGAAGACCAGTGCCGTGTAAAAGAACGACGGCGGCGCGGGACGCCGAGTCACGCGTTGGAGCGCATAACCAAGCCACTGCAACAGAACAGCGGCAACCGATGGAGGCTGCGCGCTGGCCAGCGGCTCGGGTGAAGAAGCGGCATGCGATGCGTTCATCGTTCGAAGTCCGTCGTCGTTGTGGCGTCGCGATGTGTTTTTGCGATTAGAGTATGTGCGACAATTAT
>WNGF01000957.1_pt1 | contig 74745 bp, 72 predicted proteins | sample 5400641 | NCBI WGS metagenome assembly WNGF01 (sample SAMN13153371, study PRJNA577476) | soil metagenome | isolation source: 80 cm soil or saprolite under grassland replicate 2 | place: USA:California | collected 2016-06-15
ACCTGCAAGCCCATCCGGCTGGGTCCCTCCGCCTCGAGCGTCGTGGTCACGCCTGCCAGTGTCACCACCGTGCGTCTCGGAAACGTTACGAACAGCGCATCGGTCGTCGTAGAGCTCCTGCCGGTACTGTTCGATCAATTACGCCTAGCAGCTCCAAAGAAGCGAAACAGCGCGCCTGCGTAGAAGCGGAGCACTCGAGTTCAGCAGCATGCTCTTCCATAGTCGAAGAGACTCTCGGGTCGTATGGCCCTGCGCTTCTGCTGGCAGATGACGCCGAGACTGGAGACAGGTGGAGTACGGGGCACATCTCCCCCTGATCGAGTTCGAGGGCGTGCAATGCACCCTCGCCGATCTTCGCGCCTACTCGAGGCACGCGGCCGCGCTCGGGTACCGGTTCCTGTGTGCGAACGACCACCTGATCTTCGGCCGGTCCTGGCTCGACGGGCCCACGGCGCTCGCCGCCACGATCGACGCGTCGGCGGACATGACGATCGCCACCACCGTCTCCCTGCCCGTGGTGCGCGGTCCGATCCAGACCGCAAAGACGCTTGCCGCGCTCGACGCCCTCTCCGGGGGCCGGCTGCTCGCCGGCGTCGGGCCCGGATCCTCGCCACGTGACTACGCCGCGGCAGGCGTCGCGTTCGAGGAGCGGTGGAAGCGCTTCGACGAGGCGATCCATGTCCTGCGCTCGCTGCTGGGCGGGGATCCCGAGCCCCCCGCGGGACGCTTCTACACGACCCAGGGCCTTGCCCCCCAGCCGCTCCCCAGCAGGCAGGAGGGGCTACCGATCTGGATCGCAAGCTGGGGTTCGCCCGCCGGTCTGCGCCGCGTTGCCCGCCTCGCCGACGGCTGGCTGGCGTCCGGGTACAACACCACGCCCTCCGGATTCCGCGACAGTCTGGCCGTCCTCTCCGAGCAGCTGCGAATAGCCGGCAAGAGCCCGCAAGTGCTCCCCAACGCGATCGCCACGATGTGGCTGTATGTGGCCGACACGCGCCGCGACGCAGACCGGGTGCTCGCCGACGTGCTCGCCCCGCTCCTCAATCGCCCCGTCGAGGCCTTGCGCGACCTCGCCCTCCCGATCGGATCGGCCGAGCAGTGCGCGGAGCGGATCAGCGCCTACTCCGACGCCGGCGCCCAGCGAATCTTCGTCTGGCCGCTCGCCGACAACCTTCGCCAGCTCGAGCTGTTCCAGGAGCAGGTCGTACCGCTCGTGCCCGCCTAGGGCGAACGGCGCTCTCCTGCAACATCAGGCAGACTGCGACACGGGAGGGGGGCGAGGGTCGTGGGTCGCAACAGTCCAGGGTATGGTGGATCCACCATGACCTACGCCGCCGACCCACGCGTTGACGCCTACATCGGTGCCCTGCCCGATTGGCAGCAGGCCATCTGCCGCGAGGTCCGCGATCTGGTTCACGCCGCCGACCGAGACGTTACCGAAACCATCAAGCGCACCAACCGTCCGTACTTCGTACTGCAGGGCAACATCTGCGCCCTGTTGGCGGCGAAGGACCACGTCAACGTCTTTCTCTACGACGGCGGCATCGTCCCTGATCCGGAGGGAATCATCACCGCCGGCTACGAAAATAAGACCGCCCGCACCGTGGCCGTCCGCCAGGGCGAAACTATCAATGCGCCCGCCCTCATCGCCATGTTCGAGCACATAATTGCCAACAACCGCGCTGGCGGCTGGCGCAAGTTGAAGCGCGAAAGCTGATTCACGGTGCCGAGGTCGGCGATGTCGGGATCGACGATCGCCCAACCCTGCGTGACGATGCCGCTGCCGCACCGCGTGGGCAGTGCCGGGGCTACGGCACCGGGATGAACGTCACCGGCAGTTCCTTCAGGCTTCGCCAGGGCCAGCTCCTCGGACGCGTACCGCGGCAGCGATGCGGTGGCCGTGGGGTCGTACCGCAGCATCTCCTCCACCGCGGACGGGACCAGCGACGGATCCTCCCGCAGCGCCTGCATCTGCTCCGGGTGCTGGAGCAACGCCAGCAGGCCGTTGGCGATGAAGCTCGCCGTGGTCTCGAACCCGGCCATCAGCAGCAGCAACGCCATCGACCGCAACTCGGCCTCGCTGAGGCGGTCACCGCCCTGGTCGCGCACGGCGATGAGCTCGCTGAGCAGGTCGTCGGCTGGCGTGGCGGCCTTCGCGGCGACCAACCCGGCGATGTAGCTGGCCATCCAGGCCATCGCCTCGGGCACCCGCGCCTGGTCGGCCGGATCGGTCGACAGGAAGAGGTGCGAGTAGCCGGTGAACTCCTCGCGATCGGCCAGCGGTGCGCCCAGCAGCACCATGATGGCCTGTGCGGCCAGCGGCGTGGAGAACTCGTGGAGGACGTCCGCCCGGCCGCGCGGGACGATCACGTCGAGCAGTTGGTCGGCGATGCCCTGCACCATGGGCCGCAGCGTCGCCACCCGCCGCAGGGTAAACGCCCTCGACACCAGCCGCCGCATCCGCGTGTGCGCGGGCGGATCGGCGAACACGATCGTCTTGCCCAGGCCGATCATATCGGACGCGACGACCCAGGGCACCGCGCGGACCTCATCGCTGGCGTTGGCCTTGTCGGCCGACAGCCGGGGATCGGAGTACACCGTCTCGGCGTCCGCGAAGCGGGTCACCAACCACGCGGGGACGCCGTGGTAGCGGACCCGGCGGACCGGCTCCTGCTCGCGCAGCCGGGCCAGTGTGGCGTACGGATCACTGATGAACTCGGGATCGGATGACAGATCGAGCCGGTCCTCGCCCATGGCGGCCTTCCCGTGCGTCGAAGGTGGCGAGGACCACAAGCGCGACCGGGGTGGCGTCCACGCCGCTCACCCTTACCGTCCATACGCTGCACCGCCGGACCGCCGGGTGTCAACGACGATCACCCGGCGGCGGGCTCCGGCTCGCTCGCCTGCGCGGATCCCGAGGTCGCTTCTCCGTTCCGCCCCACGGCGTTGGCCGCTGTGGTGGTCGCTGGCGCAGCCTGTTGCCGGAGCAGGCGCACCCGTTGGGCGACGGCCGACGTGTTGGCCGGTGCGGTCTGATCCGACGGCCCGGCGCGGTTCGGGTCGATTACGGCCTCGGCTTGCTTCTCGAGTCGCAGCAGGAACCGCTCCGACATGCCGAGCAGGATGGCCGTACCCAGTAGGGCGGCGGAAGGTGTCCGAAGGTCGTCCAAGGAGGTCTGCAGGGCTGTGAGCTGCAGCACGCCCGCCGCCTGGAGCAGGGAGACGAGGACCAGCCCTGCCCACGCCGCCAGCGCGCCCAGGATCGGCGCACAGAACAACGGTGCCCACGAGCTCCCGTAGGTGATCGGGATGCGCGTGGAGAACACCAGTCGCTGCATGCGGCTGACCAGCCCGCCGATCGCCCCGGCGACCAGCAGCACGCCGTACCCCAGTCCGGCCAGCACCGCCAGCGGGAGCAGCGCGACCAGAATGATCCAGGTCGCCCGGTTGTAGAGCCCCGAGAGCTGGATGGCGTTGCCGTTGGACGCCTCGTAGATCTCACCGAGGAGCTCGTCGAGATAGGCACGGTACACGCGGTTCAGCCGTTCATCGTCAGCCCCGTCCTTGGTGGCCAGGAGGGTACGGATTACGTCCTCCCACGCCTCCCTTCGCGGCTGGGGCAGGTCGTTGAGCTGCCCGAGCGCCCGCTCCAGACGGGCGACCAGTTCTGCATGGCCAAGGGCAGGCAATGCCAGTCGCTCGGCTTCGTGCATGAGCACCCACTGGGCGATCTGGTGGGAGCCGTTCCAGCCGACCGCGCCGGTGTGCTTGCTTTGAGGTGTCTCCTTCTTGATCTCGTCCAGGAGCTGCTTCATGGTCGACTGCGTCACACTTGCTTTGCCGTTGCTTGACGGGTCACGTTCCACCTGCAGGGATAGGCGCTTGGCCATCGCCTCCGCCTGCGCGCTGCTCCACACCACGTTGGTGCGTGCGATGTAGATCCACCGAGCCAGGATCACCAACACGACGTAGGTACCCAGTAGCACCAGTCCCCAGCCGAAGTCAGACATTTCGACTTCGCCTCCCCCCTATAGTCCACCGTCCCAAAGCACACCACGATGCGGAGCGAACAGGCGGTGACCCAGATCACCGTCGCGGTGTGTCATGAGGCACAGGCGGATAGCCAATGACCTCGCTACAACCCCAGCGCCCAGCACCGTCAACGGCCAAGGGGGTCCACGTCAGTCTGTGACCGCGACTGGGGCAGCTTGGCCGAGCCCCGCTTGGCGGACGGCGCGGACGGCGGCGGCACGACCGGCCCGATGTCGCCGTCCGGCGCCTCGTCCAGGTCGACGATCACGGGGGCGTGGTCGCTGGGCCCGCTGCCCTTGCGCGCTCGCCGGTCCACCCATGCCGCCCGCACTCGGCCGGCCACCGACGCGGAGGCCAGCGCCAGGTCGATCCGCATTCCGAGGTCCCGATGGAACATGCCAGCCCGGTAGTCCCAATAGGTGAACACCCGCTCGGCCGGCCAGCGATCCCGCACGACGTCACGCAGGCCGAGCGCCTGCAGCTCGGCCAGCGCCGCCCGCTCCGGCGGTGTGACGTGGGTCTGGCCGACGTAGGCGTCCGGGTCGAACACGTCCGCGTCGGTCGGCGCGATGTTCATGTCCCCACAGACGATCGCGGCTTGCGGACCGGCAGCGACCACGTCCCGCAACGCGGCCAGCCACGCCAGCTTGTACTGGTAATGGTCGGAGTCGGGCACCCGCCCGTTCGGCACGTAGACCGAGTACACCCGGATCCCGTCGCAGGTCGCGGACACGGCACGCGCCTCTGGGCGCGGAAAGCCAGGCGCGCCGGCAACGCCGGCCACCACGTCGTCCAGCCCCACCTTGGAGAGGATCGCCACGCCGTTCCACTGCGCCTCGCCGTGAAGAGCCACCGCATAGCCACGGCCGGCGAGTTCCCCGCCGAGCAGCGCAGTGAACGCGTCGTCGGCGAGCTTCGTCTCCTGCAGGCAGACGACATCGGGCTGCCGTTGGTCCAGCCACGGCAGCAACCGAGGCACCCGCTGCTTGACCGAGTTCACGTTCCAGGTGGCTATCCGCATCAGCCCTACAGTAGCCGCAGGGGAACAACACTGCCGATACTGCGTCCGGTTCAGGCGGCGGAGGTGGCGGTGACCGGCAGGCCGGCCCGGCTGTCTGGGGCGAGGAGGGTCAAGCGCCACCGGCGGCACCCCGGACGTGGGGGTGAACCTGGGGTCGTCGCCACGGAAATCACGGGAGGCGGCGCTGGCGGCCCAGCGGGCACCAGTCGTCGATGACCGACGTGCCCTGCGTGCCCGCGTAAGCCCGCGGCCAGCGAATCTAGGTCGTGTCCGGCCCGCGGATAGGGCTCGGAGCCGATGTGGGCAGGGCTGCCTTAGCCGCATGCTGTGCTTGCGAACAGACGACGGCAGGAGGAAGAGATGCACCCGGACCAGACCACCGCACTCGCCAGCGAGCACATCGCCGACCTGCACCGTGACGCCGCGAAGCAGCGCCGGATCCGCGTCGCCCGCGCGGCCCGGCGGCGCCCCGCCACCCGCAGCCACGGTACCGTCACCCGCAACGCAAGGAGCGCCTGACATGGCAGCGCTGCTGCTCCTCATCGGCCTGGTGGCCCTCGCGGTCGCCGCCGGCCTGGCCGGCGCGGACTCCAGGGACGGGCGCGACTGGCACCGTCCGTCCCCCCACCACTGACGACCAACCGGCCCTGGCAGCCGCCATCCACGCGGACACGGCGACCGCCAGGCCGGTTGCTGTGCGCCGCCCGCCGGCAGCGGCGAACGGTCCCTGCGGCCCCGCCGAAGTCCACCAGGCCCTTACGGCGAGGGCTCACCCAGCTCATCGATCGCAACCCGGATCGGAACCTGGATGACGCTGTCCTCAGAGGAAAGCACGCCCTCGTACGTATCGTTTGGCACGCCGGCGCAGTCCACCTCGACCTCAACCGTGATCTCCCTCAGCTTGGCCCGACTGGCTGCAAAGTTCGGATTGAGCCGGATCTTTGAGCTCGGGATCCGGTAAGCCAGCAGCTGGCCGAGAAGCTCGGACGTCCTGAGCTTGGGGCTGACGCCTGCCGGAATGCTGACCCCCACGTTGAACCTCCGTGGTGGCGGAGCCTTGCTCGGCCGTCCGAACGACAGGAGCGTGAGGTTGTCCGACAGCGCGCCGACTGTCCGGACGGTGTTCCTGACCCAGATGCGCAGGAGATCAACCTGTGCGGTGGTGAGGTCGTTCAGGCCATAGTCGCCGGACGACAGCAGGTCAGCCTGGTGTTTCGCGAAGTCCGCCACATCGTTGCACCACCTCGACGCCGCATCCGCCGCCTGTTCCACTGCCTCGGAGAGGGGCGACTGACGCTGCCTTGAGTCGGTGGGCGGACGGGGCGCGCTCACGAGCTCGCACCTCCCCGGCGTGTGAATTCGCGCGCCAGGTCGACAGACTGCAAGAGGAAGTCGATCTGGCCGCGCAGTGACCGAGACCCGTCCCTGATCGCACGCCCCACCACCTGCGCCCAGTCTTCGACCCAGTCGTCGGGACCGTAGCTGCCCTTGCGCAGCTCGGCCATGACCCTGCCGAATTGCGCGTCGGCGTCGAAGGCTGTCTCCAGGAGATGGGCGTGGCAGCGATCGAGCAGCCGCTGCAGCTCGGCGTCGATGCCCGTCGGCGGTTGGGAATCGGGGACGGCGCCCCCGTCGGGAACGAGATTCTGGGCGCAGACGGTGAATTGGTTGATCGAGTAGTCGAGCCAACCCAGCGGGCAGGCCGTCTGGGCCAGGCTCTGGCCACCTCCGGGAATGCTCTTGTCATCGAAGAGCAGGTACTTCACGGTCGACGCCTGGTATGTGTCGGGCAGGCGGTCGACCTGGATGTAGCCCTGGTCGACCTTCAGGACGGTTTTGTCGTTCTTGCGTCGCGGCGCCAGCTCGTAGCGGAGGATGAGCTGGTGCACCGAGCGGTCCCAAGTGAACAGCAGGTACGTGTCGGGGAACCAGCCACGCGGGCAACTCCCGACCCGCTCCTCGTAGACGCCTCGCCAATGGGTGGCGGCGGGTGACAGGCTCCCACCGGTGAAACCGGGGCAGTCGGCGTCCCGCTCCGCCACCCTGGTCAGATCGCAGAAGAAGTCGTTGCACTTCCTCCAATTCTGCGGCAGGACGGCCAGGGCGAGCTGATCGAGCGTGCGCTGGTCGCGCACGACGAGCATGGTCTCGATCCTCGATACGAACTCGCCGTCGACCTCGCGCAGCTCGGGACGGCACCACGCCGTTTCGATGATCCGCAGCTCGGGATGGAGGTACCGGCCCGCTTCCTCCACCACCTGGGCCCAACGATCCTCGATCGCGACTTCCGCACGAGCGACCCGCTCGAGCGCGTCGAGGACCGTCCGGATGGCGTCGTCACGGGTTTCGGGTGGCAGGTCTGGATCGATGAGCCTCCCCGCGACAGGATCGAGTTGCTCGCGGAAGTCCGCACGGGGGGCGGCACCCAGCACGAACATCGCGGCGAAGGCCAGGTGAAGCCCGTGGATTCGGGGACGGTCCTGCTCATCCGGGCGCTCCTCCGCCGCCGCCCGTAACTGGGCGTACGCATCCAGCGGTTCCGGGAAGTCGACGCCCAGGTAGCGGAGCTCCCGCTCGAGCTCGGGGTCGTAGGCGGCATAGACGCCAAGCAGCGCCGCTCGGCTGCGGGACAAGCCCTGGACTGGTCGAGGATTGCCCTGCGCCATGTCAGGCTCCTTGCGTGCAGACGTCACGGTCGACGCTACCGGATGTTTGGCCTGCCCTCCATAGGGAGAGCGCTCTCAATAGGTCCGCTCGACAACATAGTTGATCAAGTCCCGGATGACCTCGGCCTTTTCCGGCTGGATCGCCGTCCTGAACGCTTCCGGGAAGGCCGCCGCCGCCGCGTCGGCAACGCCCCGAGCGAAGTCCTGCGCGAAGACGACGCTGCCGTACTGGACGAGGAGGCCGGCCAGCCAGTCCAGCTGGTCGTCGGTCCGCTCGGCCTCTGACGCGAGCAGGAGGGCCACGAGTGCATCCCGATGCGAAGGTTCAGCTACCGAGAGGAGGTGGATGAGCATGAGCGTGCGCTTGCCCTCTCGGAGGTCCCCCCGGATCTCCTTGCCATAGGCCGTCTGGCTGCCAGTCAGGTTGAGCACGTCGTCGGTGATCTGGAAGGCGGCACCGAGGAAGAGGCCGAACCGGGAAAGGCCTTCGAGATCAGCCCTTCCCCGTGAACCGATCAGGGCCCCGATGCGCAGGGGAGCGATCGTGGTGTACCAGCACGTCTTGCGGAGAATCAGTTCCAGGTAGTCCCGCGAGGTCAGGTCGATCACACCGTCCCGGCGCCAGCCGAGCTCGAGCGCTTGACCCTCCAGTGTCCGCCAGATCGCCGAAAAAAACTCGTCCAGTATTCGCAAGCTCAATCGTTGACCGAGCCGCGAGCTGTCGCTTTGGAGGACTTGAAAGCTCAGCACGGCAAGGGCGTCTCCGGCATTGAGTGCCAGCGGCAGGCCCTCCCGACGATGGAGGGTCGGGCGTCCGCGCCGCCACCGACTCCCGTCCTGGATGTCGTCGTGGACGAGGAACGCGCTGTGCGCCAGCTCAATCGCGGCCGCCGCGGCCAAGGCATCGCTCTCCGAACCGCCATATGCATTGCAGGCGGCCAGACAGAGAGCGGCGCGGAGACCTTTCCCGACACGACGAGGATAGTCGGCCAACGGCTCGTAGAGCCACTGGCGCGGCTCGCCGTGTGGGAGATGGCGCTCGATCTCCTTCGACGCCCGCTGTCGGTACTGGGTCAGGAGATCGTCAGGGCCGGCACCTGCCTGCACGCCGCTGGTCATGCGTCCACCCCCTCGGGCTTCACCGTCACGCGCAACGGCAGGTACAGCTCGGGCACATTGGAGGCCAGGACGACCGACACGTAGGTGCCCGGCGGGGCCGCGGAGGGTACGGAGAGGCGCACCTCGATTCCACAGCTGCTGCGAGCCGGAAGAGGATCGAGCGCCCGTGGCTCGAAGCGGATGGCGTCCGGCGGCAGCTCGTACCCGAGGTGAGACCGCAATGGAGCGCAGTGCGGACGGACCGAGGGGACTGGGGCGGGAGACGTGTTGTGGACCCAGAGCAACCCGGTCGTGTCCGCGCCGGGCGGGACCGTCTCGAGCACCACCGAGCTCGCACCGGCCGCCGACTCCGCCCGCCGCGGCGGGCGACTGGCCAGGGCGATGAACAGCGTGGCGAGGCAGTCCAGGAGGTTGGCCGAGACGTCGGCTGCGCGGACGGCTTCGGCCCGGAATCGACGGATCAGCTCGTTCAGCTCCGCGTCCGGCAGGCTGGCGTCGCCGGACGTGCCGTCGCGCCCGCCGCGGGCCAGCAGCCGGTCCGCGAGGTCCTCGGCGGCGCGCCGGCCGAACTCCTGCACGTCGGCCAGGGCGCGCAGGTTCTCTCCCGGGTTGAGCGCATCAGCCCACCACAAGCGATTCGCTGAGCGACCGCGGTCGCTTTCCTCAGGCATGACGTCTCCTCGAGCCCGCACCTCGCGTTGGCGTCAGCAAATCCCCATCCTGTCGGTGTCCCATGTTCGATAATGGGCTGAGCGGGAGGAACATGGAGTAGTATGATCCGTTTCTGGTGATGGGGGGAGACCGGCCGTGCCCGTCCAGGCGAACGATGACAGCTGGCATCCCGAACCCAGCCAGCGTCGTCATCTCACTGTCATGTTTTGCGACGTGGTGGGATCGACACGCCTGTCGCACCAACGTGACGTGGAGGCTTATTTCTCGATCCTGCGCGCCTACTACGACGCGTGTGGACCGGTCGTGGAGCGCCACGGCGGGCGTATCGCACAGCACCAGGGCGACGGGATCTATGTGTGGTTCGGCTATCCCGTCCCGAAGGAGGACGACGCCACCCGGGCCGTTCGCGCTGGCCTGGACCTGCTCGTCGTGCTGCGGCGCCTCTCGGCCAGTCTGGAGGTCGAGGTGGGCGAGCCACTGGCCGTGCGCATCGCCGTCCACGCCGGCGAGGTGGTCGTTGCTTCTGTCGAGAACGAGCGTGCGCCGCTGGCGTTCGGGCACACGCCGAACCTCGCGGCAAAACTTCACCAGGCGGCGCCCCCAGGGACACTGGTTGTGAGCGGCGAAGTCCTCCGGTTGGTCGAGGACTCCTTCGACGTCGAGGCTCGCGAGGCCGCCGTCCTGCCCGACGGGTCCGTCGTGCCGGTGTACGAAGTCGTGAGGGAGAGACAACGAGCGGGGCGGGTCGGCCGGAAGTGGCGGACGCCCCTGGTCGGACGGGAGCGCGAGCGCGAGCACCTCCAGCAGTCGTGGACGGCCGTACAGGCAGGCAAGGGTGCGGCTCTTGCGCTTGTCGGGAGTCGGGGCATCGGAAAGACCCGCCTGGCCTCGACAGTGCTGGCCGCGGCCGGGTCCGCTCAGGCCAATGTGCTGGACTGCGCCTGCAACCAATTGGATGCGAGCACGGCCTACCGGTCGTTTCGTACCCTGCTCGTGCAGGCGGCCGGCATCGAGCCGGACGATCCACCGATCGTCAGTGCCGCGCTGCTCCACGATCACCTCATCGACCGGCTGGGCATGGACCAGCGAGCGGCGACCGTGTTCGGTGCCGTGCTCGGCCTCCCGAGAGAGGCCGCAGGGCCGGCCCTGGAGCTCGACCCCTCCAAGTTGGCGCAGGTCACGGCCGAGCTGCTCGTCGATTGGGTCGTGCGCCTGGCCGCGGCGGCGCCCACGGTCCTCCTGGTCGACGATGTCGTCCACGCCGACCCCTCCAGCTTGGCCGTTCTTGCGCGACTCGCCGCCGCGCGGCCGCCGCGGCTGCTCCTGGTCTTCACCGCCCCCTCGAATGCCGTGTTGATGTCGCTCCTCCCCGACAGCCCGATCGAGATAATCGAATTGGAGCCGCTCGCGAGCGAGGTCGCCGAGGCCCTGATCGACGCGGTTGCCGCGGCGTCCCCGCTCGAGCACCCCGAGCGCGAGCAGATCCTCAGGCAGGGCGAGGGGGTGCCCTTCTACCTCGAGGAGCTCGCCAAGGCAGCCCAGGAGGCCGTCGACCACACGACGCTGCCGATGAGCCTGACCGGGCGCTTGCAGGCACGGCTGGCCGCGCCCGGCATGGACCGCGAAGTCGTCGGCGCACTCGCGGCCGCCGGCGACGACCTCGACGCGGCGGTCCTCGCTTCGGTCCTGCGAGCGGACCAGGAGGAGCTCCGCGATCGGCTCGGTGGCCTGCTCGCCGGCGACCTGGTCGTGGACACCGGCGCATCCGATTCCAGCTACCGGTTCCGCCATGGCCTGATCACCGAGGCCGCCTATGGCCTGCTGCTCCAGGAGCAGCGAACGCGTCTCCACCGTCGCCTCGCAGAGGTCATGACCGAGCGGCACGCGTCGGGCCGCCCGGTCGATTGGAATGTCGTCGGCCATCACCTGAAGGCGGCCCAGCGCCCCCTCGACGCCTTCGAGGCGATCCTCACGGGTGCGAACGAGGCCAGGCGCTCCGGCGCCATACCAGAAGCGCTCCAGGGGTATCGCGACGCCCTCGACATCGTCGAGGCGGTCACGGACCCGAGCGTGCGCGACCTGCTGGAGGTCCGCTGTCGGCTCCAGCGAGGCATCGCCGCCATCTCCGCCCGTGGGTTCGGAGCCGAGGAAGCCGTCGAGGACTTCGGACGTTGCGAGCAACTTTGCCGGCAGTTGGGGCCGAGGCCGGAGCACCTGTCCGCCGCAACCGGCGTGTACTCGTTCTATCTCCTCCAAGGGGAGCTCGCTGCCGCGCGGCGGCTGGCCGAGGACCTTCGGTCCTGGGTCGAGACCGGCCACGCGGACTACCGTCCCGAGAACGCGCTGGCCTTCGGCGCCCTCAGTTTCTTCGAAGGCGACTACACCGGGGCGGTCGAGTGGCTCGGTCTGGCGGCGGGCCGGTTCAGAGCCGTGCCGCTCGACGCTCGCACCGAAGAAAACTGGCTCTTGCCGTTCGACCCGCTCGTGGCCACCCTGTCGCATCTTGCCCCTGTGCTCTGGATCACCGGCCGGCCCCGTGAGGCGCACGAAGCCGGCGACCGGGCGATCGCCCGGGCGGCCACGCTGGCATTTCCCGAGGCGCCCTTCAGCATGGCCTATGCCAAGAGCTACCTGGCATGGATGTATGCCGTCGGGGGCCATCACGAGACCGCCGCACGCTTCGCCGATGACGTGCGGAAGATCGGGCAGCGGCACGGTTTCGCATTCTGGGAGAGCACCGGCGAGATCCACCTGGCCCTGGCGCGGTACTGGACCGGCGGGCAAACCGACGCCGCCGACGTCGTGATGCTGCACGCCTCCATCTGGCAGTTCCTCCGGGCGCGGGTCTTCCTCCCGTACGTCCTGACGGCGACGGCGGAGGTGAGAGCTGCGATGGGCCAACCAGCCGAAGCGGTCGCCGCGTACGAGTCGGCTGGAACCCTCGTCCAGGAGACAGGGGTGTGCTTCTACGAGGCCGAGCGCCTCCGCCTCCTGGCTCGGGCGTTGCCGTCCTCGCGCGAGGAGTCGCGGGCAGCCCTTCGCCAGGCGTGGGAGCTCGCGCATCGGCAAGGTGCGCTGCTGTTCGAGCTGCGAGCCGCGCTCGACCTCGCGCGGCCTGGCGAGGACGCGGACGCGGCGCGACTGAGCGCGGTCATCGGGCGCTTTCCGCCCGGTGCCGGGTACCCCGAGCTCAACGAGGCACAGGCGCTGCTCGCACATGCTCCGACGCGCACATGACCGGCGCACCGCGCATCTTGGTCCTCGGGGGCGGCATAGCCGGCCTTGCCGCGGCGTGGCGGCTCTCCGAGCCCGGTTGGCCCGCGCGCTTCTCCTCGATCACGGTGCTCGAGCGTGGCTCCCGCCTCGGCGGCAAAGGGGCGTCGAGCCGGGGTGCGCACGGCCGCATCGAAGAGCATGGCCTTCATATCTGGCTTGGGCACTACGACAACGCCTTCCGCCTCGTGCGCGACTGCTATGCAGAACTCGACCGGGAGCGGACCGATCCGAGCTGTCCGATCCGGACATGGCGAGAGGCGTTCTTTCCAGCCGGTGAGCTCGGGCTCTTCGACCGAGGCCCGAACGGCTGGCTGCCGTGGGTGGCGACGTTCTCGAGCAACCGGCGACTGCCTGGCGAGCGCGACGCCGATGGACGAGCGCCTTCGATTGCCGAGCTGCTGCTGCGCAGCGCGCTGCTGATCCGAGATTTCTACGTCTCGCTCGATTTTGGCCGACCGCGGGTCCCCGCGGTCACGCTGTCCGTCTCGCCTTCTCCGCCGGCAGCGTCGTCATCGAGCGTCATGCTCCGGGCGCTCGCCTCGACGGTGCTGGCCGTGAGCCAGCAGCTTCTGCTCCTGGCCAGCCAGGGAGCACGACGGCTCGCCGGTCCCAGGGGCGCGGCGGCGATCGACGCTGCCTTCGCCCCGCTCCTCAGGCGCCTGGCCCCCGCGGTTGGCACAGACAGCAATGCGCGCAGGCTCCACAACCTGATCGATCTGGTCCGAGGCGTGTTGCGTGGGATGGCCGTGGACGGTCTGGGCGGCGATCGCGACGCCTACGATGCCATCAACCACCTCGATTTCCGTGACTGGCTCAGACGGCACGGCGCGCAACCGTCGACGCTGCGGTCCGCGATCGTGCGCGGCCAATACGATCTGGTGTTCTCCCATGAACGCGGCGATCCCGCCCGGCCGAAATTTGCGGCCGGGTGGGGCGTATTCCTGTCATCCAAACTCTGGTTCGATTACAAGGGCGCTATTTTCTGGAAGATGCGGGCGGGGATGGGCGACGTCGTGTTTGCGCCACTCTATCAGGCGCTCAGAGCGCGAGGGGTGCAGTTCCGGTTCTTCAACCAGGTCGAGGAGCTCGTGCCGTCGGCAGACGCATCGGTCATCAGATCGGTCGTCGTCGGCCAGCAGGCTTCCCTCGCGCCAGGTGTCCGCGAGTACCAGCCTCTCGTGGCCGTCAAAGGGCTTCCCTGCTTTCCGTCTGCCCCGGATTGTCGCCAGATCAGCGATGGCTCGGGCACGCTGGAAGGTCCCCACCCGGGGTCACCTGCCAGCCGGCGGTCTGCGGCGGACCACCAGGAACTGCGCTTCGGTGAAGACTTCGACCTGCTCGTCTTCGCGATCCCGCCGGCCATGGGCCGGCTCGTCTGTGGCCAACTGGCCGCTCAACGGCGCGATTGGCGTGAGATGCTGGACGGGATCGCCACCGTGGCGACGCACGCCTTTCAGGTCTGGTTGAAGCCTGACGAGCGCTCCCTGGGTTGGCCGCACCCGGGCACGACAGTGAGCGCGTTCGCCAAGCCATTCGATACCTGGGCGTCGATGTCCCACTTGGTGGAACTGGAGGACTGGGATGATGTGGGGTCGCCTGCGACCGTCGGGTATTTCTGCAGCACACTGGCGACGGGCGATCCTGACGTTCGGATCGATGCCGCCGCCCACACCCGAGGCCAGGCAATCCAATTTCTCGAACGACACAGTCGGTACTTCTGGCCGAATGCGGTCGACCCTGAGACCCAGGGCTTCCGATGGGACTATCTCTGCGCGGAGAGCGACGTCACCGGCCCCGACCGCTTCGATACGCAGTACTGGACCGCAAACACCGATCCGTCCGACCAGTACGTGCAGTCCCTGCCCGGCACCGACGCCTACCGGCTGCGACCGGACCGCAGCGGCTACGGGAACCTCGTCCTGGCCGGCGACTGGACCGACAGCGGGATCAATGCGGGGTGCATCGAAGCAGCCGTCGTGAGCGGGTTGCAGGCAGCCAACGAGCTGCTCGGTCGTCCGCGCTGGGATCGGATCGGCGGGCTGTTGCTCCGCTAGCACCATGTTCCTGGTGGCGGCGACCGCGTGGGGGATCGGGTGGCCTGGGTCGGCTGATCAGCCGAGGCCGAGGTAGGCTTCGCGGACCCGGGTGTCGGCCAGCAGCCTGGCGCTGGGCCCTGAGGCGACGACATGGCCGACCTCCAGCACGTAGCCGCGGGCGGCGGCCTCCAGCGCGGCGTCGACGTCCTGCTCGACCAGGAGCAGGGCGGTTCCCGAGCCCGCCACCTCGCCGAGCCGCGCGATGATCTGCTCGACCAGCTTGGGGGCCAGGCCGAGCGAGAGCTCGTCGATCATGAGCAGCTCGGGCTCGCTCATCAGGCCACGGGCGATCGCGCACATCTGCTGCTCGCCACCGGAGAGGCTGCCGGCGACCTGGTCGAGACGCTCGCCCAGCCGGGGGAAGAGCTCGACCACCGGGTCCAGGTCGGCTCGGCCGCGGCGGTAGGCCCCGGCCAGCAGGTTCTCCCGCACGGTGAGGCCGGCAAAGAGCCTTCGGCCCTCGGGCACGTGCGCGATGCCGAGCTCAACGACGCGCTCCGGGTCGAGACCGCAAATGTCCCGACCCTTCCAGCGGATCGCCCCGCCGCCGGGTGCGAGCTGGCCGGAGACCGCGCGCAGCAGCGTGGTCTTGCCGGCGCCGTTGGCGCCGACCAGGGCGACCACCTCACCGTCGTCCACACGAAGGTCGATGTCCCACAGGACCTGCACCCGGCCGTAGCCGGCCTGGAGGCCGACGACCTCAAGCACGGCCGGCCTCCCTCGACCGCCTGGCGTACCGTTCCCCCAGGTACGCCTCGACCACCCGGGGGTCGGCAACGACCTCGGCTGGGTTGCCGCGGGTCAGCTCGCGGCCCTCGTGGAGGACGAACACCTGGTCTGAGATGGACATGATCGCCCGCATGACGTGCTCGACCGCGACGATCGCCACGCCCTCGGCCTTGAGCGAGCGGAGCAGCTCCAGCACGGCGTCGATCTCACCGTGGCGCAGGCCGGCCATCAGCTCGTCCAGCAGCAGCAGGCGGGGGCGGATGGCGAGCGCCCTGCCCAGCTCGAGCCGCCTGGTCTCGGCCACACTGAGCTCCTGGGGGGTGGCGTCGGCCCGGGCGGTCAGCCCGACCTGGGCGAGCACCTCATCGGTGCGGGCGGCGGCCCTGCGGGGCGAGGCCGTCCTCGCCGACCCGAACATCGCGCCGATGCTGACGTTCTCGCGCACGGTCATGCCGCGGAAGGGCTTGATGATCTGGAACGTCCGGGCCACGCGCGCCTTGGCGATCGTCCACGGCCTGGCTCCTGTGAGGTCCCTGCCGTCGATCAGCACGGACCCGCCACTCGGGGCCAGGTGGCCGGTGACGAGGTTGATCAGCGTCGTCTTGCCGGCGCCGTTCGGCCCGATGAGGCCGAGCACGCTGCCTTCCCCGACCGTGGCCGAGACGCCGGCCAGCGCCTCCAGCCCGCCGAAGCGGCGCGAGAGGTCGCGGATCTCCAGGACCGGCGCGCTCACAGCCGGTACGTCCTCACGGTCTCGAGCAGCGAGACCCGCCGGCGCTTCCAGGCGTCGCGGGAGAAGCTGACCACTCCCTGGGGCAGGAACACGATGGCGACCACGATGATGGCGCCGAAGATGAAGGTGTGCGCCTCCGTGTAGTGCGTCCGCAGCCACTCGGAGAGGAACTGGAGGCCGACCGCGCCGAGCACCGGGCCGAACACGGTGCCGCTGCCGCCGAACACCGCCATGACCACCATCAGCACGGTGATGGACACGTCGAACAGCCGGTCCGGGTAGATCGACACCTGCTGGAAGGCGTAGATCGCGCCGGCCAGCGCGGTGAGCAGCCCCGAGAGCGCGAACGCGCCCACCTTGACCCTGGTGGTGTTGATCCCGATGGCGGCGGCGCCGTCCTCGTTCTGGTGGATGGCACGCAGCGCGTAGCCGAAGCGGCTGCGGGCCAGCGCCCACACGGCCAGGGTGCTGAGCCCCGCGAGCACCAGGAATGCCTGGTAGAACCCATAGTTGCCGAGGTAGGAGGTGGTCGCCTCCGGACCCACGGCCGGGACGGTGATCCCGGCGCCACCGCCGGTGAGGCGGGGCAGGTTGACCACCACCTCCCGCGTGCCCTCGGCCACCCCGAGGGTGGCGATCGCAAAGTAGTGGCCGCGCAGGCGCACGGCCGGGATGCCGACGAGGACCGCGAAACCGACGCCGATCAGCCCGGCGACCGGGAGCGCGAGCCAGAAGCTCCAGCCAGCCTTGACCATGAGCACCGCGGTGGTGTAGCCGCCGAGACCGAAGAAGGCCACGTTGCCGAAGCTGGCGTAGCCGGCGAAGCCACCGATCACGTTCCACGCCTGGGCCAGGGCGACGAACATGAAGACCCCCGCGAGCAGACGCTGCTGGCCGCCGTAGAGCTGCGACGGGAGCAATGCGAGCAGGACCAGGACGCAAGCGGCCGTGCCCCAGCCGAGCCACGGCGACCGGGCGGGCGACCGCTCACGGGCACTGGCCGTGTCGGTTGGCGGCGCCTTCACGCCCCGCGCCGGCGGGGTCGACGTCGCCATCACGCCTCCTGCCGCAGCTCGTAGTAGGGCCGCCCGAGCAGGCCGGTGGGGCGGACGAGGAGGACGACGACCAGGACCCCGAAGGAGATGGCGTTGACCAGCGTGCCGGACAGGTACTGCCCGCCCCAGGCGGTGACCACGCCCAGGAGGATCCCGCCGGCGAGCGCTCCCCACATATTGCCCAGCCCGCCGAGCACGGCGATCACGAAGCTCTGCAGGGTGTAGCGGCCTGCGTCGGCCGGGTTGAAGGTTGCGACCGTGCCAAGGATCGCCCCGGCCGCTCCGGCCAGCGCGGCGGCGATCCCGAACGTGACCGCGTAGACGTGGCGCACGCGCATGCCCATCAGCCGGGCGGCGCCGCGGTCCATGCCGGTCGCCCGGATCGCCAGCCCCATGCGGGTGCGCGACATGAACGCGACCAGCGCGAGCGTCAGGCCGACGGCCAGCAGGAAGCCGAGCAGTCGGCCGTACGGCACCCGGACCTGTCCGAGCCTGAGGCCGCTGGTGGCGTAGCCGGTCGGGATCGAGCGGAAGTCGCCGGTGAACAACAGCACGAGCCCGTTGACGATCAGCAGGTCGAGCCCAAAGGTCAACAGCAGCGTCATCCAGATCGGGGCGTTGACGATCAGGTTGATGAGCAGGCGCTGGAGCAGGTAGCCGGCCGCGAACAGGCAGGCGGCGGCGGCGAGCATGCCGAGCAGGGGCGGGACGCTGGCCGCGTCGGCCAGCTTCCAGGCGATGTAGGCGCCGGTGATGACGAACGCCCCGTGCGCCAGGTTGACCACGTTCATGACGCCCCACACGAGGGAGAACCCGACGGCCACCAGGGCGAACAGCCCTCCCTGGAGAAGGCCGTAGACGGTCGCCTGGGTGAGCTGGGTCATCCTCGTCCCACCAGCGTCAGGCGCCGGCGGCGGGCCAGCGCAGGGGCGCCTCCTGGGCGTCCTTGGGCCAGACGGTTACCACCTTGCCGTTCTGGATCTGGATGACCGCCATCGGCTTGGTGACGTTCTTGCCCGTCGCGTCGAACTTGATCGGCCCGAAGAACGACGGCACGTCGAGGCTGGCCATGGCGTTCCTGACCTTGTCGGGCTCGGTCGAGCCGGCGTTCTCGACCGCGAGCCCCAGCGCCAGGCAAGCGGCGGTGGCCTCGGCATTGTGGTACTCGGGGTCCTGGCCGTACTGCTGCCTGTAGGTGGCCGCGTAATCCTTGGCCGTGCCGAACCACTTGTCCTGACCGGTCACCTGCGGCACCCACTGGCTGGAGCCGAGGACGCCCTCGGCCTGCTTGCCGAGCGTCTTGCGGAAGTCGGGGGTCGGCGGGGCGACGGTCTCGCCGAAGCCGCCCGAGGGCGTGACCCCGAGCTCCCGGCTCTGCTTGATGATGGCGATGCCCTCCTCGAGATGGACCGAGCCGATGATGAGGTCCGGGTTCTTGGCGCGGACCTTGGTGAGCGCCGCCGAGACGTCGGTGGCGTGGGCGGGGAACGGCTCGACGGCGATGACATCGAGCCCCTGTTGCTTCGCCTCGGCGATGCCGCCCTCGGCGGCGGTCTTCGAGAAGCCGTCGTCCGCCGTCAGGACCGCGACCGTCTTCGGCTTCGGCTGGGCCAGCTCAGCCACCGCCCGCACGATCGAGGACGCGTACCTGGTCGCCGGGGAAAGCACGGCGAAGGTCCGCTTGTAGCCCTTGGTAAAGATCTTGTCGTCGGCTCCGGAGCTGTCGGCCATCACCTGACCGTTGCGCTCGACCACGGCCGAGGCGGCTTCCGTGGACGCCGACCCGTACGGGCCGAGGATCAGCTTCACGCCGTCGTCGTTGAACCGGTCGACGAGTTGCGCGGCCACGTCCGGCTCCGACTTGTCGTCCTGGTAGGCGATGTCGAGGTTGAGCGAGGAGCCGCCGACCTTCACGCCGCCCTTGTCGTTGATGACCTTCCTGCAGACCTCATAGCCCTGCTTGGTCAGCAGGCCCTCGCGAGCGAGCGAGCCGGTCAGCGAGAGCGCCGCTCCAATCCGCAGCGTCCCGCCGGTGGCTCCCCCACCGCTGGTCTTGCCCGTCCCACAGGCGACCGCGCCAAGCGCGACCGCGAGGATCAGCACCGACAGGGTGCGCCACCGCATCGCAGACCTCCCGCCCTCATCCGGCCCCACCGCTCGTTCCCTCATATATGTGCAGATCCCCGACGCAATACTCGCACTTGCGCGCGCATGTGTCAGTCAGGGCAGACCCAGCCGTTCGGCGGATGCCCTGGTGGTCGCCGCGAGGGTCCGGCTACTCGACCTTCCGGTAGGTCAGGTCGAAGTCGTGCTCCCAGCTCGAGCCGTTCCTGGATGTCTCCCAGCGGCAGCTTATGGTGCCGCCGTCGGCGCTGAACTCTCCGGTGAAGCGCTGCCAGAAGTCCAGCGGCGAGAAGTCCGGCGAGTCCCGCAACAGCGTCCAGACGCCGTCGCTGAAGGTCATCGCATACACGCGGGCGACGCCTCGCGAGTCGAAATAGTGCTGGGTGAACGCCTCGCCGTCGCGATCCAAGCCGACGATCGCGATGCCGTCCGGGGCGCCGGGGACCTCCGTGCGCTCGACCAGGAACTGGCCGCCCAGCACCCATTCGAATACCGCGCGTCCGGTCACTCCGGCGGCAAACGACGCCTCCATGCTCCATTCGCCGACGAACGCATCCAGGCGCTCCAGCGCTGCGGGTCGAGCGGCTTCGTCCATGGGCACGAGTCCTCCCTGACGGAGCGGTGATGCCGGACCCTATCACCGGGCCGGCGAAGGAGCCAGATCCCTTCCCCGGGCCACCGGTCAGGTCCACCCGGATGCGCAACCACACGTGGAACGACGAGCCTCGGCCGTTCATCATTTACGAATGACATGACGACCAGACGCCTGCTCATGGACGCCCGACCGCTGCGGGAGTCACCGGCTTTCCGCCGGGTGTGGACAGGTTTGGGCCTGTCCGCGATCGGCAGTCAGATGACGAGCTTCGCGGTCGTCTTGCAGGTCTATACCATCACCCACAGCTCGCTTGCCGTCGGCTCGGTCGGTCTCACCATGGCCGTCCCGGCGATCGCGTTCGGGCTTGTCGGTGGGTCCCTTGCGGACGCCCTCGATCGCCGCAAGCTGGCGCTGGTGACCAGCAGCTGTCTGGCCGGGGTGTCGGCCCTGTTCGCGGTGCAGGCGTTTGCCGGTCTCGGCCAGGTGTGGCTGCTGTACTGCCTGGTCGCGGTCCAGGGCCTCCTCAGCGCCGTCGACAATCCGGCACGGCGCACCTTCCTGCCTCGCCTGCTCCCGGCTGAGCGGATCCCCGCGGGAGCCGCGCTCAACGTGCTCACCTTTCACATCAGCGTGACCGCAGGCCCCGCCCTCGCCGGCGTAATAGCGGCTGCCTGGGGGCTGAAGGTGTGCTATCTCGTCGATGCGCTGAGCTTCGCCGCCAGCCTGTGGCTCGCTCTGGTCCTGCTGGCCGTCGCCGGAGTGGCCGACGTCCTCAGCGTGGTGTTCCGCACAGCCGTGGTCCAGGTGGCAACGCCCGACCACCTCCGCGGCAGGGTCAGCGCCGCCGAGTACGTCGTCGGGGCGGGATCCCCGCAACTGGGGAACTTCCGCGCTGGCGCCATCGGCTCGCTGACCTCGCCAGCCATCAGCGCCGTCAGCGGTGGCCTGGCGACTATCGTCGGCGCCACCGTGATCGGGCTGAGCGTGCCGGCCCTCTCTCGCTATCGGGCAGGACGAATCCCAGTCAAGCCATAGCCGACGAACTAGACAGCTCCTTTCTCAGCCGGTGAGGCGGAGCCGGTGCGCGACGGCGGCGGCCTCGCCACGGTTGGCCACGCCGAGCTTGGCCAGGATGGCCTGCACAACACCAAGTCGCTCACGGGCGTTGAGGCCGACGAGGGGGGCGCACATGACCCGGACCGCCATCGGGCAAGAGGGTGCTGGATCCAGTGAGCAGGTCGAGCAGGAGGTCCAGGGCAGAGCTCAGCAGGTAGCGGGGCGGACCAAGGGGACGTTGCGGGACCAGCTCGACCGGCGGTCCACGCAAGCGGGTGAGCAGCTGCACGGGCAGGCCACAGACGTCCGCGCGATCGCGCGGGAGCTGCGCGAGCAGGGCAAGGAGCGGCCGGCTCGGCTGGCCGAGCAGGGTGCCCAGTACGTCGAGAGGCTCGGGGGCTATTTGCGTGACGCAGACGCCGACCGGCTGCTGGCCGACGTGGAGGGTTTCGCGCGTTCCAAGGCATGGGCGGTCGTCGCCGGTGCGGGCGCGCTAGGGTTCGCGGCCTCCCGGTTGCTCCAAGCCTCCAGCCAGCAGCGATACCAGGCGGCACGGTCGAGCGGGGCGGTCGCCGGCCAGCGGTCCTGACGAGCACTTCGGGGGGCAAGATCAGCACTTCGGGGGGGCAAGATGCCACAACGCGATGATCCCGATGACACTGGCGACCTCTACCAGCGGCCGCTGGGAGAGCTGCTCAAGCAGCTATCGGAGGAGACCACTCGCCTGGTACGCCAGGAGATCGAGCTCGCCAAGGCGGAGGTCACCGCCCGTGCCAGGGAGGCGGTCGGCAGCAAGATCGACGGCGCCAGAGAAAAGGTCAGGAGCGCCGCCTCGCGGGTCGGCGGCCAGGACCTCACCCGGCAAGACCCGCCCAGGTCCAGCTAGCCGGTGGTGGTGGCGAGTGTGGGACGACCCGGGGGGGCCACCCGCCACCACCACCCGCGAGCTGCGCGATTCGTTTGACCTGTCAAGCAAGGAGAAGCGGTGTCCGACGCCATTGCCAACGGCCCTGAGCGAGACCGGGCGGGTCGGGGGGCGACGCGGCCTACTGACATCCCCGCCCGCGGGTGGATCGCGGTCCTCAAGCGCGTCCGCGCCGAGTTCCGCGCCGACAACGTCACGTTGCTGGCGGCGGGCGTCGCCTTCTACGCGATGCTCGCCCTGTTTCCCGCCATCATCGCGGTCGTCATCGTGTACAGCCTGGTCGCCGACCCCACACAGGTCGCCGATCAGCTCGGCTCATTCGCCAGGTCCCTGCCGAGTGGCAGTGGGGACCTGCTGATCGATCAGCTGCGGACCGCCGCGGCAAGCCAATCCAAGGGACTGACCATCGGACTGGCCATCAGCCTCGCCGCGGTGCTGTGGAGTGCCGCCAGCGGCGTCCAAGGGCTCATCCGGGCGCTGAACACCACCTATGACGAGCGCGAGACCCGTGGCTACCTCAAGCTGCGCGCGAGGGCGCTGCTGCTGACCATCGCCGCGATCATCGGCACGATCCTGGCGGTCGGCCTGATCGCTGCGCTGCCCGCGGTCTTGCGCCACCTGGGGCTCGGTAGTGTGGCAGTGATCGCGGCGTCGATCCTGCGCTGGCCGCTGCTGGCGCTGCTGGTCGTCTTGGGATTGGCAGTGCTGTACCGGTACGCCCCTGACCGCAGCGACCCACGGTGGCGCTGGGTCACTCCCGGAGCCGCTGTGGCGCTGGTGCTGTGGCTGCTGGCCTCCGCCGGGTTCTCGCTGTACGTGAGCAACTTCGGCAAGTACAACCAGACCTACGGCGCGCTCGGTGCTGTCATCGTGCTGTTGCTGTGGCTGTTCCTGTCGGCGCTGGTCGTCCTGCTCGGTGCCGAGATCGACGCTGAGCTCGAACGGCAGACCGCGGTCGACACCACCACCGGTCCCGACCGGCCAATGGGTCAGCGCGACGCTCACGCCGCCGACACCATCGGAGACTGAAAAGAGCGAAGAAGAGGTCGTCGCCGGCTCAGCGTTCGGATCCGGAGCTTCGACCCTTCGCCAGCGCGGCCTCGATGCGGCGCAGGCGTTGCAGAATCTCCTCGGCCCGGTCGTGCTGCTCCACGGTGAGCGCGCCGTTGGCCTCGAGCACCACGACGTCGAGGTCCTTGAGGTTACGGGCGCCCTGGCGACGAACCGCCGCCATCAGCTCCTCCCGGGTGATCAGGTAGCGGCGCAGGTTGCCGTCCAGCGTCCTGCCGTTGTCGACCAGGACCGTGGAGGTGCCCTCCACGGTCCGCGCGAGCATCGGATGGCTGAACCCCAGCCGCACGATCGCGTAGTTGGTGGCCAGCAGCACCGCCGCGCCGAGCAGGCCGCCGAGCAATGAGTTGTCGGGACCGATGATGGCATTCTGGACCGTGTTGGACAGCAGCAGCAGGACCACCAGGTCCAAGCTGTTGAGCTGTGCCAGCTCCCGCTTGCCGGCAAGGCGCAGCGCCAGCACCAGGAACAGGTACACGGCGATCGATCGCAGCACCTTCTCCAGTAGAGGCAACTGCACCACCAGCAGGTCACGGGTCATGGCTTCCTCCTGAGCGGTCCACAACGCTGTCGAGCGGCACGACGGCCCTCATGATCGTCCAGGTGGACCCCGCGCACCTGGTCATCGATCGCATGAGCACCACACCCAGAGCCTGTCCTCTCGCCCATTCGTCTCCGACGTGCTCGCGCCCGGGGCAGGAGCAGATCAGCGACACCATGGGAACACCCCGGCGGAATACCCCACACCGACGCCAACGGAGGGCCGGCAGAAGCAGCATTGCGCGGTATTGAGCGGTATTGAGCGGCGCTCTCAATCAGCGTTCCAGTGATTTGTCGAGGAAGTCGACCTGGAGGTGGAGCAGGTGCTCCGCGACGTCCTCCTGTTCGGCCCTGTGGCTTGCGCCGGGGAGCAGCAGCACCTGGTGGCTGCGGCCGGCGGCCAGCAGCGCCGCCGACAAGCGCAGGGTGTGGGCGACGACCACATTGTCGTCGGCCAGCCCGTGGATCAGCAGCAGCGGCCGGCGCAGCAGCGGGGCGTCGGCGATGAGCGAACAGCGGTCGTAGTTGTCCGGCTCCTGGTCGGGACGGCCCAGATAGCGCTCCTTCCAGTGGGTGTTGTACAGCCGCTGGTCGGTGGTCGGGGCGCCGGCCACCGCCGCGTGGAAGACGTCGGGACGGCGCAGCACCGCGCCCGCGGCCAGAAACCCGCCGAACGACCAGCCACGGATCGCGACCCGCTCCAGGTCCAGGTCCGCGCAGTGCGCTGCCGCCGCGTCCAGCGCGTCGGCCTGGTCGGCGATCGCGTGCGACAGGATGTCACCGCGGATCGCCTTCTCCCAGGCCGGGCCGCGCCCCGGAGAGCCGCGGCCGTCGGTCACCAGCACCGCCAAGCCCTGCTCCGCGAACCACTGCGACACACAGGCGTGCCAGTCCAGCGCGCGGGTGACAAGCAGGAGCTGCTGGCCGCCGTACGGGTTGAGCAGGACGGGCAGCTTTCCGCTTCCCGGCTCGTGCCAGGAGGGCAGGAACAAGTGGCTCCGCAGCGCCCGCTCGCCAAGCCGCAGCAACGCGGGCCGCGGGGTCACGACCGGCACCTCCGCGAGCGAGGCGATCCGCCCGGCCGGCTCGCCCTCGTGCAGCACGGTGACCAGGTCGCGCGCCGCGACCCGGCTCGCCAGCACCACCGTGCCGCCCCCAGCGACGGCGGTGTGCGTCCCGGGCTGGTCGCTGAGCCGCACGCAGCCCTGTCCGGGCGCCCACGACCAGACATGCGACTCGGTGGGCTCGCCGCCGCCGGCAAACAGCACCGACTCGCCCTGCGTCGCGAGGACTTCGCGGACCTGCAGCCCCACAGGTGTCACCGCCGTCGCGTCCACCACCAGCCGCCGGGTGTCCTGCTCGTCGCGGGTGACGACCAGCGCGCCCGCCGCAGTGCGCCGCGGCGTGCCGGGGACCAGCTCGACCCAGGCGGGGTCGCGCTGCTGGTGCAGCTCGCGTGTGCGGCCGGAGGCGGGGTCGACGGCGAGGGTGCGCAGGGTGCGCTGGTCGCGGCTCTGGACCGCGACGAGCGGACCGTGGGCGTCCCAGCCGGCCGCGGGCACGTACTCGAAGGCCTCCCGGTCCCACCGCACCTCGGTGCGCCGGCCGTCCAGGGCGAGCAGGTGCAGCGACACGGCGGCGTTGGCGGTGCCCGCCGCCGGGTAGCGCACCGCGCGGGGCGGCGCTGCCGGGTCGGCGGGATCGCCGAGGTACCAGCGTTGCACGCGCGTGGTGTCGACGCGGGCGACGAGCAGGCCGCTGCTGTCGGGCGCCCACCAGTGGCCGCGCGGCCGCCCCATCGACTCGGCCGATGCATAGTCGCTCAGGCCGTAGGTGATGTCGGGGCCTTCGGGGGCGGCGAGCCGGCGGTCCGCACCGTCCAGGGCGACCACATGCACAGCGCCGCCGGTCACATAGGCGATCAACGTGCCGTCGGGTGACGGTCGCGGGTCGGTGACCGGCCCGGCGGTCGCCACCGGGAACGGCACGCCTTCGTCGTTATGCACCACCCACAGCGCGCCGCCCAGCGCATAGGCGACAGCGCGGGCCTGCGCGTCGGCTGCGTACGCTGTCACTCCCTCGGAGCTCGGGTCGACGAGGATGCGCTCCTCGCCGTCCTGGTACAGCCACAGCCTGCTCACCGGGTCCGTGCCGCCGCGGGTGCGCAAAAACAGCACCCGCCGGCCGTCGGCGGAGACGGTGAACTGCCCGGGAACACCCAGCGAGAAGCGTCGGGTGCGGGCCAACTGGCGGGGGAAGGCTCCAGCGTCGGTGACCGGCTGGATCATGGGTGGCCTCCGTGTGTTGGTGTGCGGACGGCGATCTGGCCGAACGTGGGCATGCCGACGTCGACGGTGGTGGTCCGTCGGGCAGCTTGTGGGTCGCGCTGGGCGAGCTTGTCCTGGGTTCCGGCGAGCGCTCGGCTCCGGCAGGTACCCAACAAGAAGAGCTTGCGCAGCTCGAAGTGGCCGTGGAACTTGTCTCACGCTGGCCTGCGGACTTGTGCGTCAAGCGGCGTCAACCGCCGGTGGGCTGGTCGTGCAGCGCGGCCGCATCGCAGCCGAACGCCCGGACGAGACCGTCGCGGCCGGCGTCGGTGAGGACCAGCCCGCGCGGCACTCGGCCACCCACCAGCCAACCGAGGTCCAGCAGGCACGCAAGCAGCGCCGCGCCCAGTGCGCCGGACAGGTGCGGGCTGCGCTCCGTCCAGTCCAGGCAGCGCCTGGCGAAGGCTCGGCGCTGGCGGCGAAGCCCGGCCACGTCCACTCCCAGGCCGCCGAGCAACTGCTCACCGTGTGCGGTCAGGTCGTAGTCGCGGCCCCCGATGGGCCACAGCGCGGCGGTGCGGACCAGCGCATCGGTCACGGCCACCCCGACCGCGCCGGCGAGGTGGTCGTAGCAGGTGCGCGCGAAGCGCAGCGCCTGCGCCTGCTGCGACTGCCTGAGGCTGCGCACCGGCCGGGGCCGCGCGATCAGGCAGAGCACCTCCATCGCCTCGGCCACGCCTGGTCCCGGCCAGACGGTAATAGCGGTGGCGTCCCTGGGCCTGGACCGCCACCCGGCCGAGCTGATCCTGGACGCCGTCGACACCTGCCTGGACATGGCAGCGACCTGGTATGCCTGGGACGGCCGCCCACGGGTGAGCGAGCCCACCCAGAGCATCCCCGGTGGGACGGTGCTCACCCCGCACAAGGCGGTCCGCCGCATCGCCGACCATCTGGTCGACCACCTCGCCGAGATCGAGGCGCTGCTCGCCGGGGTCGAGCCGATCCCTGACACCTGGCACGGCCGCACCGTGACCCTGGCCGCCGACTGGGCGCCGTTCAGCGAGGCCGACCTGAACGAGGCCCGCAACCGGCTGGGTCGGCTGGGCCAGGTGTACGCGCTGCGGCTGCGCAGCCTGAGCGACGAGGCACTGGATGCCCCCGCGGCCAGGCGTGGACGATCCGCCAGATCGCCGAGCACGTCGCCGGCGTCACCTGGTACGCCGAGCAGGTTGGGCGCCTTCGTGCGCCGCGCGCCGAGGTCCGGCCAGCGCCGTCGTCTTAATCACCGCGGACGTTGGGATGGAGGCCGGCGGCGGCCGCTCATCGACGGGTGATGGCCGCCAGCCAAGCCAGCGCGCCGTCCCGGTCGATGGTGAGGTCGAACGTGGCAGGCTCGATCGAGTCCACCTGCCAGCCGTCGTCGAAACTGGCCCTGATCTCGTCCTGGGTCACCCGTCGGGGACCCAGGTGGCCCGGTTGGCGGTCGCTGAAGCACAGCATGTAGTAGCGGCCGCCCGGACGGATCGCGGCCCTGAGGGCGTCGACGTACCGGGAGCGGTCGTCGTCGTCGAAGACGTGGAAGAGCCCGCAGTCGAGGACGGTGTCGAATTGCTCGTTGATCGCGGCCAACTGGAGGGCGTCCCAGACCAGGAACCGGGCGGTCAGGCCCCGGTCCCGGGCCTTGCTCTCAGCGATGGCGATGGCCGCTGGGGCGGCGTCGACGCCGGTCGCCTCCAGCCCGAGGGCGGCGGCCATGAGCGCGTGCTCGCCGGTGCCGCAGCCCACGTCCAGGACGTGGCCTTGGAGGGCGCCTGCCTGAGCCAGTTCCAGGAAGGCGGGCTGGGGCCGGCCGATGTCCCACGGGGGCGTGCCGGTGTAGCGGGCGTCGAAGTCCTCAGGCCGCCCCGGTCGCGGCGGACCGGGCACGCACCCGGGTTGTTGCGTCTCGCTCGGGGCCAGGCGCTGGGCGAGTGCTTCCAGGGCAGCGACGACCTCCCCCACCTCCCCAGGGTCCTGGGTGCCGAGCGCTGCGGCGAGCGCACCGTCGATGGGAGCCGAGACCAGCCGCGCGGCCCGGCGGGGAACCTCGGGAGATGGCCGGACGAGCGTGCGGCGGCGATCGTTCGGGTCGACCGTCGTCACGAGGGCGCCGCCTTCCCGGAGCCTGGCAACGGCTGCGGATACGTGGCTCTGCGGGAAGCCCGTCCTGGTGGTGATCTCGCCGACGGAGCTGTTGGGGTGCTCGAATACGTCGATGAGGATCGAGCGGACGCTGGTTGGGAGCTGGTGGAAGCCAGCCGTGGTGGGGATGGCCTGCTCGCCAAGCTTCATCAGCTTCCGCCCCAGCAGGAACAGCTCGAGCGCATTCATATCAGCTATGATATATCAATCCTGCTAGGTCTGGGTTCGCCGCATCGGCCCTTGGGTCAGGGTGGGACGGATGGACGTACTTGCGGACATCGAGCGTGACCGGTCTCTGGCGCGCACGCCGCCAGCCGAACCGAGCGCGCCGTCTATGCAGCCCAGAGGGGAGGACCATGATCCCAAGGAACCTGAGCGAAGACGAACTCGAGGCGGTGATCGCCGAGGAAGCGGCGGACATCGACGAGCGACGAGCCCGCGGCGAGGAAGATGGTCCACTCTACCGGGCCGCACGGCGTGAACAGCGCAGCTACCACATCAGGATGCCCGAGGACCGGTTGGAGCAGCTGCGGCGGCTGGCTGAGGCAGCAGGCATGCCGACCAGCACGCTGATGCGCCAATGGCTGCTCGACCGCTTGGAGAGTGAGCTGGCCGGCGAGGTCCCACCGGATCCACGGGTGCAACGCGCCGTGCGCCTGGAGCTGGAACGAGCGGGCCTGATCCCCCGCGCGAGCTGAGCCGCTACTCCGTGCCGCCCGGCGAAAGCCTCAAGCCCCATGGAGCAGAGGACGTCAGGGATTCGGACGCCGGGCTGCGGTTGACGGCCGGCGGGCGGGTGCTGGCCTACACCGGAGCCACCGGGCCAAGCCGCGGCTCGGCGGCGGGATCGTGCTGACCGTCGGGCTCGGGGTGATCGTTGAGGGAGGCGCTGAGCAGTGCGGCCCGGCGGTCGTAGGCGGCCCGGGCGGCGTCGATGTCGGGCAGGTGCGCGTCGGCCCACTCCACCAGGCGGCAGACCGTGTCGAGCAGGGTGCGGCCCATCGGCGTCAGCGCGTAGTCGACCCGGGGCGGGACGGTCGGGTGCACCGTGCGGCTGATGAGCCCGTCGCGTTCCAGCCCGCGCAGGGTGACGGTGAGCATCCGCTGGCTGATACCCTCGATCATCCGGCGCAAGTCACGGAACCGTTTGGTGCCACCACCAAGGAGGTGGATGACGTACAGCGACCACTTGTCGCCGACGCGGTCGAGGACCTCGCGGGCCCGGCAGCCGCTCGGCGATCCCGGGCCACCGGCCGGGTCGGGTGCGCCCATGGTTCTCTCCAGGTAACCAAGGCACCTTGAAGTGCCGTCTTCCGGTCTTCCTCATGATCACCCACCATGAGGCCGGTTACAAGAGAGAACTTACCGTATGGTATAGAACCAGCACACGAGGGAGAACCAACATGTCGGGCACCGCCGTCGAGATCCCCGGCTACGTCGCCGGCACCTGGATGATCGACCCCGTCCACTCCGATGTGGCCTTCACCGTCCGCCACATGATGGTCAGCAAGGTCCGCGGCCACTTCACCCGCTTCGAAGGCGAGTTCGTCCTGGCCCCCGACCCGCTCGACTCCAAGGTCAGCGCCACGATCGACCTCACCTCTATCGACACCAATAACCCACAGCGCGACGACGACCTGCGCTCGGCGAACTTCCTCGAGATCCAGAGCCATCCCACGATGACCTACCGTTCGACCGGCGTCCGCCACAGCGAGGACGGCTTCGATATCGACGGCGAGCTCTCGCTGCACGGGGTGACCCGGCAGGTGCCCCTCACGGTGGACATCAACGGGTTCGCCCGCGACCCGTTCGGCGGCACCCGCGCGGGGTTCTCGGCCACGACCGAGATCAACCGGCAGGACTTCGGGATCACCACCAACATGCCCATGGACGGCGGTGGGGTGGTCGTCGGCGACCGGGTCCAGATCTTCATCGAGATCGAAGCGGTCCTCAGCCCGCCCCAATCGGCCGGCGCCTGACGCGTCCCACTGCGCCGCGCCGGTGCCGGACCGGCCGGTCCTCGCCTGGCTCGGCGGCCAGGCGAGGACCTCGTGACCCGGTCAGCAGGCCGGCTGGATCTGGTGCTCCTCGAAGCGGCGCACCTGTCCGTCGCGGACCGTGACGGACAGGTAGTAGAGGTGGTGCCGGGCGTCGTCGGCGAGTTGTGTCAGCACGGGCCTGGTCGCCTGAGCCTCGTCGCAGCTTCCCCAGAGCTGCACGCGCAGGTCGCTGGCGAGCGGCAGCGTGCGCAGGCGGGGGTTCTGGTTGCGGATCCAGATGGTCAGGTACTGGGCGTCGGCTGGGGAGCGGCCGTCCTCGACGGCCGCCTTGACCGCCGCGCCGTCGTGGAAGACCTGGATCAGGTCGAGGACGACCGTCCGGCGGGCGGGGTCGATGCTGCGGGTCAACGCGTCGTAGCTCCCGTCGGCGAGCACCGCCGGCCGCTTCGGGGGCGTCGGGTTCGGGGCCGGGGTGGGGTTCGGGGCCGGCTGCGGGGCTGGGGTCGGGTTCGGGGCTGGGGTCGGCTGGTCGACGACGGCGACGGGCGCCGCCGGCGCCGTGGCCGTGGCGGAGACGGCCGGCCTGTTCGCCAGGGCAACGGCGACTCCCACCCCGACGGTCAGGGTGACCAGGGTGGCGGCGACGAGGATGATAGGGCCGCGGCGTCGGGCCGGGCCCGGCGCTGGCGGATGGGCTCGGTCCTGCTGGAGTGTGGGCGGCTGCATGGCTGTTCCCCCCGGTCTGCTGCCCGCACGCGCTCGGCGTGCGACTTGGCAGCTAGGTCCAGCCTGCGCCGCGACGGTCACGAAACGGCCGCTCGTCCGGTACGCGCGGCCATCGGTTGGGTCACCAGTCGGCCACGTCCCGCTGAGGCAGCCCAGCAGCAAGAGCGCTGACCAGAGTTGGACGGGCGATCGCTCAACTGCAACAGTTCCTCGTGCGCCTTGGGTGAGCGAGACGAGGACGGGGATGCATCGGTCGGCGGGCACACAGGTCACCGAGCGGCGACGGCGACGCCGGTGGCCGGTCGTGGCCTCCGCTGCGGTGGTGGCGCTGGCCGCCGTGTTCTACCTGGGCGGCGGATGGTACTTCTCAGGCCACCTGTATCGGCAGGCATTGAGCGGCGCCGCGAAACGAGCCGCGAAGCCCACCTACAACGTCAGCGTGGCGGCCGTGACGCGAGGGACTGTCACGCTTCGCGTCCCAACCGATCCGGGCCAGCTCCTCACGCCGGGCGTGTGGGGGATCCAGTGGCCGGCGGGCTACGGACAGGTGACAAGGATCGTGGGCCGCGGCGACAAAACGGTGACGCGGGACTTTCGCCAAATGGCGGGGTCGCCGCTGACGCCGGGGACCAGGGTGGCGCTCGACAACAAGGCGTTCCCGGAGAACCCGCGCGTGGGCCTGCGGATCCCCTTCCACGAGGTCTCCTACCAGGGGCCGCTCGGGTCGTACCCGGCGTGGTTCATTCCCGGGTCACGCGACACCTGGGCGGTTCTGCTGCACGGCAACTCGATGGACCGGCTGGACACCATCAAGACCGTTCCGGCCCTGCACCGGCTCGGCCTGCCGGTGCTGATGGTCTCCTACAGGAACGACGCCGGAGCGCCCGAGGACCCGAGCGGGCTGCTCCGCTACGGGCTGGACCTCGCTCAACCACCTCGACGGGGCGGCGAAGATCCGCGCACCCATCCTGCTGTTTCAGGGAACCTCGGACAAGACGGTGCCCCCCGCGACGAGCGACGAGCTGGCGAGGACCGCTCGCGACGTGACCTACGTCCGCGTGCAGGGCGCCGACCACCTGGACTCGTGGAACCTGAACCCGGGCCGGTACGACCGGGCGGTCCAGGCGTTCGTGGAGCGAGTCCTCGGGGCGTCCGCCGCCACCTGACGGAACGCCGTCAGGGCCCGCCGTTCACGGCCGCAGTCCGTAACGCGTAGGGCTTCAGGTCGAGCAGCTCGCGCCGGAGCGGGCACTGCGGGCATATGGCACGCGATGCCGCCAGCGGCCTGGTGGCGGCTGGCCTCAGCCGGTCACGCCACCCAGGCTACTGGGGAGCCGCGTCTGGAAGTCGACGATCCCGACCCAGGTGGGGCGTACCGCGATGCGCGCCATCCTCGTCCCCGGCTGATCGATGTGGGCGAGGTAGGAGACACTCGGCCCCGGAAAAGGAGCACCTCGGGCGGGAAGCCCTCGGTGTCGATGGTGATGGCCACGTCCCGGTTCGCTCGCAGCGCGCCCAGTCGGGCAGCGGCATGCCGCACGTGGGGCGCCGACAGGAACGTCGGCATGACCAGCTCGTCGCCCGTCCAGTGGAACCAGGTCGGCACGACGCGTGGCGTGCCATCCCTGGCGGTGTAGGCAAAGCGAGCCGGTATGCTCGAGGTGAGCAGGCGCTTGGCGACGTCGCTCTCCAGTAGCCTGAGGTCACCCTGCGGCAGCGCCATGGTCCCGCCCGAACCCGCATCGCTCTCGCCCTCGCCCATCGCGTCAGCTCCTTTGCTCGTCGTCACGGCGTTCTCCTCGTCGCGCGTCGTGTCGCTCTTGTCGTGCCGTCGGGCTGGGAGCTCGGGCGCACACCCCGGAGCAGGACCACGGCGAGGACGGCAACACCGATCGCGGCGGCGGCGCTGACGGCGCTGACCAGGTCCAGCCGACCAGCCTCCGGATCGCGGTACTCCGGCAGCAGGACCGGCCCGAGCAGCAGCAGCGCCATCACCGGCACCGCCAGCAGGAACACCGAGCCCCACCAGAACCACTCCAGCAGCACCCCACCAAGCAGCGGGCCGACCGCGCCGCCAGCCGAGAAGCTGGAGATCCATACCCCGACGGCGACGGTACGCTGCCGCGGATCGGCGAACATGCTGCGGATCAGCGACAGGGTGGAGGGCGCCAGCGTCGCCCCGGCGACCCCCAGCAGCGCCCGCGCCGCGATCAGCTGCTCGGCGCTGGTGGCGTAGGCGGCCAGCACCGAGGCGATCCCGAAGGCGGCCGCACCCGTCAGCAGCAGCCGGCGGCGGCCGATCCGGTCGCCGAGGGTGCCCATCGTGACCAGCAGCCCGGCGACCATGAACCCGTAGACGTCCACGATCCACAGCAGCTGGGCGCCGCTGGGCTGCAGGTCGGCGCTCAGGTGCGGCACCGCGAGGTCCAGCACGGTCAGGTCCATGGCGTAGACGAGGCACGGGAGGGCGATCACGGCCAGCCCGATCCATTCCCGCCGCCCGCGAACTCGCCTCGGCGCTCGGCGGTCGGGAACACACGCTCCATTCTCAGGTCGTGACTCAACGCCGTGCTCCCTTCTTCCTCTCCAGGTAGCCTCCGAGCCGGCCCAGCCGGCCCTCCCAGCGGCGCTGGTAGGTCTGGATCCACTGCGCCGCGTCGTCCAGGTGCTCCGACCCGAGCCGGCACTGGCGGGTCCGGCCCTGCTTCTCGGTGATCACGAGGTCTGCCTTCTCGAGGATGCGGACGTGCTTGAGCAGGCCGGGCAACGAGATGTCGAAGGGCTCCCCACGATCGCCGGCACGCTGCTGATCGAATGGTGGCGCCGCCGGCTCGTCCGGACGCTCGCAACCCGCCCTCCCACAGCCACCGAGCAACTCTGAGCCGCCGGAGGCTCACGTGCTGGCCAGGAGGCGTAGCGCCTTGGTGGCGCGGCCGAGCGCACTGCCGATCCCCCACCTGACTCCGAGGTCGGCGATTTTTCCGGCGTCTCGTGGTGCGTGCGGCAGCGCGGTGTCCACGGTGGGCAGTGCCAGCGTCCGGACTGTGCGGACGACGTCGGGCGCTCGCTGGAGGTAGTCCCGGGCCGCGTCGAGCTTGGCCGCGACCCCGGCGAGGCGGCGATCGCCCCCTGCGGCCGCGTCCAGGAGTGCGTCCAGCGTGCCGAACGTCCGGAGCAGGCTGGCAGCGGTTTTCTCCCCGATCCCGGGCACCCCGGGCAGCCCGTCGCTGGGGTCCCCCCGGAGCGTGGCGAAGTCGGCGTACTGCCAAGGGGCGATGCCGTACCGGGCCACGAGGGCGGCGGCGTCCATGATCTCCAGCCTGGCGACGCCCCGGCCGGTGTACAGCACGCGGACGCCGCGGGCGTCGTCGATGAGCTGGAACAGATCGCGGTCGCCCGTGACCACGTCGACAGGCATCGTGGCGTGCTCGGCGAGCGTGGCGATCACGTCGTCGGCCTCGTGGTCGGGGGCGCCGAGGGTGGCGATGCCGAGGGCGTCCAGCGCGTCGAAGATGATCGGCACCTGCTCGGCCAGCCCGGGCGGCTCGGCCTCGCCGGGCGGCGCGCCGCCCACGAGCGCCGCGCCGGGCTCGGCGAGCCGGTGCGTCTTGTAGGAGGGGAGCAGCGCGACGCGCCAGGCCGGGCGCCAATCCTCGTCGACACAGGCCACCATGTCGGTGGGGCGAAACCGCGTGAGCAGCGTCGACACCATGTCGAGGAATCCGCGGACCGCGTTGGTCGGCGTGCCGTCCGGCGCCGGCATCGCGCTCTTTACCCCGTAAAAGGCGCGAAAGTACAGGCTGGCGGAGTCGAGCAGCATCAGCGTCACGCGCTTCGTCTCCCCTGTTGCGGTGGCATTCATGCGCCGGCGGGCGCCCGGCGGGCCGAGCGGTACAGCCCCACGACCTCCTCGACGGTGGTCGCGTCCTCGGGGCCCTTGTCGTCGCGCCAGCGGCCGGTGAAGCGCGGGAAGCGCAGCGCCAGGCCCGCGTCCTCCTTGAGCTGCCCCCATCCGGCGGTGTGGGTCGGGGACAGGGTCAGCTCGGCGCCCAGCACCTCCACCACCAGGCCGGGCTCGAACCACACGTCGGCGTGCCGGCGCGCGTCGACCCGGGCGGGCCGCTCCGCGCGCGCCAGCGGCGCCAGCCGCGCGGGCAGCGCTGCCAGGTCGGCGTCGCTGAACCCGGTGCCGCACTTGCACACCGTGCAGAACCGGTCGGTGGCCGGGTCGTAGGCGGCCAGCAGCAGCGCCCCGTAGATGCCGGCGCGGCGGCCCCGCCCGGCGAGCGCACCCACCACCACCAGGTCCAGGGTGTCGCTGAGCTCGGTGCGGTAGTCCCGCTTGAGCTTGATCCACAGCCAGCCGCGCGCGCCGGCCTGGTAGCCGGCGGAGGGCGCCAGCGACTTGCACAACAGGCCCTCGCAGCCGTCGGCCACCGCCTGGTCGAACAGCGCCTCCAGCGCCTCGACGCTCGAGACCTGCTCGGCGGTGGAAAGCCGCAGCCGCGGCGACAGCGTGACGGCCTGCGCCAGCCGCGCCCGCCGCTCGAGATGGGGCAGGCGGGTGAGGTCCTGGCCGTCGGCGTACAGCAGGTCAAAGCAGAACAGGCTCACCGGCACGTCGCGCACCGCCTCGGCGATGCCGTGCTTGCGGCGCCGGAACATCACCTCCTGGAACGGGCGCAGCTCGCCCGAGGCCGGGTCGGCGGCGACCACCTCGCCCTCGAGGATCGCCTCGCGGGGGGCCAGCCCGGCATCGAGCAGCTCCACCAGGTCGGGGAACTGGCTGGAGACGCGCTCCAGGCGGCGGGTGAACAGCTCCAGCCGCCCGTCGGCGGTGCGGTGGGCCTGCACCCGGATGCCGTCGTACTTGTACTCGGCCGCGCAGGACCCACCCAGCTTGGCCAGCACCTCGGCCGTGCTGGACAGCCGCTGGGCGAGCATCGGCCGGACCGGGTTGCCCGCCCGTACCTGGATCCGCTCCACGGCGGCCAGCCCGCCGCCGGCCAGGGTCGCGGCGACCAGGCCGAGGTCGGAGCAGATGTTGTAGGCGCGCTCCAGCACCGGACGGGCACTGCGGCCGCCCGCGTGGACCTGCGCGAGCGCGTCCAGGATGGTCGCGGTCCCGATCCCGAGCCGCAGCGTGCCGGTGACCGTGCGGAGCAGGTAGCGCGCCTCCAGCGGGGTGGCCCGCTGGAGCAGCCCCACCAGCGGGGCCAGCTTGCGGGCCTGGGAGCCCGGCCCCGCTGCCGCGGCGATCTCGTGCAGGGTGTCGAACACGACCCCGACCTCCAGGCTCGCCTCGCGAGAGGCGGCCTCGGCGGCCAGCAGCCCCTCGGCGGCCAGGCCCAGGTCGCCGACCTCCCGCGCCCTGGCCAGCACCTGCTCGCCGGGGACGCCGACCGCCTGGGCGACCGCGCGGGCGGCCAGCCGCTCGGCCAGGCCGATCTCCACACCGGTGAAGTCCGGCGCGATCTGGCCCTGGCACAGCAGCGCGACGGTGGGCAGCAGGGTGGTCGGCGTCTGCGCGAACAGCCCGGCGAGGCGGTCGATGAGCTCCAGGCGGGCCGTGGCACGCTCCAGGTCGCGGTACGTCTCCGCGATGATCTCGTACTGCACCGGCGCTCCCTTCGCTCGGCGCGTCTGCCTACCTGGCCGCCGCGCGGTCCTGGCGACTGTCTCACCGCAGCATATCGGCAGGCCACGACGCCGGTGCCTGGCAGCGTGCCGCACACCGCCAGCGGCAGGCCGGATGGTCGCCGGCAGGGCAGCGCGCGCCGTCAGCTCCCGGCGGTCGGCGGCAGGTAGCGGCGGACCTCCTGGGTCGCCCGCACCAGCGCGCGCATGGTGTCCAGGTCGCCGTGCAGCGACCCGTGCGCGCGGGCCTGGACCAGGACGTTGCCGAGCGCGGTGGCCTCGACCGGGCCGGCGAGCACCGGCAGGCCGCACGCGGCCGCGGTCAGCTCGCACAGCAGCCGGTTCCGCGCTCCCCCGCCGACCAGGTGCACCACGTCGACCTGCCGGCCCGACAGCCGCGCGGCGTCCCGGAGGGCCCGCGCGTAGGCGGCGGCCAGGCTGTCGAGGATGCAGCGCACCAGCTCGGCCTGGCCGGCGGGCTCAGGCTGGCCGGTATCGCGGCAGGCCGCCCGGATCCGTGCCGGCATGTCGCCGGGACGCAGCAGCGCCGGGTCGTCCGGGTCGACGACCGGCCCGCCGGCCGGGAGCGCGCCGGCGGCGCCGAGCAGCGGCGGCAGGTCCGCCGGCAGCCCGGCGCGCGCCCAGACCCGCAGCGACTCCTGCAGCAGCCACAGGCCCGTGACGTTGCGCAGGTAGCGGATGCGCCCGTCGACCCCCACCTCGTTGGTGAAGTTCCCCTGGCGGCTCTCCGGCGTGAGCACCGGCCGCTCCAGCTCCACGCCCACCAGCGACCAGGTACCGCAGGAGATGTACGCAGAGCGCTCGCCCTCGGCCGGGACGCCGGCGACCGCCGAGGCGGTGTCGTGGGACCCGACGGCCGTGACCACCGCCGGCGGCGCCAGCCCGGTCTCGGCGGCGACCTCGGGACGCGGGCGGCCGATCACCTCGCCGGGGTGCCGCAGCGCCGGCAGGACCCCCGGCCGGATGCCCACCGACTCGGCCACCCGAGGCGACCAGCGCTGGCCGCGCACGTCCAGCAGGGCGGTGGTGGAGGCGTTGGTGATCTCGGCCCCCGTCGAGCCGGTGAGCCAGTAGCCGAGCAGGTCCGGGATGAGCAGCAGGGTCCGGGCCGCCTCCATCTGCGGCGTGCCCCGGGCGGCGGCGAGCTGGTAGACGGTGTTGAACGGCAGGAACTGGACTCCGGTGATGGCGTACAGGTCCTCGCGCGCGATCTCCGCGTGGACCTTGTCCACGGCTGCGTCGGTGCGGCTGTCGCGGTAGTGGTAGGGGTTGCCGAGCAGCGCGCCCGATTCGTCCAGCAGCCCGTAGTCGAGCCCCCAGGAGTCCACGCCGACGCTCACGATCGCTTCGGCGACCTGGGCGGCGTGCCTGAGCCCGTGCAGGACGTCCTGGTACAGCCGCAGGAGGTCCCAGTGCAGCCCGTCCGGCAGGCGCACCGGCTCGTTGCCGAAGCGGTGCGCCTCGGACAGCTCCAGCCGCGACGGGCCCACCCGGGCGACCATGACCCGCCCGCCGGAGGCGCCGAGGTCCACGGCGGCGTAGCCGGCTCCCGTCCGGGTCATCGCAGGAAGGCCGCCGCGACGCCGGCGTCCACCGGCACGTGCAGGCCGGTGGTGAGCGGCAGGTCCCCGCCGACCAGCGCGAACACCGCGGCCGCCACGTGCTCGGGCAGGACCTCGCGCTGGAGCAGGGTGCGCCTGGCGTAGAAGGCGCCGAGCTCCTCCTCGGGGACGCCGTGGACGGCGGCGCGCTGCGCGCCCCAGCCCTTGGCGAAGATCCCCGAGCCCCGGACGACCGCGTCGGGGCTGACGCCGTTGACGCGGATGCCGTGCGCGCCGAGCTCGGCGGCCAGCAGGCGGACCTGGTGGGCCTGGTCGGCCTTTGCCGCCCCGTAGGCCAGGTTGTCGGGGCCGGCGACCACGCTGTTCTTGCTGACCACGTAAACGACGTCCCCGCCCATCCCCTGCGCGATCATCATGCGGGCCGCCTCCCGTGACACCAGGAACGAGCCCCGGGCCATGACGTCGTGCTGCAGGTCCCAGTCGCCGACGGTGGTCTCCAGCAGCGGCCTGGAGATCGACAGCCCGGCGTTGTTGACGACCAGGTCGACGCCGCCGAAGGCGAGCGCCGCCCGCCGGAGCACCTCCGCGACCTGCTGCTCGTCGCTGACGTCGGCAGTCACCGCGACGGCCACGTCAGCGCCGCCGAGCTCGGCGGCGACCGCCAGGGCGCCGGCGCCGTCCAGGTCGGCCACCACCACGCAGGCGCCCTCCGCGGCCAGCCGCCGGGCGACGGCCCTGCCGATGCCGGAGCCCGCGCCGGTCACCACGGCGACCCGGGTCGCCAGCGGCCTGGGGGGCGGCCTGCGCGCCAGCTTGGCCTCCTCCAGCGCCCAGTACTCGATGCGGAACTTCTCCGACTCCGGGATCGGGGCGTAGGTCGACAATGCCTCGGCGCCGCGCATCGCGTTGACCGCGTTGACGAAGAACTCCCCGGCAACGCGTGCCGTCTGCTCGTCCGCGCCGAACGAGAACATCCCCACCCCGGGCACCAGCACGATCGCCGGGTCGGCGCCACGCAGCGGCGGGCTGCCGGGCTGCGCGTGGCGCTCGTAGTAGGCGCGGTAGTCCTCCCGGTAGGCGGCGTGCAGCTCCCGCAGCCGCTCGACGACCCGCCCGAGCGGCGCGCTCGGCGGCAGGTCCAGCACCATCGGCCGCACCTTGGTGCGCAGGAAATGGTCCGGGCAGGAGCTGCCCAGCGCCGCCAGCGCGGGATGCTTTGACCGCGAGACGAAGTCGAGCACCACCTCCGCGTCGGTGTAGTGGCCGACCTGCCGGCGGTCGGTGGAGGCCAGGCCGCGCAGGACCGGGAACAGGGCGGCAGCGCGCGCGTGCCGCTCGGCCGCGGGCAGCGCCTGGCAGCCGTCGAGCACCGCGCCGAACGGCTCGGGCCGGCCGCGCTCGGCGATGAACCGCTCCGCGGTGCGGATGATCTCCAGCGAGTGGGCCTCGCACTCCTGGGAGGTCGAGCCCCACGCCGTGATCCCGTGGCCGCCCAGCACCACCCCGACGACCCCGGGACCGGCCTGCTGGATCGCGGCGATGTCCAGGCCGAGCTGGAACCCGGGCCGCCGCCACGGCACCCAGGCGACCCGGTCGCCGAAGCACGCCTTGGTCAGCGCCTCCCCGTCGGCCGCCGTGGCCAGCGCGATGCCGGCGTCAGGGTGCAGGTGGTCGACGTGCGGCGCCTCGACCAGGCCGTGCATGGCCGTGTCGATCGACGGCGCCGCGCCGCCCCTGCCGTGCAGGCAGAAGTCGAATGCCGCCACCATCTCGTCCTCCCGGTCGACCCCGGGGTAGACGTCCACCAGCGACCGCAGCCGGTCCAGCCGCAGCACCGCCAGGCCCGGCTCGGTCAGGGTGCCGAGGTCCCCGCCGGAGCCCTTCACCCACAGCAGCTCCACGGGCCGCCCTGTGACCGGGTCGTGGACGCGTCCCTTGCAGGAGGCGTTGCCGCCGGCCCAGTTGGTGTTGCGCCGGTCGGCGCCGAGCCGGTGGGAGCGGTCGAGCAGGGCCTCGACCTCTGGGTGGGTCGTGCCGCTCATGTCCTAGGCTCCCCAGCCGGCCTGCTGGCCGCCGATCCGCCCGGCCACGATCCGCTCGCCGTAGCCGGAGCGGGCGTAGGCGGCCAGCGGGTCGGGGTCCAGGCCCAGCTCGGTGCGCAGCTCGGCCAGCAGGGGCCGCACGTCGGTCGCGTAGGCGTCCATCAGCACCCCGTTCGCCCCCAGCACGTCCCCGGCCGACTGCGCCCGCTCCAGCGCCTGGGCGTCGACCAGCAGCGCCTTGGCGGTGGCCTCCTGCACGTTCATCACCGAGCGGATCTGGCCGGGGATCTTCGGCTCGATGTTGTGGCACTGGTCGAGCATGAACGCGATCCCGGCCTCTGGGGCGTAGCCGCCGCCCTGCACGACCTCGTGCATGATCCGGAAGAGCTGGAACGGGTCGGCGGCGCCGACCATGAGGTCGTCGTCGGCGTAGAAGCGGGAGTTGAAGTCGAACCCGCCGAGCCTGCCGGCCCGCAGCAGCACCGCGACGATCATCTCGATGTTGGTGCCCGGTGCGTGGTGGCCGGTGTCCACCACCACCAGCGCGCGGCCGCCGAGCGCGAGGCAGTGCTGCAGCGCTGTGCCCCAGTCCGGCACGTCGGTCGAGTAGAACGCCGGCTCGAACAGCTTGTACTCCAGCAGCACCCGCTGGTCGGGCCCCAGCCGCCGGTAGACGGCCGCCAGCGCCTCGGCCAGCCGCTCCTGCCGCGCCCGGATCGAGTCCTGCCCGGGGTAGTTGGTGCCGTCGGCGAACCACAGCTTCAGGTCGCGCGACCCGGTCGCGTCCATCACGTCCACGCACTCGAGCAGATGGTCAAGGGCCTTGCGCCGCACCCGCGGGTCGGGGTTGCAGACGCTGCCGAGCTTGTAGTCGTCGTCCTGGAAGACGTTGGCGTTGATCGTGCCGACCGCGACGCCCTGGTCGGCCGCGTGCTTGGCGAGCTGGCCGTAGTCGTCCACCGCGTCCCAGGGGATGTGCAGCGCCACGGTCGGGGCGACGCCGGTGAAGCGGTGCACGGTCGCGGCGTCGTCGACCTTCTCGAACGGGGTGCGCGGCACCCCCGGCTGCGCGAACACCTTGAAGCGCGTGCCGGAGTTGCCGAACGCCCACGACGGGAGCTCGATTCGCTGCTGCCGGAGCGCAGCCTTGACAGCGGCGGGGTCACTCATCCTGCACACCCACTTCCTCTGGAACGGCCCCCGGGGCGCGGCTGGCGCCCCACCTCGGGTCGTGGCGCAGCACCGGTCGTGGCTCAGAAGTTGAACTGGTCGATGTTGGACTTGTCGAAGACCTGCGGCGGGCCGAGCAGGATCTCCCCATTCTTACCGATCGTCTTGGAGCCGAGGTCGCCGGCCTTGAACGTCTCGCCTTGCCTGCCAGTGATCTGTCCGGACGCCAGCGCGGCGGCCGCGTAGGCGGCCAGGTAGCCGAGCTTGGCCGGGTCCCACAGCTCGAAGGCTTGCACGGTGCCGTCCTGGACGAATTTGCGCATCTGGTTGGGCGTGCCCAGGCCGGTCAGCGCGACCTTGCCCTTGAACGAGGACCCGCTGAGGTAGCGGGCGGCGGCGGCGATGCCGACCGTCGTCGGCGAGATGATCCCCTTCAGGTCGCGGTAGGCCTGCAGCAGCCCCTGTGCCTGCTGGAACGACGCCTGGTCGTCGTCGTTGCCGTAGGCGACCTTGACGAGCTTCATGTTCGCGTACTGCGGCTTGGACAGCTCGTCCTTCATGAACTTGATCCAGGTGTTCTGGTTGGTCGCGTTGGCCGTCGCCGAGAGGATCGCGATCTGGCCGGTGTAGTTGAGCTGCTTGCCGAGCAACTGCACCTCGCTGCGGCCGATATCCTCAGCGGTGGCCTGGTTGACGAACAGCTGCCGCCCCTCCGGCGCGGTGTCGGAGTCGAACGTCACGACCTTGACGCCCTGTCCCATCGCCGCCTTGAGCGCCGGCACGATGGCGTTGGGGTCGTTGGCGGAGACCACGATCGCGTCCTGGCGCTGCTGCGCGAGCGTATTGATGTAGGACACCTGCGACGACGCGCTCGCCTCCGAGGGGCCGACCTCCTTGTACTCCCCGCTGAGCTGGCCGATCGCCTTCTTGCCGCCATTGTCGGAGATCGTGAAGTAGGGGTTGTTCACCTGCTTGGGCAGGAAGGCGATCTTGAGGCCCTGCTTGATCGGTGCACTGGGGTTGGCCTGGCCGCCGGCGGCGGTCGTGGCGGAGGCACCGCTGCCGGTGCTCTGCTTCGTCGTCCCGCCGCAGGCGGCCAGGGCGACCGTGCAGGCGGCGGCCAGGGCGAGGAGCCCCACCCACCGGGACCGCCTCAGCGAAGCTGCTGGTTGCATGGTGCGGGGTCCTTTCTGTTGGCGCCGCGGGTGCGACGCGACCGGCTGAGCATGCGGGATACGCCAACTGGCTTCGCGGAGCCGCCAGGGGGCGCCCGTCGCGGGCGCACTGCCCGCGCGGTCGCCCGCGCGGCGCTGGGAGCGACGACGCTGCCGATCAACAGCAGCCCGGTCACCACGTTCAGCGTGTCGTTGGAGACGTCGTTGAGGATCAGCGCGTTGCGGACGCCGCCGAGCAGGAACACCGCCGCGACGACGCCGCCGAGGCTCCCCCTGCCCCCGAAGATCGAGACGCCGCCGAGCAGCACCGCGGCGACCACGGCCAGCTCCAGGCCGGTCCCGTTGTCGGCCCGCGCGCTCGCGAACCGCAGCGTGTAGACGATGCCCGCAAGGCCGGACACCGCGCCGCTGAGCACGAACAGGATCAGCTTTGTCCGCTTGACGCGGATCCCTGAGAAGAACGCCGCTTCCTGGTTCGCGCCGGTCGCGAAGACCGCCCGACCGAACGGCGTGGCGTGGAGCAGGACAGCGAACAGCACCGCCAGCACCGCGTACAGAACGATCGGATAGGGGACGTGGGTGCCTGGCACCGGGCTGATGCCGTACCTGGTGTAGGTGGCCGGGAGGTCGGCAACGGCCCTGTCGCCCAGCACGACGAAGGCGAGCCCCCGGTACAGCGCGAGCGTCCCGATGGTCACCGCCAGCGAGGGAAGGCCGAGACGGGTGACGAGCAGGCCGTTGCAGGCCCCGGCGACCGCTCCGACCACCACCACGGCCGGGAAGATGACCTCCAGCGCCCACCCCGCGTTCCACAGGTAGCCGATCAGGGCGCTGGACAGCCCCAGGACCGAGGCGACCGACAGGTCGATCTCGCCGGCGACGACGACCAGCGTCAGCGGCAGCGCCAGCAGGGCGATCTCGCCCACGTCCAAGCCGAGGTAGAACAGGTTCGAGCCGCTGAGGAAGCCCGGCTCGGCCGCCCGGCCGGCCAGCGCGACGACCACCAGCAGCAGCACCAGCGCGCTCTCCCAGCGCAGCAGCCGCCGCGGCCCGGTGCGCTCGCGTCGCGGCGCCGGCGCGGGCGGGAAGGTGTCAGCCGCCATCGCGGATGCTCCTCTGCCTGAGCGCCGAGGCCAGGCGCAGGCCGATCAGCCGGTCCAGGGCGATGGCGCCGATGAGCAGCGCGCCGGCGATCGCCTGCAGCCAGAACGAGGGGACCCTGAGCACCACCAGCGCGCTGCCGATCGTCGAGAGCAGCAGCGCGCCCAGGGCCGCCCCGACCACCGACCCGCTGCCACCGAAGATGGCCACGCCCCCCACCACCACCGCGGCGATGACCTGCAGCTCGAAGCCGGTCCCGGCGGTGGCGTCGACCGTGCCGAAGCGGGCGGTCCACAGCGCCCCGGCCAGCCCTGCCACGGCGCCACTGGCAACGAACGCCACCAGCACGCGCCGGCCGACGCGGATGCCGGCCAGCACCGCCGCGTCAGGGTTGGACCCGATCGCGTACAGCTCGCGGCCCGAGCGGAAGCAGCGCAGGGCGTAGGCCGCGGCGGCGACCACGACGACCGTGACAGCGGCCAGGTAGGGCACCCCCAGCAGGCGCCCGCTGCCCAGGCTGAGCAGGCTGTCCGGAAGGTTGGCGGCGTTGATCTGCCGGCCGCCGGCCCAGGCGTAGTCGATGCCCCGGAACACGTACAGGGTGCCGAGCGTGACGACCAGGCTGGGCACGCGGCCGACCGCGGTGATGCCGCCGTTGGCCGCGCCGCAGGCGGCGCCGATGACGACCCCGGCGAGCAGGGCCACCGCGATGGGCAGCCCCGGATGGCCCACGAAGAGGTCCCCGGTCATGAACGCGGTCAGGCCGAGGACGGAGCCGACCGACAGGTCGACGTTGCGGGTGATGACGACCAGCGTCTGGCCGACGGTGAGCAGCGCGATGACCGAGGCGTTGAGCAGCAGGTCGCGGATGCTCTGCGCACTGACAAAGCGCGGGTTGTACGCCGTGGTGACCACGACCACGAGCGCGAGCGCGAGCAGCAGGCCCAGCTCGCGGAACCGCAGCACGTTATCGACCAGACGGCTGGCGCGCCGCGCGCGTTCCTGCACCGCTTCGCGCTGCCGGCGCTCCGCCGTGAGGCTCATCGCCCCGGCTCCGTCGCGGTGCTGCCGGTCGCGGCGAGCATGACGCGCTCCTCGCTGGCGTCCTCGCGGGACAGCTCCGCGCTGAGCCGGCCCTCGTGCATCACCAGCACGCGGTCGGCCATGCCGAGGATCTCGGGCAGCTCGGAGGAGATCATCAGGACCGCCACGCCCTGCCCGGCGAGGTCGGACAGCAGCCGGTGCACCTCGGCCTTGGTGGCCACGTCGATGCCGCGCGTCGGCTCGTCGACGATCAGGACCGAAGGACGGCGCGCCAGCCATTTGGCCAGGACCAGCTTCTGCTGGTTGCCGCCCGACAGCGCGGACGCCGGGTCGCTGAGCCGGGCGAACTTGAGCCGCAGCCGGGCCGCCCAGTCGGCCGCGAGCCTGCGCTCGTCGGCGCCGCGGATGAGCAAGCCGCGCCGCAGGCGCTCCAGCGACGCCAGGCCCGTGTTGCGGGCGATCGACAGGTCCATCACCAGGCCCTGCGCGCGGCGGTCCTCGGGCACGTACCCCATGCCCGCCGCCATCGCGCCCGTCGGCGATGCGGGCGGCAGCCGGCGGCCCTCGACGATCACCTCGCCGGCGTCGCGACGGTCGATCCCGAAGACGGCCCGCGCGACCTCGCTCCGTCCGGCGCCGACCAGACCGGCGAGGCCCACGATCTCGCCGTGGCGCACGTCGAAGCTGACATCGGCGAACACGCCCTCCCGCGTGAGCCGGCGCACCGACAGCGCCACGTCACCGCGAGTCGCGGCCTGCTTGGGGAACATCGCCGAAAGCTCACGGCCCACCATCCGGCGCACCAGATCGTCCCGGGTGAGGCCTTCGAGCGGCCCGGTGAGCACCTGGCGGCCATCGCGCATGACCGTCACCCGCTGGCACAGCGCGAAGACCTCGTCGAGCCGGTGCGAGATGAACAGCACCGCCGCGCCCTGCGCGCGCAGCGCCCGCGCCACCGAGAGCAACCGCTCGACCTCGGCCCCTGACAGCGCCGCGGTCGGCTCGTCCATCACGATCACCCGGGCCTCGAACGACAGCGCCTTGGCGATCTCCACGATCTGCTGGTCGGCGATGGACAGGCCGCGGGCGGGACGGGAGGGGTCCAGCGGCACGTCGAGCCGCTCCATCAGCGCCTCGACGCGGCGACGCAGCTCGCGGGCGTCGATCCGCCGGCCGCGCGACAGCGGCTGGCGCCCCATGAAGATGTTCTCCGCGACCGACAGGTCGGGAAACAGCGTCGGCTCCTGGTAGATCACCGCGATGCCGGCGGCGCGCGCGTCCGCGGGGCCGCCCAGGCGGACCTCCTCGCCGTCCAGCAGCAACCGGCCGGCATCGGGCTGGTACACCCCGGCGAGGACCTTCACCAGCGTCGACTTGCCGGCGCCGTTCTCCCCGACCAGGCCGTGCGCCTCGCCCGCGCGCAGCTCGATCGAGGCGTCCTCCAGAGCCCGCACCGAGCCGAACGACTTCGTGGCCCCCTCGAGCACCAGCACGGTGGCGCCGGCCCCGCCCGCCGCGGGCGGCGGCACACCGCCACCGCCGGCCTGCGCCACCGCGAGCCTCCCCGGGTCCTCACCAGAGTATGAATCGTTTCATTCGATCTCGTCGGATGCTAACGTCAGCTCCACAGGCTGTCAAGGAACAAGGGGCAGAGCGGTGTCGGCGCCTGAAGGCACCAAGAGCATCCGCGACGTGGCCGCACAGGCCGGCGTGTCGGTCGGGACGGTATCCAACGTCCTGAACCGGCCGCACCTCGTCGCGCCCGCCACGCGCGCCCGCGTGCAGCAGGCCATCACCGCGCTCGAATTCGTACGCAACGAGTCCGCCCGCCAGCTCCGCGCCGGCCGCAGCCACACCCTCGGCCTGGTCGTCCTCGACGTCTCCAACCCCTTCTTCACCGACGTCGCCCGCGGCGTGGAGGACGCCGCCACCGAGGCGGGGCTGGCCGTGATCCTCTGCAACAGCGACGAGAAGGCCGAGCGCGAGCGCCGCTATCTGGACCTGCTCGAGGAGCACCGCGTGCAGGGCATCCTGATCACCCCGGTCACGGGGGTGAGCGAGCGGCTGCGCCAACTGCAGCGGCGCGGCACCCCGGTGGTGCTGCTGGACCGGTGGGCGTCCACCCGCAACCACTGCTCGGTGTCGGTCAACGACGTCTACGGCGGCGAGCTCGCCGCCGCGCACCTGGTCGAGCAAGGGCACCGGCGGATCGCCTTCGTGGGCGGCCCGTTCACCATCAAGCAGGTCCACGACCGCCACGACGGCGCGGGACGCGCGCTGCTGGCGGCGGGGCTGCCGGCGTCGGCACTGACCACGGTGGAGACCCCGGCGCTCAACTTCGCCTCCGGCCGCGCCGCGGGCGGGCAGATCGCCGACATGCCATCGCGCCGCCGGCCAACCGCGGCGTTCTGCGCCAACGACCTGGTCGCACTGGGGCTGCTCCAGGAGATGACCCGCCGGCAGCTGCGCGCCCCCGACGACCTCGCCATCGTCGGGTACGACGACATCGACTTCGCCGCGGCGGCCGCGGTCCCGCTGTCGTCGGTGCGCCAGCCCCGCGACTCGCTCGGCCGGGCAGCCGCCCAGCTCCTCATCGAGGAGACCTCCGAGGACACGCGGCACGGCCACCGCCAGATCATCTTCGAGCCGCAACTGGTCGTCCGCGACTCCAGCGACCACGCCCTCCGCGGCTGAAACGTTTTAACAACCCTCGGTCACGCCCCCCAATTCGCATTGCACCCCGAGACCGTGGCTGAGAGGCTCCTGCCATGTGCTGCGAGGCGACTGGAACGCTGGGCCTGCCGGCCGAGGCGATCGAGACGCTGGCCCACTACCGCCGGCTCCTCGAGGATCGCGGGTGGGATTGGGGCGACGACCGGGTCGACCTTTTTCGGTGGGTCCGCTTTTCCCTGTTCGGACCGGTCTTCGAGGCGTTCACGGCCACCGGCGACTGGGCGAAAGCCGTCCGTTCGGTGATCGGCGACGATGTTCCGGCGGGCATCGTGGTGGTGCGGGTCGATGCGGGCGGGGGGCTGCGCGCCGACGTCGGAGCCGCCCGGCCCGCGATCGCGGGCCGCAGCGTGCGCCTCGACGTCGTCGTCGACTCCGCGGCGGACGCCGACCTCGCCCTCATCTCCCCCTACAACGACGAGGGCGCGGTCTTCCTCTACTACCGCCTGCTGTCGTGCGGGCTGCGGCTGGCCGCCACTGCCGGCACCGACGTCTTCCTGTCCTTCTCGCACGGGCCCGGCGTCGCCTCCAACCCTCCGGGCTGGGGCCGCGTCTACGCGCAACTCGGCGATCGGGGCCTGTCGGTGGCGGCGTTCAAGGAGGCCATCCGCGCCGGGCGCACGGTGGTCACCAACGGGCCGCGAGGGGGCCTGGAGTAGCCTCGTCCTCATGTGTCGCAACATCACGACCCTGCGCGGCCTGCAGCCCCAGGCCACGGCAGAAGAGATCGAGGCGGCTGCCCGCCAATACGTTCGCAAGGTCGCCGGGGTCCAGTCGCCGTCCTCCCGTACCGAGCAGGCCGTCGAGCGAGCGGTCCTGAAAGTGCTCGAGGCGACGACGGAGCTCCTGAGCGAGCTGCCTCCTCGCCGGCAGCCGCCCCGCACCCTGCCACCCCTGCGTCGCCTGTCGTCGTAGCCGGCTCGCGGTTGCGCCCTCGACCTCGCCGACCGGCGGGCCACCACCCGGACCAGGGGTGGGAACGCCGACGGTGGGCGGGCGGCCGGGCGAGGATTGCGTCGCGGCTGCCCGCCCACCGTCGAGTGGTGCGGGTGTGGGACGGTCAGGTGACGTCGCGCCGGACGACGAAGCGCGTGCCGAGGAGCGCGAAGCCGAGCCCGTAGGCGGCGAACAGCAGCCCCCCGCCCCACCTGGAGAGGTGGGCGCCGCCCGGGCTGGTGAGCGCGGCCGCGGCGGCGGCGGGAAGCCACCTGCCCAGGCCGGGCGCGTGCAGCAGGTTGAGCAGCAGGCCCTCGACCAGCAGGGCCCAGACGAGCACGCCGACCAGCGCCGCCACCTGGTTGCGGACCAGCGCGCCGACACCCACGCCCACCAGCCCGCACAGGCCGGCTGCGAGCAGGGTCCCGGCGAGCACGCGGCCGAGCCTGCCGTCGAGCAGCGACACGGTCACGCCTTTGGCGGTCAGCCACGCCACCGCGACCGCCGTGGTGACGGCCAGGGTGGTGACGCCGAGGGCGAGCCCGGCGAGCGCGTGCGTGATGAGCTTGGCTGCCACCACCCGCCCGCGGTTGGGCGTGACCAGGAAGGTCTGGGTGATGGTGTGGTGGCGGAGCTCCCCGGTCATGCCGAGGATGCCGAGCAGCAGCACCGCGCCCGACAGCAACGTCGCCGGCGCGCCGACAAGGTCGGGCAGGCTGGCCGCCGACAGGGGTGGGGCGCCCTGGCGTCCGGCGGAGGTCACGTTGGCGACCACGGTGAGCACGGCGAACGCCGCCATCCCGGCGGTCACGCCCCAGGCGGTGCGGGTGGTGCGGAGCTTTGCGAGCTCGGCACGGACGAGTCGTGTCATTGCTGGCCTCCGTGCGTGGTGGTGAGCTCGAGGAAGACGTCCTCGAGGTTGGAGCGCTCGGCGCGCATCTCGTAGATGACGATGCCGGCGGCGGCGGCCGCCTGGCCGACCGCCTCGGTGGTGGTGTCAGCCGCCACGAGCTGGTCGGGAGCGGCGGGGTCGGCGGGGTCGGCCTGGACGCCCTGGGCGGCCAGGAGGAGGCGCAGGGCCTCGGCCTGTGGGGTGCGGACCTGGACGGTCTGGCTGGTCCGAGCAGTCAGCGCCGCCAGAGTCGACTGGGTGACCAGCCGCCCACCGGCGATGATCACCACCTGGTCGACGGTCTGGGCGACCTCGGCCAGGACGTGGCTGGAGACCAGCACGGTGCGGCCCTGGTCGGCGAGGTGGCGCAGGAGCCCCCGCAGCCAGTGGATGCCCTCGGGGTCCAGGCCGTTGGCCGGCTCGTCCAGGACGAGCACGGCCGGGTCGCCGAGCAGGGCGGTGGCAAGGCCGAGGCGCTGGCGCATGCCGAGCGAGAAGCCACCCACCCGCCGCCTGGCCGCGTCGGCCAGGCCGACCTGGTCGAGGACCTGGTCGGCCCGCGTGAGCGGCAGGCCGGCGGCGGTGGCGACCACGCGCAGGTGGTCGCGGGCGGTCCGGCCCGGGTGGAAGCTCGAGGCCTCGAGCAGGGCGCCGACGTGGCGGCTCGGGTCGGCGAGCTGCCGGTAGGGCCGGCCGTGGACCCTGGCGGCCCCGGCGGTCGGGGCGACCAGGCCGAGCAGCATGCGCAGGGTGGTGGTCTTGCCGGCCCCGTTGGGGCCGAGGAAACCTGTCACGGTGCCCTGGTCGACCTCGAAGCTGAGGTCGTCGACGGCGACGACGTCGCTGAAGCGCTTGGTGAGTCCCTCGATGGTGATGACGGGCATGGCGTCCTCCTCGCCCCGTCGGCTTCGGCCGGCGGTCACACGTTGACGGTCTTGACCTGCGGTGGGACGGCACGCTCGGCGCCGTGCCGATGGAGTGCGCGGACGGCCAGCGCGGCTCTGCCGATGCCCCAGGCCGCCGCGACGACCCCGCTGAGCACCAGCACGGTGCCCAGGTCGGGCATCAGGAGCAGCAGGGCCGGCAGCGACCCGCCCAGGAGCGCCGGCAGGCCGACCAGGCACAGCAGCGCCCACACGAGGTTCAGCAGCACCGGCACCACGACCCGTCCCGTCACCCGCACCAGGCCGCGGGGACGCCGCGCCGGCTGGGCGCGCCAGCGCCGCAGCAGCACGGTCGAGCGGGCGATCCCGAGCGCCTGCAGCACCACGACCGCCAGCAGGACGAAGAAGGCGGTCTGGTTGCCGGATATGGACGGCTCGGCGGTGAGCCGCCGGCCGACCAGCAGACCCAGCACGCCGCGGGCGATGCCGGCGATCCGCATGGGCGACAGGGCGTTGTCGCCGTTGGCCAGCACCACGATGCCCCAGCGGCCCGCCGGCGCCAGCGTCAGGTTGCTGCGGAAGTTCCCGGTGGAGCCTGGGTGCCACACCATCGACACGCCGTTGGTCTGCCCGACGTACCAGCCCATGCCATAGGACAGGTCAGGGCTGCCGGTGGCGACGGCGGGCCGGTGCAGCTCGGCGATCCCGGCCGGCGACAGCACCCGCGCGGTCTTGTAGCGGCCACCGTTGAGCTGGGCGATCAGGTAGTGGCTCATCGCTTCGGCGCTGGCGCTGATGAAGCCGGCGGGAACCGCGGCGCGGTTGTAGGGCATCTGGAAGGCGACCGGCCGGCCGAACCAGTACCGGTGCCCGGTGGCCAGGCCGTGGCGGCGCGCCTCCAGCGGGGACGTGTAGGAGTCGGTCATCTCGAGGGGCGCGAGCACGTGCGCCTGCACGTAGTCCTCGTACGACTGGCCGGCGACGGTCTGCACGATGAGCCCGAGGACGGAGTAGTTGATGTTGGCGTACTGGAAGGCCTGGCCGCCCGGCTGCGCGGAGGGCACCGTGCGGAGCGCGCGCACCGCCTTCTCCAGGGCGCCGTCGCTGGCGTCCCGGCTGGTGAACTCCTCAGACTGGTCCCGCAGCCCGCTGGTGTGGGTCAGCAGGTGCCGGACGGTGATGCGCGCCGAGGCGTCGGGGTCGGCCACGCGGAACCAGGGCAGGTAGCGCTGCACGGGGGCGTCCAGGTCGACCTTGCCCGCCTCGACGAGCTGCACGACGGCCAGCGCGGTGAACGACTTGGTCGTGGAGCCGAGGACGAACGGGGTTTGCGGGGTGACCGGCCGCCCGGACGGGCCAGCCTGGCCGAAGCCGCGCAGGTGCACGATGCGGTCGCCCTGCACGATCCCCAGGGCCAGGCCCGGCAGGCGCGTGGCGCGCCGCTCCGCCGCAACGTACCGGTCGATCGCGGCGAGATCCGGCGTGCCCGAGGCCGTCGTGCCCGCGCTCGGCGCGCTGGCCGCGGCCGCGACGGGTGCGCGCGTCGCGCCGAGCGCGAGCAGCGCCAGCACAAGGGCCAGGAGCGCGGCTGCGCCCCGTCGCCGGGCGTCCGGCAACAATGATCCGGTCATAAGGTGCCTCCTTGGCCGCCACCGCGACGTGGCCATCTCGTCGATGGCGCGGGCAGTCGGGCTGGCTGGCGCGCTCGACGATACGGGCCCGGACCGGGCACGTCGTCGCCCCGCAGGCCGCACCTCCGCGTCGCCCTCGAGGCGTACGCGACCTGCCTCCTCACCCTGGGGATGACGGGCTGGGGCCGGTCAGGGCGCCGCGCGGGCGACCAGACCGGTCTCGTAGGCGATGGCCACGAGCTGCGCCCGGTCGCGGGCGCCGAGCTTGCTCAGCAGCCGGCTCACGTGGGTCTTGGAGGTGGCCGGGCTCACCACCAGCCGCTCGGCGATCTCGCCGTTGGACAGGCCGCGGGCGACCAGCACCAGCACCTCCCGCTCCCGGTCGGTGAGCACCGCAAGCGCGGTGGGCGCGACCCGGGCAGGGTCGGGCCGGCGGGCGAACTCGGCGATCAGCCGGCGGGTCACGCCCGGAGCCAGCAGCGCGTCACCGGCGGCCACGACCCGGATCGCGGCGAGCAGGTCGGCGGGCGGGGTGTCCTTGAGCAGGAACCCGCTGGCCCCCGCCCGCAGCGCCTGGTAGACGTACTCGTCGAGGTCGAAGGTGGTCAGGATCAGGACGCGCACCCCGGCGGCCTCCGCAAGCGCGCCGAGCCGCCGGGTCGCCTCCAGCCCGTCCATCACCGGCATGCGGATGTCCATCAGCACCACGTCGGGCCGCTCCCGCCGGGCCAGCTCGACCGCCTGGGCGCCGTCGGCGGCCTCGCCCACGACCGCAAGGTCGGCCGCCGAGTCGACCAGCACCCGGAAGCCGGCCCGGACCAGTGCCTGGTCGTCGGCGACCACCACCCGGATGGTCACCGCGGGCCGCCCTCGAAGGGCAGCCGCGCAGCCACCCGGAAGCCGCCGCCGGGCCGGGAGCCGACCTCGAGGTCGCCGCCGAACAGGGCGACCCGCTCCCGTACCCCCACCAGCCCATGGCCGGTCCCGGCGCGGTCGGCGGCCACCCCGCCCGCCGCGTCCCCGGCAGCGGCGCCCCGGCCGTCGTCGCTGACCTCGACGGTGACCTCCCGCTCGCCGTAGCAGACCACGACCTGCGCCCGGGCGGGGCCGGCGTGCTTGAGCACGTTGGTCAAGGCCTCCTGCACGATCCGGTAGGCGGACAGGTCGACCCCGGGCGGCACCTGCGGCCGCGTCCCCTCCACCCGCAGCCTCACCGCCAGCCCCGCCTCGCCCACCTGGGCGACCAGCGCGTCCAGGGCGGCCAGGCCAGGCACCGGGGCGAGGCTGTCGTGGGGCTCGCCGTCCTGGTCGCCCTGGCGGAGCACGCCCAGCAGCCGCCGCAGCTCGTTCAGGGCGGTCCGGCTGGTGGCCTCGACCGCCGCCAGCGCCTTGTGCGCCTCCTCGGGCTGCTGGGTCGCGACGTGCGCGCCGACGCCCGCCTGCACGGCGATCACGCTGATGGCATGGGCGACCACGTCGTGCAGCTCACGGGCGATGCGCAGGCGCTCCTCGACGACCGCCCGGCGCGCCAGCTCCTCGCGGGCCTGCTCGAGCTCGGCGGTCCGCTCCTCCAGCCGCGCGGCGTAGGTGCGGCGGTCGCCGACGAAGCGGCCGAGCAGCCAGGCAGCGGCGAGCACCAGCGTGTTGCCCACCCAGGTCTGCGCGTCGGTCCGGCCCGGCGTGAGCTGGACAGCCGCCAGCGCGACCGCCGCCGCGGCCAGGCCGGTCAGCGAGGTGCGCCGGTCGCAGTAGGCCGCCACGGTGTAGACCGGCACGAGGATCGCCGGCCCGAGCACCACTGGCGGCAGGCCAAAGGCCGCGACCGCCAGCCCGCTGCCCACGCTGGTCGCGAGCACCGCCCGGGGGAACCGCCGCCGCGCCGCGAGCGGCAGCGTGTGCAGCAGCACCAGCGCATACCCCAGGGCGACCACGCTGCGGGGCAGGCCGCTGAGCGACAGCTCGGAACGGGACAGGCTCGTGCTCAAGCTGGCCGCCGCCACCGCCAGCACGCCGTCGAACAGCCAGGGGCTGCCCCACGGCCGCGGCCGTGACCGTGGCGAACGACGGGCATTCTCGTCCATGTCGTGACGGTACCGCCCAATGCACCCTGCCGGCACTCCCTCTGCTACGCGAAGCGCGGGCGCCCGTGCCCTGAGCTGACCGGTCACGAGTGGCCGAGGACCGGGTGGGGCGGTAGGGGGACTCCAGGCTCGCGTGGGGGGCAATCTACGCCGACGACAGCTCTTGCAAAACCGACGAAGATGTCGACACCGGTACAGGTCGCAGCCGGGGACGGCGGGAGCTGCTCGTCCGCTCTCCTGGCCGGTGGCTGGCCTACGCCGCGGGCGGCGTGTGGCCGTACAGGCCCTTCCTGGTGACATAGGCACGCCTGTCCAGTGCGAGCGCCTGCTTGTGGACCTTGGCCAGCGCCTCCGGGCCGAGGTGCACGACCTTGACCAAGAGCAGGATCTCCTTCTCCGATTCCTCGGTCCCCGCGAAGTCGGCGCGGATGTTGCCGACGCCGGGCGCGTAGTACTTGTGCTGGTGGGCATTGGGCTCGTCGGGGTTCCACTCGTCGGTCACCAGGACGTTCTCGTAGCAGTCGAGGGGCACGCAGGTCTTCTGGCCTGTGCGGTACACCCTCGCGGTGTCCGAGAAGTCGATAGCGGGCGCCCACCCCTGCAGGTAGCTGGACGTGCCCACGCGCGGCTCCGCGCGCATGATGACTCCCGCTCTCGCGCCCGCCAGACCGGTGATCCAGGTGTCCGGGGCCCCGGTGAGCTTGCCCTCCTCGTACTCCTCGGGGTACTCGCCCATGTTCCAGACGTTGCCGTTGTCGTCCTGTGCGTGAAAGGCGAGCTCCGCCTCGGCCAGCTCGCCCGCGTCGAAGTCCAGGTCGTAGAGGACCACGTTGCGCACGCCGTCGATCGTCTTGGTCAGGTCGGTGACGGTGAACACCACGCGATGCTCGACACGCTTGCCGTCCTGGTTGATCTTCCCCGAGTAGACGAACTGCGTCCCCGGCTCCAGCGGGAGCCATTTGTTGTCGATGCTGGTCGAACGGTTGAACTTGCCGCGGTCGAAGTCCCTGTCGGTGACGGCTTTCGGGGCGGCGCGCGTGGTCGCGCTGGCGGACTTCGAAGACTGCGCTCCCACCTTGCCGGCGCCGGCCGAGCCGCACCCGGCGAGCGTGAGCGGCACGATCGTCGCAAAGGCCGCGCACATGGCGAATCGTCTTGTCATGATGCCTCCCCCCGAGGCGAGCTCCCGCGCCTGCCGAAACGCAGGTACAGGGACGGCACGACGAACAGGTTGAGCAGGGTCGACGTGACCAGGCCGCCGAGGATCACGACGGCCAGCGGGTGCTCGATCTCGTGCCCGGGGATCTGGCCGGCGGTCACCAGGGGCACGACGGCCAGCCCCGTCGCCAGCGCCGTCATCAGGATCGGCGACAGCCGCTCCTGAGCCCCGCGCAGGACGAGCGCCGGACCGAAGGCCTCGCCTTCGTACCGCTCGAGGTGCTGGAAGTGGTTGATCATCAGGATGCCGTTGCGCGCGGCGATCCCCATCACCGTGAAGAACCCCACCAGCGAGCCGAGCGAGATCACGCCGCCGCCGATAGACGCCGCCAGCACGCCGCCCACCAGGGCCATGGGCAGGGTCAGCAGGCTCAACGCCGCCAGGCGGAAGCTCCCGAAGGACGCCTGCAACAGCAGCAGGATGCCGATCGCGGCGGCGACCGCGAAGACCATCAGCCGCCCCTGGGCAGCCTGCCGCTCCTGGTACTCCCCCAGCACCTCGGCGTCGTAGCCACGCGGGAACTGGATTGCCTTGACCCGCTGGTCGATCTGCCGCGCCACGGAGCCGAGATCGCGCCCCCGCACGTTGGCGCCGACGTCGATGCGGCGCGAGTTGTTGTCACGTTCGACGAGGTTCGGCGTCGGCTTGACGGCGACCGAGGCCACGTCGCCCAGGCGCACGTGACCGCCGCTGGGCGTGTCGAGCAGGAGGTCCTTGACGTCGGTCACGCTGCGGCGTGTCTGCGGCGTGCTCCAGACCTGGACGTCGTAGGCCTTCCCGCCCCGGAAGATGTCGGCGACCTCCTCGCCCGCCACCAGCGTCGAGGCCGCCCGGCGGACGTCGCCGGGCTTGATCCCGTAGCGCCGCGCCTTGGCGAGGTTCACCTGGACGTCCATCTGCGGCACGTCGACCACGAAGTCCGCATGCGCTTCGACGACCCCGTCGATCCCGTGCAGGACCTTCTCCACCTCGGCGGCCCTGCTGCGGAGCACCTCCAGGTCCGGCCCGTAGATGCGCACCACGATGGCTTCGCTGGTTCCCGTCAGCACCTCTTTGATGCGCTCGTTCAGATAGGTCTGCACGTCGGTGTAGACGCCGGGGTAGCCGGCGACGGCATCCTGGAGGGCGGCGACCGTCTTGTCGTAGTCGGCCTTGGGGTCGACGCTGATCCAGTTCTCGCCGAAGTTGACGCCGGCGATCTCCTCCCCCAGCAGGGCCTGCCCGATGTGGGACCCGAAGTTGCGGATGCCGGGGATGGCCCGCAGCTCGCGACTGCCCTGCGTGACGATGCGCTGCTCCTCGGGCTGGGACGTGCCGGGCAGCGTCACCCAGTGCATCAGGAAGTCCCGCTCCTTGAACTGCGGGAACAGCGATTCCCCGAGGAACGGCACCACCGCGACGCCGGCCACGATGAGCACGGCCACGGTCGCGTACGCCCAGCGCGGGCGCCGGACGACCCGCGCGAGCCCCGCGGCGTAGACGCGCTTCAGCCCGCGGACCAGCGGGGCCTCATCGCGCTCCAGCGGCGCCCCGCGGAGCAGCAGCAGCGCCAGCGCCGGCGTGACCGTCAGCGCCACCACCAGCGAGGCCACCACCGCCAGCGCGTAGGAGAACGCCAGCGGCCGGAAGAACGAGCCGGTCAGGCCCTCCAGGAAGTAGATGGGCACCGCCGCCGCCACGATGATCAGCGTCGCGTAGATGATCGGGCCCCGCACCTCCAGCGAGGCCTCCAGCACGATCCTCGCCTTCGACTTGTCGGTTCCCTCCCTGCGGTACTGCCGCAGGCGCCGCAGGATGTTCTCGATGTCGATGATGGCGTCGTCGACGACTACGCCGACGGCGATCACCAGCCCCGCCAGGATCATCGTGTTGATCGTGGTCCCGCGCAGGTAGAGCACGAGCCCGGCCCCCACCAGCGACAGCGGGATCGCCACCAGGCTGATCAGCGCGCTGCGCCACTCGAACAGGAAGAGGCCGAGCACCAGGATCACGAACAGGCAGCCGAGCAGCAGTGCGTTGGTGAGGTTGTGGAGCGCCGCCTCGATGAAGCTCGCGGGCCGGAAGATGGTCGGGTCGACGTCGATCCCGGAGAGACCGGGCTGGAGCTCCCTGAGCGCCTGCTCCACCCCGCGGGTCACGTCGAGGGTGTTGGCCCACGGGAGCTTCTCGACGATGAGCATGAGGCCGGGGCCGTCGTTGATGACCGCGTCCCCCGCCAGCGGCTGGTGGTCCTCCACCACCCTGGCCACGTCGCCCAGGCGCAGCGGCCTGCCGTGCTGCCTCTCGATGGTCACCTGGGCCAGGTCCCTCGGCGTGGCAATGGGCAGGACGTGGCGGACCTGGAGCCGCTGGCTGGGGGTGTCGATGAAGCCCCCTCTGCCGATCACCGCCCCGTTCGAGAACCGCAGCAGGCCGACGTCGAGGGCGTCGGCGGTGGTCTGCATGACCTGCTCCAGCGAGACGTCGTGGGCTCGCATCTTCTCCGGCTCCGCCTGCACCTGGAGCATCTGCAGCCGCTCGCCCCAGATCGGCACGTTCGCCACGCCGGGCACCCGCAGCAGGCGGGCCCTGATCGTCCAGTAGGAGATCATCGACATGTCGATCAGGGAGCGGCTCTTGGAGGAGAGCCCGATCTTCATGACCCGGCTCGTCGCCGAAAGGGGCTGGAGCATGACCGGCGGGCTCGCCCAGGTCGGCAACGTCGGCAACACCGTGTCGAGGCGCTCCTGCACCAGTTGCCGCGCCTGCAGCAGGTCGGTCCCGAGCTTGAAGATCAGCTCGATCGACGAAAGCTGCGGGACCGACGCGGAGCGCATCACGTCCAGCTTCGGCAGGCCGTTGAGCGCGTTCTCCACCGGGACGGTGACAAGCTGCTCCACGTCGGCGGCGGAGAGCCCCAGGCAGGCGGTCTGGATCTGCACGCGTGGCGGTGCGAACTCGGGGAAGACGTCCACCGGGATGCTGCGAAGCTGCACGACGCCGAGGACCAGCATCCCCGCCGCCAGCGCGACGACGATGTAGCGGAACCTCAAGCTCGACCCAACGATCCAACGCATCATGGCCGGACGTCTCCTGGTGCGCCCCTATGCGGTGATCTCGGTCACGGTTCGCCGACCCCGAGCTCGGTGCCGAGCAGCTCGGCCGCGCCGACCGTCACGACGGTGGTGCCGACGGCCGGGCCGGCCGAGAGGACCGCCAGGTCCCCTCGGATGAAGTCGACCGCGATGTGCTGCCGGAGGAACGTCAGGGACGCGGGGGTCGTGAACGTCCAGGTGTCCCCGGCCGCGTCGTAGAGCACCGCCGCGTAGGGGATGACCTTCCGCACGGCCGCCCTGCCCGCCGCGGGCCCGCCGGCCTGCGGCGCCGCCACCCGCACAGCGCGAACCGGGGCCGTCTGGATGCCGAGCCGCTCAGCCGCACCCTCGGACAGGATCACGCGGGCGAGGCCGGTTCCCTCGACGGGCTCGACCCTGGCGTCGCGGTAGCCGCCCTCCTCCTGCTCTGTGGTCTGCCCGCGTGCGCACGCCGACACCCCCAGGGTCAGAGCGGCGACGAGCAGCAGCGCCGCGGGCTTCCATCGATTGCTGTGCTGCATCGCTTCCCCCTTGCGAAGCGTGAGGTCACCCCGAGGCCGTGCTGAGGGCCAGCTCCGCGCCCGAGGTGTCAGGCTGCGAGCGCGGTGCGAGCCGTAGGTACAGGAACGGCACGATCAGCAGGTTCACCAGCGTCGCCGTGACCAGGCCGCCCAGGATGACCACGGCGAGCGGGCGCACCACCTCCAGACCGGCGACGTCACCGAGCAACACGAACGGGAGCAGGGGCAGCCCGGTGGTCAGCGCGGTCAGCGCGGTCGGCGCGAGCCGCTCCTGCGCCCCTCGCAGGACGAGGTCGGCGCCGAGCTCCTCGCCGTCCTCTTGCCGCAGACGCTGGTAGCGCTTGACCAGCAGGACGCTGTCGCGTGCCGCGATGGCCAGCACCGCGAACAGCCCGGCGAGCGAACCGAGCGAGGTGATCTGGCCGGTGAGCGCGAGCGCGGCCAGCACGCCGCCCACCAGTGTCAGCGGGAGGGTCAGCAAGCCCAGCGCCGCCAGGCGCCAGCTCCCGGAGGCCGCCTGCAACAGCAGGAGGATGCCGATCGCCGCGGCGACCGCGATGCCCAGCACCCGCTGCCGGGCGTCCCGGCGCTCCGCCGCCGCCCCGAGGACCTCCGCGTGGTACTCGAGCGGGAACTGGATGCCCCGCAGGCGCTGTTGGACGTCGTGCGTCACAGCGCCGAGCGAGCGCCCACGGGTGCCCGCGGCGACGTCGACGTAGCGCGAGACGGCGTCGTGCCTGATGACGGTGGGATCCGGCGCCAAGCGCACGCTGGCCACGTCCCCGAGGCGCACCTGGCCGCCGCCTGGCGTGTCGATGAGCAGGCTCTGGATGCTGGTGAGGCTGTGGCGCGTCGGGGGCGAGCCCCACACCACCACGTCGAACACCTTCTGCTCCTCGAAGAGGTTGCCGACCGTGACGCCCGACAGCAGCGTGGCCGCAGCGCGGCGGACGTCGCCCGGCTTGATCCTGTGGCGCTCGGCCGCGGTGAGGTCGACCTGGATCTCCACGGTCGGCTCGGTGGCCTGGACGTCCACGTGCGGCGCGGTGACGCCGTCGACCCCCGCGATGGCCCGCCGCACCTCGTCCGCCTTGCCGCGGAGCACCCGCAGGTCCTGGCCGAAGACGCGCACGGTCACGGGCTCGCTCTCGCCGGTCTGCACCTGCCTGATCCGCCGCTCGGGATAGGTGGCCAGGCTGTGGGTCAGGCCCGGGTAGCCGGCGATGGTCTGCTCGACGGCGGCCACGGTCCTGTCGTAGTCGGCCTTGGGGTCGATGCTGACCCAGACCTCACCGGAGTTGACGTTGACCACCTGGTCCGAGGTGATGGCGCGGCCGACGTGGGCGCCGACGTCGCGGACGCCCCGGATGGACCGCAGCTCCCGGGTGGCCCGCCCGGTGATCCGGTCCATCTCCGGCTGGGACAGGCCTGGCGGGCCCTGCCACTGGATCAGCAGGTCCCGGTCCTGCAGCGACGGGAGCATCGAGCGCCCGTCGAGCTGCGGCAGCACCGCCAGCCCGGCGAGCGCGATGACGGCGGTGAGGGCGAAGGCGAGGCGGGGCCGCAGGAGGAGCCGCCTGAGCACCGCGGTGTGGCCGCGCTCCAGCCAACCGGCGAACGGGGACACGCGGCGGCGCAGCGGCGCCCTGCCGAGCAGCAGCAGCGCCAGCCCCGGCGTGACCACCAGCGCGACGGCCATCGAGGCGAGGACCGCCAGCAGATAGGAGCCGGCGAGGGGGCGGACGAGCGAGCCGGTCACGCCGCGCACGAAGAAGACCGGCACCGTGGCCAGCCCGATGATCAGCGTCGCGTACAGCAGCGGGCCGCGCACCTCGAGGGAGGCGCGCAGGATCGTGGCGAATGTCGACTGCCCGCCCGCCGCCTGGCCCTCGTCCGGGCGCTGGCGTGCCCGGGCCTGGCGGTGCTCCCGGAGCCGCCGCTTGATGTTGTCCACGTCGACGACCGCGTCGCCGACGACGACGCCGAAGGCGATCACCAGCCCTGCCAGCAGCATCGTGTTGAAGGTCACGCCGCGCAGGTAGAGCACGTACGCGGCCGTCACCAGCGACAGCGGGACGGTGACGGCGCTGATCAGCGCGACGCGCCAGTCGAAGAGGAAGGCGCCGAGCAGCGCGACCATGAGGACCAGGCCGATGAGCAGCGCCACGGAGAGGTTGCGCTCCGCCTTTTCGATGAAGCTGGCCGGCTGGTAGAGGCTGGTGTCGATGGTGATGCCGGTGAGCCCGGGCCGCATGTCGTCCAGCGCCTCGTTGATCCCGCGGGTCACCGCCACGGTGCTGGCCCCGGGGAACTTCTCGATCACGAGCATGAGGCCGGGGCCGTCGCCCGTGATCGCGTCGCCGATGAGGGGCTGGTGGTCCTCCACCACCTGGGACACGTCGGCGAGGCGCAGCGTCCTGGCGCCGGTGTCCTCGACGGTCACCTGGGAGAGGTCCTTGGCCGTGGTGATGGGCGAGATGTGCTGGATCCCGAGCCGCTGGTTGGCGGTGTCGATGAACCCACCGGTGCCGGGCGTCGAGGCCTCCGTGAAGCTCAACGGCGACACCCACAGCGCGTTCGCGGTGCTCTGCACGACCTGGTCGAGCGAGACGCCGTAGCGCCGCAGCTTCTGGGGATCGACCTGCACCTGGAGCTGCCGCTCGCGCTGGCCCCAGATGGCCACGTTGGCCACGCCGGGCACGCCCATCAGGCGCGGCCTGATCTTCCAGCGTGCGAGCACCGACATGTCGATCAGGGAAACGTCCCTGGAGGAGAGCCCGATCATCATGACCCGGCCGGTCGACGACAGCGGCTGCAGCATGACCGGTGCCTTGGCCACGTTGGGGATCCCGCCGGGCGCCTGGATCAGGCGCTCCTGCACCACCTGCCGCGCCTTCAGGACATCGGTCCCCGGCTGGAAGATCAGCTCGATCCGCGACAGCCCCGGAAGCGACTGGGAGCGAATCTGGTCGAGCCACGCCACCCCGTTGAGCAGGTCCTGCTCGAGCGGGACGGTGACGAGCTGCTCCACCTCTTCCGCCGAGAGCCCCAGCGCTTCGGTCTGGATGTCCACCAGTGGCGGCGTGAACTCCGGGAGGACGTCCACCGGCGCGTTGCGGAGCTGCGCGACGCCAAGGAGCACCAGCGCCGCGGCGACGGGGACCACCAGCAGTCGGAACTTCAGGCTCGACCCAACGATCCAACGCATCATGGCTGGACACCACCCGGTAACTTCCTGCTCGTCTCAGGCGATTCGCAGCAGTGACGGAAGCGAGGGTGTGGGACTACGTGACCGCGCAGCACTGCGCCCAGCACTGCGCCCTGGCGCCGCTTCACGCGGCGGGACCGCACGTAGGGTCGAAGTGGAAGGCACCCTCATCCCCCCGGTCGCTCGGGTGCCTTCTGAGAGCAAAGCAACTGTTCAGCAAGAGGATCGGCTTACGGCAAAGAAACAGTCATTATGCAAATGCCGTACTTTGCACTACGGCAAGGCGACTGGTCACGAACGAGTAATCGACGTCCAGGGGCTGGCTCGTCGCACGGCTGACCGGCCCCGGGTCGGTTACGGGCGGCCGTCCGGTTCCGCCTCGTCGGTGGCCGCCCAGGCCCGCTGGACCGGCGGGGCGGCGTCGGCCACCCCCGCCAGCATGGCGGCCTGCTGCTGCTTTTCCCGCTGCAGCAGCGCCCCCGGGGAATCGGCGGTGAGCAGCGGCGCGGCCGTGAGCGGCCGCAGCTCGTCGGTGTAGTCGCACGGGCCGATGTCGAGCATCGGGCAGAACACGCACGCCCCCGGCGGCCTGCCGAGATGGCCGGAGCGCTGGTTGAACGCCAGGCGCCCCGCCTGCGCCTCCTCGGCGAGCTGGGCCACCACCCGCTCGCGGCCCTCGGCGAAGTGCTTGGGGTCGCCGGTGACGTGCGGGGAGAACACCACCCGGGCGCCGAGGGCCGAGCCGCCGGGCAGGTCGCCGTAGGCGATGCGGACCTCCCGGTCCATCAGGCGCTCCAGCGGCTCCTCCGGCTGCGGCGCGCCCGCCACGAACCGTCCCTGCAGCTCGGCGTTGAACGCGTTGGCGGTGGTCTGGCTGAAGATCAGGATCACCGCCGGCAGCGACTGGAACAACTGCCGCAGGAAGTAGCGGCGGGTGCGGAAGCACTCGGTGACGATGCCCGTGCGCTCCTGGTCGGTCATCGGTGGGAGCTGGGGATCGGTGGGCGACGCCTTGGTGGTCCACTTGGCCGACGGGCAGGCCACCATGTTCCCGTAGGCCAGGTCCTCGCCGACGGTGAGCTGGTGGGGGGCCCACCCCATCCTGTCGGCGAGCGCGTCCAGCAGCGCCTGGTAGGCCTCGTACATCGTCTGCGGCTGCGGCTCGACCGCGACGGTGCGGCGACCCTGCGGGCCGACCGGGACGCGCATCTCGAAGTCGGAGAACGGCGTGTCGTGCGGTCCCCCACCGAACTGCAGATAGTCGGCCTCCGGGACCTGGAGCTTCGAGATGGCCCGGTAGCGGAAGTAGTGGGCGTACTGCCGGTACTCGTCGAACAGCGGGTTGACCGAGCTTCGGGTCCGGCTCCACCACCCAGGAAGGTTGGGGTTGATCCCGACCGCCAGGACCGGGGCCTTGCGGCACCCGCTCAGCACCTCGGGCACCAGTGGTCCGCGCCCGAGGTACACCGAGTCCTCCACGATGCCCGCCCGCGGCGGCGGCCCGTCGGCGGCGTAGTCGTAGCTGTGGTAGGTGCCCCAGCGCCGGAAGTAGGTGCAGGGATGCGGGGTGCGGCCCGGCTCCTGCGCGGTCCGCAGGGCGTTGCAGGGCATCACCTCGTAGATCAGCTCGACCTCGGTCGGGATCCGCGAGTCGCTCATCTCAGGTCCCGTCGAGCCCGGCGATGACGCCCCAGGTGGCCAGCGCCCCCGCCACGCTGGTCCAATAGCCAAACACCGTGTAATACCAGAGCGCCCAATGGACCTGCATGTTCAGCTGCCCCGCCCCCACCGGCAGATCCGCATTGATCTGCGGGTCCGACAGATTGCGCACCACCCCCCACTTCGGCGGGTCCGCCAGCCCCTCGCACACCATCCCAAGGACGGCGTCGCCCATCTCGACCGCGCACCCCTCCTTTTCGAGATGGTTGCCGGAGGTCCCGAACTCGAAATAGTCGGTCGTCAGGATCGGATGGAACTCCGGGAAGTCCACCCCGTCCAGCCGGATCGCCGCCGTGTTCGGGTCCGACGCCAACAGCCCACCCGCAAACGGGAACCGCTTGGTGGGCGGCCCGAACCCCGGCTCCACCAGCCGGTGCCGGAACCCCGCCATCAGCTCCCCAGCCTGTGCGAGCCGCTTGGTCGGCACGTCCCACTGGCTGTGGAACGCCTGCCCGTTGAACGCCTCGTGGCGGAACTCGTCGGCCAGCCGGAACTTCGCCGCGCGGGTGACCACCACATCCCCCAGCCCGTGCTCGGCGAACACCCCCCCAGAGGTCCCGATGGTCAGCACCAGCCGCGGCCGGACCTCGTCGATGAGCTGCGCGAACATGTCGCGCACCGGCAGCGTCGCCGTGCCCGCCCCGGTCCGGATGCCGTCCTGGTTCAAATGCAGCTCCGACTTGTAGCACAGGACTGTCAGGCTCCCGACCTTGACCGGGTACCAGCTCCCCAGCCGCCCTACCGCCCGCGCCGGCGCCAACGGCCGGATCTTCGCCTGGTAATCCTCGATGAACCGCCGCCTGTACGGGAACCAGCCCGGCGGGCTGTGGCCGGGGGTCAGCACGTCGGCGAGGGCCTTTTGCTCCGCCACCGTCCAGGTGACCACCAGCACGTCGGCGTGCGGCAGCGGCGCCTGCGGGTCAGGGGTGGCCGCGGGCGGCTGCGGCACCGGGCCGAGCCCGTCGGGCCACGGGACCGGCAGCCCCTTCACCAGCCCCTGCTCCGCCGCCGCCTCCGCGGCTGGCTCCGCCGCCGCCACCTCCAGCGGCGCGATCTCCGACGACAGGATCGCCCGGGCCACCTGCTTCCTGTAGCCGAGGTCCTCCCTCACGCTCTGCTCCATGCCAGCACCCCCGGAACGCCTGTCCGCCGCTGGCACCCGCCGCGCGACCGCGGCGTGGCTCACCAGCCGAACGCAGGATCCCGCCATCGCGGGACGCTCGCAGTGCCGCAGGTCACCCGCCCTCCGTGATCTGCGTCACACAGCGACCGCCCGATTAGCTTAGCCCGATCGCGCGGTCGCTGTCCGGGAGCAACCCGCGCCCGACGCTTGACCGCCTGTCGCGGAGCGCCTCGGTCGCGCGGACGGCGTGCTCGTTCCGAATCGACGATCATGACCGGGTCGAGGCTGTTTCGCCATTCCCACGACGCGTCGCCGTCGCGGTGCTGTGACCGGTCTCCCCCATGCTGATGGCCTGGACCCACGCTGGGCGGCCCGCGCCCCGCGGTCGGCCAGCATCACCAGCAGGGGTGCTTGTTGCTCGTCGGGCGGAACCTGCTGCCGCTCGACAGGGGGGAATGGTGCACCATGCGACGGATCATCGTCGCGCTCGCGCTCGCCCTGGTCGCCGGTGTCTGGTCGGCCGCACCCGCGGTCGCCGACGGCCGGACCGCGGCGCAGCCCACGGCCGCCAGGAGCGTGCAGCCCGACTTCAACAACGACGGCGCCGACGATCTGGCCGTCGGCGTCCCAGGGGAGAGTGTCGGCACGATCGTCGAGGCTGGCGTGGTGAACGTGCTGTACGGTACGGCCGGTGGGCTCACCGGCAGCGGCAGCCAGCTCTTCACCCAGGTCGGCAGCGCCGCCGAGACCTACGATCGCTTCGGGCAAGCGCTGGCGACCGGGGACTTCAACCACGACGGCTTCGCCGATCTCGCCGCCGGCGCCCCGCTGGAGGACGTCGGCAGCATCGCCGACGCCGGCGCGGTCAGCGTGCTGTACGGCTCGGCGGGAAACCTCACCCGCACTGGCGGGCAGATCTTCACGCAGAGCAGCCCTGGCGTCCCGAGCAGCGCTGAGCGAAACGACCGCTTCGGTGGCGCCCTTGCTGCCGGTGGCGCGGGCGCGTCGACGATGTCGGCCGCACCCTGACGCCCGGGCCGGGCGAGAGGACGGCGCCATGTAGGTAGAGAGTCTCCGTAGCAGCACGCAGGCCCCGGCATCCGCGCCGGGGCCTGCTGCTGGACACGGTGCTCAGGCGAACACACCGGCCGCGCGCATGCGCCTGCCGGGCACCAGGTACTTGACCACCTCGCCACTGCGACGCGCCAGATAGACTCCACAGCGTGTTCACCAGCGATCATCAGGAAGCGTTGCGAAGGCAACTGCTCGAGCTCGCCGAGAAGGACCCGCGGATCACGGGCGCTGCGGTGACCGGCTCCGCGGCGGACGGCCGACAGGACCGATGGTCCGACATCGACCTGTTCTTCGGCGTCGCCGAGCACGTCGAGCTCGATACGATCCTCTCTGATTGGAGCGACTACCTCTACGGCGAGCTTGCGGCCCTGCATCACTTCGACCTCAAGGTCCCCGCCGCGGTCTACCGTGCGTTTCTCCTGCCGTCATGCCTCGAGGTCGACCTGGGGTTCACCCCGACCGGTCGGTTCGGCCCGCGTGGCCCGCACTTCCGCGTTGTCTTCGGCGAGGCGGTCCAGCGGCCCCAGGCCAGTGGGCCGGACCCCGGACACGTCATCGGGCTTGCGTGGCACCACGTCCTGCACGCTCGGAGCTGCATCGAACGCCAGAAGCCATGGCAGGCCGAGTACTGGATCAGCGGCATTCGGGACCAGGTGCTGGCACTTGCGTGCCGTCGCTTCGGAGAGCCCGCCGCCTACGCGAAGGGGGCCGACGCCTTGCCGGTGGCGGTCACTGGCGAGCTGGAGGATGCGCTGGTGCGCAGCCTTGCGCTGGAGGAGCTGCGTCGAGCGCTTCGGGTGGCGGCAACGCGGTTGCTCCGTGAGCTCTATGAGACCGATCGCGACCAGGCTCAGCGCCTCGAACAGCCCATCCGCGAGCTGGCGGACCTGCCTGGGCGGCGGTCGCCACCGTGGTCGTCGTGATCGTCTTCGAGACCACCCGAGCATCACGACACCGATGGAGTGGAAGACGGTCAACCGGGATCTTGAGCGTCTCACCCTGGCGGCGCCATCCGACGAGGCACGTTAAAGGTCCTGCACGTAAGCTGATCGGCTCATGCTGGGGAGCATAGCCCATCGAACTTACCAACTACCGCGAAGCTCCCGTAGTGCCCTTCTGCCTGTCTGGACCCGCCCTGAGGGCAGGAGCACACTCTGGGCGGCGCACTGCGTTGACTCGGCTCCGTGGAACCGCCCACTGGGTGACGCCATGCTCGAGGTCGTCATGGGAGCCGCGATCACCGGAGGAGGCAGGAGATGACCGAGGGCAACGGCCGGCGGTTCGAGGGCAGAGTCGTCCTGGTCACCGGCGGCGGCTCCGGGCTGGGCGAGGCGATGTCGCTGGCGTTCGGCCGCGAGGCCCTCGCCCTGCACCTGTGCTCCGACGAGGCAGCCTATACCACCGGACAGATCGTCTCGCCAAATGGCGGTATCCGCATGTAGAGACCCCGTTGCAGAGGACAGCCATGCGTATGTTCGCGGAAAGACCAAAGGCAGCCCAGCAGTCGACGTCGGTGAGGTTCGCCCTGCCCCGTAGGGGACACTCCAGGGAGTCAACGACCACGGCGGCGGCGCGCTTCGGTCACGATTTCAGTCAGATAGCGGTGTTCGCAGCAACGCCGGCCAGGGCGGATCCGGTAGCCGCCAATGAGAAGAGCGTGGAGGGCGGCGAGGAGGACCTTATTGACGATCTTCCCGGTCGGCGCGCACCGGCGGAGAAAGACGGGGATGCCGGGCCGGCACCTCCGGCACCTCCCGCACCTCCGGCTCCGGCGCCCCCTGTACCGGCGCCCCCTGTACCGGCTGCTCCCGCGAAAACGAAGAAGGCAGGGGTTGACTCTTTTGAGGTGAAGTGGACCAAGCCCGCGGGGGCAGGGGCGGCCAATGCGAAACTCAGATTGGATTACACCGTCAAATTCAAGAAGGACGCCGACCACGACCCGGCACTGGCTGAATTCCGACAGAGTGTCAAGGACTCGTGGGATATCACCGCGGGCCCCCACAAAGGGCGGAAGGGGGCGACGTCCCCGATGCGCGACGACAATTACTCCAGGGCGGACGACACGGCAGGCCATGCGATTACCGACGTCGATTTCGTCTCGAACGACAATCCAGGATATAACGACCTGGACAAGGACGACGTCCTCGACTACAGCTTCACCGCCGAGCAGACGATCATCGACACGTCGCAGGCCAACAAGGTCATAGCAAAGCGGGGACCACACACGGCCACCGTGAAGGGGAAGCATCCAAGGGCCTATACTGGCGTTCCCACCACCCTCTCCTGAGCAGCGACCTTGTCCAACCCGGGGCAGCGAGCGCCATGGCAGCAGTGAAAGACGAGGTGGCCAGGATCTTCGAGCGCCTTGAGACGGGCGAGCTGTCGCGGGCACAGGAAGGCCCCCAATCCGGGTGGGAAGTCTCCCTTCCTTCGGGCAGAAGCGTCACGCGCTCCACCCTTCAGGCAGAGGCTCTGGCACTCATTGAACTGGGACCCGATGCCGTGCCACCCCTTCTCCCGCGTGCCATGGACGACAACCCGGCTCTCCGGTATGTGGCCATATACGCCCTCGAGCGGATCACGGGGGAAAAGCCCTACCTACCCTACTTCGCTCAGGCCGATCACGGAGAGCACCGTGCCCGGGCCATTGAGGTGTGGAGGAACTGGTACGAAGCCAGGAAGTGACTTGTCGGCCAAGGGCCACACAGCCGTCCCGGCTTCCCATTACGACCGACACCCTCGCACCAACCGTCAGCACCGCACCATCACGCAACCACGAGTACGCGGTAGCCCTGCAGGTGAGGGCGTGGTTGACTGCATCGTTGTGGCTGCTCTGGATGATCTCGTCCGCCCCGGCGAGTACCCGCGTTCCTCACGGTACGACCCCGCATGGCTGGTGAGCCTGGATATGGGCCCACACCCGCTGTGGCTGTTGGAAGATCTGTCGCGAGATCTCGATCTGCGGCCGGGTATGCGGGTACTTGACCTCGGGTCCGGCATGGGAGCGAGCTCGGTGTTCCTTGCTCGCGAGTTCGGCGTGGAGGTCTTCGCGGCCGACCTGTGGGTGTCGCCCGACGCCGCCGCGGCTGTCTTCGCCGACGCCGGAGTGGGCGACCGCGTGCACGCGGTCAGGGCCGAGGCCCACGCCTTGCCGTTCCCCCGCGATCACTTCGATGCCATCATCAGCATCGACGCGTACGAGTACTTCGGTACTGCCGACAGCTACCTCGCCTACATCACCCAGTTCCTCAAGCCTGGTGGTCAGCTGGCGATCGCCACGCCCGGCATGACCCGCGAGATACGCGACCTCGGGGCGATCCCGCAGCACATCAAAGCCTGCGTCGGGTGGGAAGCCATCGCCTGGCACACCGCGGAGTGGTGGCGATTCCAGTGGGAGGTCACCGAACTGGTCACCGTGGCCGCAGCGCGCCTGCAGGCCGACGGCTGGCACGACTGGCTGCTGTGGGCCCGTGCCTGCCTCGACCACGGCTCCGGAGACCGGGACGCAATCGAGAAAGTCATCGCCATGCTCGAAGCCGACAACGGTGAGTTCCTGTCGTTCGTCCTGGCGACCGCACGCAAGAACAGGATCAGCAAGTCCCACTATCCGAGTGGGAACACCCGATGACCAGGAAGGTGAAGAAGAACACGAGCCAGCCGAAGCCGGCCGCTAGGAGCACGGCGAGGACCCGAGCGGTCATCACGATCCCTAGCTGGCGCGACCCGCCGGCCAACCAGGTCGACCGTATCGATCGCAGCAGCACGATCATCGCCGCCGGTGCACCGATGAGGCCAAGCAGGACGACGGGCGGGGGAACCGATCGGGACAGGACTCTCAACAGGAATAGCAAGATCCAAAGCACGGCAAGACCGCTCGCGCAGCCCATTGGGTGCCATCCCAGAATCGAAGGCGACCCTGCCCTGCCGGATCGGGGTACCAGCCTGCCAGAGGCCACCGTTCTACTGTCATCAGGACACCTTCTGACGGACTGGTGCAGGCAAGCTCCTGGGACACCCCGAGCACCATGATGTCGCAACAGCAGAACGGGAGCCAGAGGCAGATCAAGCTCATTCATGCCTGCTTGGCCACTCGATCCAACTGGGTGCTCCGGGCACCGTGAGCCTCCTGCACTCGACGCTCGACGGCCACAGTGCAGTGCTGAACGTCACGCGCCAGCCGTGATCGGCGGCACAGCCTCTGCCCGAGCCGAGCCATCATCCTGAGCAGGCTCCCGCATCGCCGGTCGGATCGGCTGCCGGGCAGGACACTCCTTCCAACACAGAGGTACTCGCCGATGACGCTCTGGGACGAACTGGACGGGCGGACCTGGAGCATGCGCGTCGGGCCGCGAGCGAGCACAGAGCCACGTCGCCGTCGCCCGAGCCGACGCCGCCGAGTCGTGCAGCCTCGCCGCCAAGCTCTGGTGAGGCAGCCATCTGGTAGAAACCGGTGAGCTGTGGGCGAGAAAGGACGCAACCGGCGTGTGTCCCCCTCAGTCAGGGACGACCCAGTGTCCGCCGCGCATGAGCTCGCGGTCCTCGAGTTCGTTGACTTCGCGCCAAGCCTGGAGCCGTTGGGGGTGAACGCGGAAGTAGAGGTAGGAGGTAGTGAGCTGGCGCGGGTCGAAGCCGGTTTTGGCTGCGAAGGCGTCGCCGACCTCGTCCGGGATCTCGGTAGCCGCCAGTGCGTGCACAGTTCCCTCGATGAGGACGAGATCGCGGGTCGGACCGATGCCGAGGCGGACCTTGCCGGTGGCCTGTAGATTGCGGCTGGTCGGGCTGGAGGACTGTGTGGCTATCAGCAAGGTGCTGCCGTCCCAGAGGAAGGACAACGGAACCAGGTAGGGGATCCCGCTTCCTTCGTCGGCTGTGGCCACCCATGCGTCGATGTCATGCTCGAGCCGGTTCAGTGCGTCCTGCTTGCGTTGTTTCGGGGTCCGGGCGGGCGGGGTCATCGTGGGCAAGCCTCCTCATGGCAGATCGAGATCGACGCCGGTCCTGCCGGCGCATCGTTCACCTCCCACCGGCCAGCACCGGCTTGACGTCGACGATGGGCGTCCCGTCGACTGCTTCGAGATCCTGCACGAGCACGCGGGGCCCGTCGATCGCGGCGATGCGTACCCGGTGCAGCCCGATCGGATTCGGCCTGTCCGGGGATCGGGTGCTGAACACTCCTGTCTCAGGGTTTCGCGTGTCACCGCGCGGATGGACGGCAAGCACGTCGCGCTGCGCCTGATGAAGCCAGGTCAGCACGAAGACGTCAGCGCCGATGGCGAGGTCGCGGATGCCGTCTGCCATGTCAGGGTCGAACACCAGCCACGCCTGCGGCGCTCCTTCGAACCCCTGCTTCGGCGCGGTCTCGCGGTCGACAAGGGGCGACTCGATGTACCCGATCGGCCTGATCTCGTAGGGTGTTGTCATCACGACGGCTCCTTGGATCGTCGAGGGCGTTCCAGTGTGACCGTGATCGCCCAGCCACAACTGGCCGTCGCAGCGTTCTGTCTGCCTGCTGCGCGCCGACCGCGCCGCGGTGCGGCGGCCGTGGCCGATACCTTCTCGGGGGGTGGCCGGGCCGCGCAACCGGCACTGGTCAACGGCGCCGCCGGCGCGGTGCGGGCTGCGGGCGGACAGCCACGGGTGGTCTTCGGCTCCACGATCACCCGGAGATCGCAAGAGGTGAGCAGCCGGCTGATCACCGCCATGGGCGACCTTCGTCCGACGCTGGGCGGCTCCTGCCGGCTGTCCCAGTGGCTTCTGCCGCCCTTGACCCCAGACAGCTTCCTGAAGCGATTCGGGAATCACTGCCAGCGGTTGTGTAACCCCGCGTCGTGCGCTGGGCCCGTACAACTTGACGGCGATGACGAGGAGGTTCGATGACCGAGGAGGAACGCCACTTCCGAGCCATCTACGGGCGCTGCTACGCGTCGATGTTGGCGTACGCGCTGCGACGCATCGGCCCTGATCACGCCCACGACGTCGTCGCCGACGCGTTCCTTGCCGCGTGGCGGCATCTCGACCGCGTCCCTGAGGACCCGCTGCCCTGGTTGTACCGGTTGACCAGCAACGCCCTTGCCAACCAGCGCCGAGCCTTGGGCCGCCGCGCCAGGCTCGAGCAGCGCGCCCGCGCGCTCACCTCGGGCCCGGCGGCAACGACGGACGACCACGCCGACCAGCTCGGCGAGCGCGACCGGGTCGAGACGGCACTGCAGCGGCTCAGCCCACGTGACCGGGAGGCGTTGCGCCTTGTCGCATGGGAGGACCTGGACGTCGCCTCGGCAGCGGTCGCGATGGGGTGCTCCCCCGCGACGATGAAGGTGCGGCTGCACCGGGCGCGCCACCGAACCTGAAGCCGAGGAGCTGCTCGAGCGGATCCTTGCAACACCACCAAGGCGGCGAACCGTCCGCGCGGTCCTGTCGCGCCGCTTCAGCCGGCGGCGTGCCCTCGCCGCGGCCGCGGTACTCGCGCTCGTTGCGGCGCTCGCGGCGGCGGGGCTGGTCGACCTGCCATGGCTCGCGCGCGGGCCCGCCGCCATCGCGGCCACGCCAGGACCGCTCCAGTTCGACCCGACCGGCATGCCGGCTGCGACCGAGCTGCTGGGCCGGCTCGCGCAGAAAGCCGCCGCGCAGCCGCCAGCCCCCGGCAGCGGCCGCTTCGACTACGTCAAGGCACAGGCCTGGTACCTGGATAGCGCGGTCGCCGGCGGGCGGACGACCTCCGCGCTGGTGCCGACCCTGACCGAGACATGGACCGCGCCAGACGGCTCCGGCCGGATGATCACCATCACCGGCCACGCCGAGGTCGAGCGTATCGGCAACCGGGAGACGCTCAAGGCCGTCACGTTCGGCGGCGGTCGCCGCGAGACGGTCGTATTCGGCCAAGCCGGCACCGAGCGCATCCCTCTGGTCGACTTTGAACACCTATCCACCGATCCGACAGTGCTCGTCCGGCAACTCACCACCGCAGGCGGCACAGACGACTGGGTCGAGCGCGCCCAGAAGATCCGCGACCTGTACCGCCAGCAAGTGATCCCACCCCGCCTCCAGGGCGCGCTGCTGCGCGTGCTCGCCACCACGCCCGGCCTGGTCACCCTCGGTCGCGGGCACGACCGCGTCGGCCGCGAGGTCGTCGCCGTCGGCCTGGAGTCCGCCGCGCACGGCCGCCCCGCTCGATATGCCTTTCTGTTCGACCCGCGCACCGGTGCCTTCGTCGGCTACGAGGAGACCATGACCACCCTGCTGGTCAACCCGCAGACCGGCCGGGACTACCTGAATGTCCGCATCCCCGCCGTCGTCGATTACCAGGCGTACCTCGCCGCCGGGCACGCCCCCGACACCGCCACACGACCCTGACACGCCCATCCACCCACCCGCACAGCCCAACGCTCCGGCGGCTGCGGGACTGCCTGACGAAGCCGTGCGGTCGCCGACCAGCGCCAAGGCGACGGTGGGCCTCCTACCACAACAGCCCAGCCTGCTGCACCGCCGGCGGACCCTGACACGAACGGCGTTGCGTCCAGCCCACGCCCAAGCTGCGCCCGAACGCGGAAAGACACCCGCGGGCATCAGTCCTTGCGTGCGGCTTCGAGGAGGTTTGCGAGGTAACGCTCCCACGAGGCGATGCCGCTGATCTTGCGGGCCCCGTGGTTGAGCACCTTCGTGACCTCCTCGTTTACGATCGCGCGGACCTCTTCCTCGGTCACGTCGGCCTCCTCCGGTCCAGGGACCACGGCGGCGGTCCCGCCCGGTCCAGCGACCTCACTGCGGATCTCGCCCAAGCGGATGATCCCGCCTGTCACATGGCCAGTGACGATGCTGGTCGCGTTCGAGCGCGAACTTGCTCATCTCGCGCTTGACCACCCGCGGCCAGGCACGCAGCCGGCGTGGGGCAGCAGGTGCGCCGCAGCTCAGCCCTGGATCCCGCTCCTATCGCGCAGCACCTCACCCGGCATCACGAATGAGTGCCGAGGTGAACACGCGCTCTGGATCGAAGGCGTGCCTCGCCTTCACCCAACCGTCGTAAGCAGGGCCGAAGTGCGCTCGCCACCCGTCGTCGTCGACTTCACCCATCCAGTCGGCCAGGTATCGCTTGCCCCCAGCCCCTGTCAGCAACTCGGCAAGCCGAGCATGGACATCAAGCGCTTCGGGGAGAAGTTCCGGCGCTACCTGCGGGTACATCACGCTGAAGAAGGCAAGGTCGCTTGAGGTGGGGAGCGCGAGTTGCGCCGGCGCGTCTTGCCGTTCGAACAGGAAACCACCCCGGTACCCATCTCCCAGTGCAAGCGGGAGGGCATCGAGAACCGCCGGGAGAACCTCGGCCAGGGTCCGGCGGTCGATCAAGGCGGACACGTAGGGGTGGGGACGGTCCCATGCGCCCATCCGTTGCATCGTCTCGAACCTGGCGTCGTGACGCGGTGGGAAGAACTCGATCGCATCATCTTCCACCGCCAGCACGCGGTACGGAGCGATCCCGTCCGGCAGCTCGGGCTCTCGCTCATCGAACTCGATCGCGACGTGCAACGGGAAGAACCACTGGACGAAGCCCGCCCGTTTCCCACCTACGCCACGGAGCCCCTGTGGGGCCGAGGAGCAGAACCCCTCTATGGCGTCGGCGCCGGCGTCGGCCAGGAGCCGTTGATCGTCGATCCATCGATGGAGGTCGTCGTAGAGCAAGTAGAACGTCCGGACGCGAGGTTTCACCGGTCGGAGGCGGAGCTCCGCCGAGACGATCACGCCGCACGTCCCGAGGCCACCGAGCACGGCCTGGAAGAGCTCCGGCTCCACCGATCGGGAGCAGCGGTGCAGTACACCATCGCCCGTGACCACCTCCATGTCCACGACGTTCGCGGCGATCGCTCCGTACATGTGGCTGCTCGGGCCCACGCCGCCCCCGATCGCGAGCACGCCCCCCACTGACAGATCGAGAAGGTTGGTGAGGGGGCGAGGCAGGAGTCTGAGCGGGAGCGTTGCCGCCACAAGCTGACGGAGGGTCGCCCCCGCCTCGCACCGGACCGTCATGG
>WNGF01000286.1_pt1 | contig 74639 bp, 58 predicted proteins | sample 5400641 | NCBI WGS metagenome assembly WNGF01 (sample SAMN13153371, study PRJNA577476) | soil metagenome | isolation source: 80 cm soil or saprolite under grassland replicate 2 | place: USA:California | collected 2016-06-15
ATGGTTTGTTCGTTCATTACATCGCCGGAATATCAAATACGGTTCAGTTCTGTGATGACGCACTCGAACGCTGAGTGCCAGCCGTAGTCAGACATGGCAACCTGGATCGGGTCTGAACGCGAGCTTTGGATGTTTTATTTTCCTTGCTACATCGCTGCGAGAGCCTGAATCAGCTAAAATACCAGCCACTCGATTAGTTGAAACAGTCAGCCTTAAGCCGAAGTGCGCTTCCCGCAAACTTTCATAGATGACCTTCGCCGTCAGGCGGACATCGTCCGCATCGTGCAGGATTATGTCTCGCTGAAAAAAACCGGCGCAAACTGGGTCGCGCGTTGTCCCTTTCACAAAGAGACCAAGCCCTCGTTTTCGGTAAACCCGGCGAAAGAAATCTTCTACTGTTTCGGCTGTCAAAAAGGCGGTTCAGTTTTCAACTTCATCATGGAAATTGAACGAGTCACTTTTCCGGAAGCGATCAAGATCGTGGCTGAGAAATCCGGCGTGCCTTTGCCGAAGATGGTCGATGATAGCCGTTTTGAAGCCCGCCAGCGGGAAAGTGATCAGGTTATCGAACTGAATCAGTGGGCGCTGTCCTGGTGGGAACAGCAACTTGAGCGTAGTTCGGCGCCGGCACGCGCCGCGCGCAAGTATCTCGACGGCCGCGACATCAATGAAGAAACGCGAAAAACTTTCCGGCTCGGCTTTGCACCGGACAGCTGGGAAGCACTTTCAACTCATCTGCGGCAAAAGGGAGCGGCGCAGGAACTCATCGAACGCAGCGGGCTGGTGGTAAAGAAAGATGAAGGCGGCTCGTATGATCGGTTTCGGGGCCGCTTGATGTTTCCCGTGATGGATGCGCAGGGACGACCAATAGCGTTTGGTGGTCGCACCCTGGATCCCGAGGGCGAGCCGAAATATCTGAACTCGCCGGAAACTCCGGCTTACACGAAGGGCCGCCACCTGTTTGGCTTGAACCTGACGCGCGATGAAATTCGCCGCCAGGGCTTCGCGATCCTGGTTGAAGGATATCTCGATCTGATCGTGCCGTATCAGGCCGGAATCCGCAATCTGGTTGCCAGTTTGGGCACTGCGCTAACGCCGGAGCAGGTGAAACTAATAGGCAGATTTGCGCGTAAGGTAGTGGTGAACTATGATGGTGATCGAGCGGGCGTGCAGGCGGCAAAACGGGCGATCGAGACACTTCTGACAGAAGACCTTGAAGTTAAGGTGTTGGTGCTCCCGGACAACGCCGATCCGGACGATTTCATCAGAAAATACGGCGTTGATGAGTATCAGCAGCGGCGAGGCAAAGCACAGCCCCACATACAATTTGTGATCGATCAAGCGGTACGGGATCGCAATCTTCGGAACCCGCCGGATAAGCAGGCGGCCGTCGAAGAGGTGCTCCCGTACGTTCGTGCTGTGCGCAGCCGGATTCAGCGGCGCGAATATTTTGATATCGCCATGGATTCGCTGCGGGTGCAGCCTGATCAGCATCGCGAAATTTGGCAGCGCGTGCGCATGAGCGCAAGTGGAAACGGGGCCGGCGTTCAGGAAATAGTTAAGCCGGCGACCGCTGAGCCAACTGACGTTGAAGAGCGGCTGCTGCAGTTGTTGTTTGAAGATGAAGAGCTTCGGCGCGTGATCCTCCCTCGCCTGGAGGAGGAAGATTACCGCGACCTGGTGACGGCTCCAATTTTTCGAGCACTAATTCAATTGCACGACAAAGCGGTCGACATTGATGCGGCTTCTTTGAGTGAACTGTTGGCAGATGATGCGCCGTCCAGCGAGCTACTGGCGCGCCTTTTAACTCTCAAGCGTTGGGAGTTTGAAGAAGATGCCCTGGCGGCGGCAGAAAGGTGCATCCACGATTTGCGCCGGCTGGAATTGGATCGTTGCATTGATGAACTCAACGCGGAAATGACCCAGGCAGATCGCGCCGGCGAGAACGAAAAACGTGATCGGCTGGCGATGGAAGTTTTGGAGTTAACCAAAAGACGAAATGCGTTGTGGCCAAAGATGCCGGTAGCCACCGGCTCGTGAGGAAAGAGTTTTCATAAAGGAAATTAAACTAAGGACGTGACTGTGAGCATAGAAGAAAAAGATCGAGATGATGTTATGGATCGTCTGTTGCAAATTGGTGGTGATAAGAAATTTCTGTCCTTTGACGATTTGAATCGTGAATTGCCGGACAATGTTGTCTCGCCTGACGACATAGAAGATGTGCTGCAAAAGCTTGACGCTTCGAACATCCACGTGGCCGATTCCGACGAGCGCCTGATTGAACAGGCCGCAGCTATCCCGGTCGAAGATGACGAGGCTGACGAAGATCTCGAATTGGATTTGTCCGCTGGAGCGTTGGAAAAAACCAACGATCCGGTGCGCCTTTACCTGCGCGAAATGGGAGTCGTGCCGCTGCTGACGCGCGAGGGCGAAGTTGCCATCGCCAAGCGAATCGAGCGTGGACAAATCAAAACCCAAAAGGCCATTGCCCGTTCGCCGATTGCAATCAGTGAACTGCTGAAAATCGGCGAAGAACTCAGATTTGGCAGGATCAACATTCGCGAGGTGGTCACGTTTTCTGAGCAGGCCGAACTGGCCGGCGAAGAAGACAAAGCCGACGAATATCGCGTGTGGACGATTGAAGGCATCGAAAACATTGGCAAACTTTTCAAGCAGGCGCTGAAAGATTGGGCCAAGTTGCGCGCGGAACAAAAAATTACCCGCGGCAAGAAGACCAGGAAATTGCTGCGCTTGCGGCGCAAAGTTGCGCGGATGCGGATCGAAATGGCCGACGAAATCGGCCGGCTGAATCTCACCGAGCGTTCGCGCCAGCGTCTGATCAACGCCATCCGCAACGTGCAAAAACAGGTCCGATCGGCTGAGCGCGAAATCGACACCTACAGCGACAAGCTAAGCAAGAAACGGATCAAAGCCGCCGATCAGAAGGAGTGGAAGAAGCGCGTTTCCTCGGGTAAGAAGCGTTTGCAACTGATCGAAGAGGAGCATCACGTTCCGCCCGTCGAGATCAAGCGCTCGCTGCAATCGATTATCACCGGCGAGCATCAGACCGGACAGGCCAAGCGCGAACTGGTTGAAGCTAACCTCCGTCTGGTCGTCTCAATTGCCAAGAAATATACAAATCGGGGCCTGCAATTCCTGGACTTGATTCAGGAAGGCAACATCGGACTGATGAAGGCCGTAGACAAGTTCGAATGGCGGCGCGGCTACAAGTTTTCGACTTACGCGACCTGGTGGATTCGTCAGGCCATCACCCGCGCGATCGCCGACCAGGCACGCACCATACGTATCCCGGTGCACATGATCGAAACAATTAACAAGCTGATTCGGACCTCGCGCGCGCTCGTCCAGGAGCTGGGCCGCGAACCAACCAGCGAAGAGATCGCCAAGAAGATGGACATTCCCGTTTCCAAGGTGCGTAAGGTCCTGAAGATCGCTCAGGAACCGATCTCGCTGGAAACGCCCATTGGCGAAGAAGAAGATTCGCATCTGGGTGACTTCATCGAAGACAAGTCGATTTTGAATCCATCTGACGCCGTGGTGGCTTCCAACCTGCGCGAGATCACAGATGAAGTCCTGGCCACGCTGACTCCGCGCGAAGAGAAGGTCATCAAGATGCGCTTCGGTCTTGGCACCACGGGTTCTGAACACACTCTCGAAGAAGTCGGCCAGCATTTCGCCGTCACTCGTGAACGTATTCGTCAGATTGAGGCCAAGGCGCTGCGGAAACTTCGCCACCCCTCGCGCTCGCGCAAACTCAAGGCTTTCCTTGAGACGATGCAACACTAAGAATGTTCGTTGTCAGTAGTCAGTTGTTAGTTGGTTATTTGTGCCGGCGTAACCGGCCTATGCAACTAACAACGAACTACTGACTACTGACAATTATGAAAAGAATCGTCGAAAGCTATAGGCAAAAACTCGCTGCCGAAGAAGGCTGGGTGCTAAAGCGTGGCGCGCAACTGCGCATTGCGCTTTGCTATCCGAATGTCTATTCGATCGGGATGGCGAACCTCGGCTTTCAGGCGATGTATGAACTCTTCAATCGTCTGCCTGATGTTTCATGCGAACGCGCGTTCCTGCCAGACAGCGTCAGAAGCCCGCGCGTAAACACGGGCTCTGGTGATGAAAAAGCGGTCGCTAATCGTGTCAGAAGCTCGCGCGTCAGCAAGGGCTCTGTTGATAATCGGGCCCTCCCTCACGGTCGGGCTTCTTACACTGATGAGCTGAGCGAATACGAACGCACCCGAACACCTTTGCTTTCGCTCGAATCCCAGAGTCCAATTCGTGATTTTGACATCGTCGCATTTTCGATCTCATTCGAAACTGACTACCTCAACATGGCCCGCATGCTCCAGCTGAGCGGAGTGCCGGTTTGGGCGAAGGACCGAACCAGACACGATCCCTTGATCGTGATGGGCGGCGCAGCCTCGTTTCTCAATCCCGAGCCGATTGCCGACTTTACAGATGTCATCGGAGTCGGTGAAGGTGAAATACTAGGTCCAAAACTCGTCGAGGCAATCTTCGAGAATGAATCGAAGGAAGAGATACTTTTGGCGCTGGCCCAACAGGGACGTGGTTTTTATGTGCCCTCGCTTTATGAGGTGAGTTACCAGGAAGACGGCACGATTGCGGCCTGCACTCCGACGGCTGAAGGTATTCCGCTCCGCATCGGTCGTGCGGTCGCGGCCGAGAATCCAAAGGAAGGAAGCCTGAGACGGGCAATTCGGCGCCAACAACTTGACGTTGTTGCGCAGCTCAGACGCGACGAAGTCTTTGCCCCGTCGACGACCATCTTCGCGCCGCAAGCCGAAATGGGCGATCGGTTTCTAATTGAGATTTCCCGCGGCTGCTCGCAGGGGTGCCGTTTTTGCTGGGCGGGCTTTAATTACTGGCCGCCGCGCGTGGTGCCGGCGCGCGATATTCTGGCAAAGGCGCGCGAATGGCGGGCAAGAACCGACAAGATTGGCCTGGTTTCAACTGCTGTTTGCGACCACCCCGAGATAAGCGAAATCCTGAAGGGGCTGCGCGAGATGAATTATCGCATCTCGGTTTCGTCGCTCCGGCTGGATCAGATCTCGGACGAATTGCTGGACGCGCTGGTTGAGTCGCGCGATCAGCAAATCGCCGTTGCGCCGGAGACCGGCTCTGATCGTTTACGCCGGGTCATTAACAAGAACCTAACCAACGACGAGATTGTCGACATCTGCGGCGCGGTCTTCGATCGCGGCATGCTCACCGTCAAACTTTATTTAATGGTGGGCCTGCCGACGGAAACCGATGAAGACCTCGCAGAGATGGTCGGGCTCGTCGAACGAATCAAGAATCGTATGTTGGAAGCAGGCCGCCGTTTTGGCCGGGCCGGAAAAATTATTCCTTCGCTCAATGGCTTTGTGCCCAAGCCGAATACACCATTTCAATGGGAACCGATTTGCGAAGAGAGAGAGCTGAAACGGCGCTTGAAATGGACATGCAAACAACTGGCCCGTATTCCTAACGTAGAAGTCCGGGCGATGTCCGCGCGCATCGCGCATGAGCAGGCGCTATTTTCGTCTGGTGACCGTCGCGTCGCGCGGGTCATCGAAGCTGCGGCGCGCCTTAACCGTGATCTGGCCGCCGCCCTGCGCGAAACTCAGATTGATCCAGGATTTCACACAAGCCGTGGTCGCAGCTACGATGAAATCCTGCCGTGGGAAATAGTCGACTCTGGCATCTCACGCGACTTCATGCAGCAGGAGCACGAACGGTCGCACGCCGCCCGCTCCACTGCTCCGTGCCCTTCGGTTGATCAATGCACCCGCTGCGGCGTCTGTCCAACAACCTGGCTCGCCGAAATGCCGGGAGGTCTGGTCCAGATTGCCGGCGCCGACCAAATCACACAACTCTCCACCTAAGCACGCTCGCAAAGCGATCTTACGCCTGGCCGACCCTGCGTTTTTAAAAATCTCTATTTTCCGGTAAGAAAAATACTACTCTTCGCGGTGTGATCGAATTCGTAGTTGTAGGTGTAGCCGGGAAACTCAATCGGGCTCGTGTATTGCACTCGCACTTCTATTCGTCCCTCGCTCGCTGACGGACTGATGACTGCATTTGCGGGAATGCCGAACTCAGATTCACTCTTCACCAACTGGTCCCGCACCCACGATGGATCGAACCCTTGAGTGGCGGCAGCGTCAACCTTAATTTGCATTGCGTCTTTGAACTGGTAGGCCTGGTAGGCAACCGGAACGTATTTGTAGCCGACATAAAACGTACCGACGACTATGATTAATGCGATTACGAAATTCAGGCGTGCCGATCCCATTTCACTAAAGCCATGACTTCTGCGTTTGTTATTCATGGATTTCGATTGGTGCTTCGATCTTTCAGTTAAGTGAGTCCCGCACGAAGCGAATCGCGCAACAGAGCCGGGGTCATTTCGCGGCCGCTGACTATTCGGGGAGAGCCAATCCGCTCGAGCAGAATCCAATTGACAGTTCCACCAACAGCTTTCTTATCACGCGCCAGACTCTTTATGATTTGGTTGATTGGCAGATCGTCCGCCCGGGGTAATCGTCCGCACAACGTCACCGCGTCACGCAACGATTGTAACTCGGAACGGGGAAGCATACCCAGATTTTTTGAGATCTCACCGGCCACCAGAATACCATGACCCACCGCCTCGCCGTGTCGAAAGCGCCGGTATTTGGTAATCAATTCGAGCGCATGTGCCGTCGTATGTCCGAAATTCAGAATGCGACGCGAGCGCTGATCATTGCGCGCGATCTCCTCGCGTTCATCGGCGGCCACAATCGACGCCTTAAAACGGCATTGTGCCCCGATGACGGCAGCCAGAAGATCCTGGTCGTCGGGATTACGGAGAGCTTTGCAGGTTTGATCGAAGAGTCTCCTGCTCGCGATCGCGCTTTGCTTTACGCCTTCGCACCAGCCGGCGGTAAGTTCTCGTCGCGGTAACGTTTCCAGCGTCCGGGTGTCAATCAAAACCAAACGTGGTTGATGAAAGGCGCCGACCAGGTTTTTGCCGCCTTCGAGATTGACGCCCGTTTTGCCCCCGACTGAAGCATCGATTTGGGCTAACAAAGTTGTGGGAACCTGCACAAAGGAAATTCCCCGCATATAACTCGCCGCGGCAAATCCGGCCAAATCGCCGACTACCCCGCCTCCGAGAGCGATTACTGCGTCGCTGCGCTCGAGCCCTGCATCCAGCAAAAAACAGAGCGCCTTGCTCAAACTTCGCAAAGTCTTGTTTCTTTCACCGTCGGGCATCAGCCAATGACTGACTTTCAAGCCGCCTTTTGTCAGGCTGCCTGCGGCCTGCCGGCCAAAAAGATCAAAGACAGTTCTGTTGGAAATGATGGCGACTCGGCGCGCATCCGGACCCAGGACTGCGCGCACATCGCTTCCCAGGCTCGATAGTAAGCGCGGGCCAATCTTGATTTCGTATGTTTTCTCGCGTCCTTTTAGACGCACCGGAATGCGCTGCATCAGCTAAGACCGTATTCCCGATTCGGCGATAACATCAGGCGCTAAGCATAGCGAATCGAAGTTAATGAGTCGACAGTAATGATCTACTGAACGGTCTTTGCCGGTTAATTTTTTCTGTTGACTTTTCCCGGGGCTCGGCATAGAAGTGCGTCGATCTTATCGTGCCAGAAGCGCCCGCGGAGGCAATCTCAACGCGTTGGAGCTCTCTCACGGTCCGGCTTCTGACACTTGCCATGTTAAAGCGAGGAGCTAATGAATCGCAGAAACTTTGTCCGCAGCGGAATTCTTGGTGGGGTGGCGTTGGCCGGCGAATGCGTTGGAGCTTCGGCCAGGAAAGCCAATGTGAAGCACGCAGCAGGACCCGACTCACCGGCGCCGCCGGCATTCGAACTTGACGAGCTCACTATCGCCGAGTTGCAAAGCGGAATGTCGTCAGGGAAATACACGGCGCATTCGCTGGCCAGAAAATATCTGGATCGAATCGATGACATCGACAAGCGCGGGCCGGCAATCAACTCGATAATCGAGTTGAATCCGGATGCGCTGCCGATCGCAAACGATCTGGACAAGGAGCGCAAGGCGAAAGGCGTGCGAGGTCCATTGCACGGTATTCCGGTGCTGATCAAGGACAATATCGATACTCATGATCGCATGACAACCACCGCAGGGTCGCTGGCGCTAGGCGGATCAATTCCACTGCGGGATTCAACCGTAGCGAGGAAGTTACGCGACGCGGGCGCAATAATCCTCGGCAAAACAAACTTGAGCGAATGGGCAAACTTTCGTTCGAGCCACTCGAGTAGTGGTTGGAGCGGTCGCGGCAAACAGACAAAGAATCCTTACGTCCTTGATCGCAACCCATGCGGATCCAGTTCGGGCACAGCCGCCGCAATCGCGGCCAACCTTAGCGCAATCGGAGTAGGCACAGAGACTGACGGCTCGGTGGTTTGCCCTTCGAACGCGAACTCGCTGGTGGGAATTAAACCGACTCTTGGTTTAATCAGCCGAGCAGGCATCGTGCCGATTGCGCACAGTCAGGATACGGCCGGGCCGATGTGCCGCACCGTGACCGATGCCGTAGTTTTGCTGGGCGTGCTCGCCGGTCCTGATCCGGGCGACCCTGCGACCAAAGCCGGCAATTCTTTTGCAGATTACGCTAAGTTTCTCGACGCGAGCGGTTTAAAGGGCGCGCGGATCGGCGTGCACCGCAAGGGGTTTGGCTTCAATGATGCCGTCGACAAATTCATGAACGATTGCGTCGACATCATTAAGAAACACGGCGCAACCGTGATTGATCCGGCCGACATTCCGACCCAGGGGAAGTTCGATGATTCAGAATTGGAAGTTCTGCTTTACGAATTCAAGACTGACCTGAACAACTACCTTACTTCGCTTGGTCCGCGGGCTCCAGTGAAGACCTTGAAGGAGATTATCGATTTCAACGAACAATATCGCGATCGCGAGATGCCTTACTTTGATCAGGATCTCTTTATCAAGGCCCAGGCGAAAGGACCGCTGACTGACAAATCCTATCGCGACGCACTCGCAAAAAATCACCGGATGTCGCGCAAGGAGGGCATCGATTTTGTGATGGACAAGAACAAACTCGACGCGCTCATTGCGCCAACGGGTGGTCCCGCATGGCCTACTGATTGGGTGAACGGAGATCACTTCGCGGGCGGCTATTCGACCGCTTCCGCTGTCGCCGGCTATCCGCACATAACTGTGCCCGCAGGCTACGTATTTGGTTTGCCGGTGGGAATTTCATTTTTTGGCCGGGCCTGGAGCGAGCCGACGTTAATAAAGTTCGCCTATGCGTTCGAGCAAGCGACAAAGATCAGACGGGCACCCAAATTTTTGCCTACCGCCAAATTGGATTGAGGATTCGAAGCGCGTTGGCGGCGACATAGCTCATAACGCAGTCAATTTTTTTACCTTCGACTTATCTGCCAGGCTCTCTAACAGTTCCGCCATAGTCTTCTTCAGTACTGGATGCACCAGGCGCGGTGCAACTTCGACCAGCGGCTCAAGGACAAAACGACGCTCATGCAAACGCGGATGGGGGAGTCTGAGGAACTCAGTGTCGCTCAACACATCTCCATAGAGCAGCAGGTCAAGATCGATTGTGCGCGGTCCGTCGGGAACCTCTCGCGTGCGGCCCAGGGAATATTCAATTCGCAACAGCCGCGCCATCACCTGCTCCGGCGGCGGCAAAGGATTTCCTATTTCTGCTACCATGTTTAGAAAGGAAGGCTGCTTTATTTCGCTAATTGGTTCCGTTTCAAAAATCGAAGACAGACGGCCGACACATAGCGAAGCTTCCATCATCCCTCGCACCGCAAGCAGGAGATTTCTCGCGCGATCGCCCAGATTCGAGCCGAGCGCAATATAAGCGTGATTGGCGTGATTTCGACGTGAGAACATCTGTTGTCAGGACTTCCGCCTTCGGGCGGATCATTTCGTCAAGCAGGCATTCCGCCTCAAGGCGGAACTCCAAACATACCTCACGAGACGCGCTATGCTACACTGAGATGGCAAACGCGTGAAGCATTAATCTGAGATTCCAGCGATGTTGCACGTCAATAGGCGCTGCGGCATCCGGGCGGGCTCGCCGGCCCCGTCATTACACAAATGGCTCGCAGAAGATTTCGCAGCAATCAACGGCATGAACCGGTCACCGAACGCTCTTTCCAGGAGTACCTGTACTCGAGTGGAGCGCCCCAAACCAACCGCACTGAGCTGATGCGGCTGGTGCGCGGCGGTGAAGACACCTTCCTCGAACTCAAAGTCAAACTTTCGAATTCTGAACGCATCGCCCAGGAGATTGTCGCGATGGCCAACACCGGCGGAGGTGTGATCGTCTTTGGCGTCAACGATCAGATGCGGGTCGAAGGGATCGATCACCCTGAGGAAGTGCAGGAAGAGCTGGCGCGCATTTGTCGTGAAGACATGACCCCCGCCCTGATCCCGTTTATCGATCGGGTGGCGTTTGACAGCGGCCGGCGTATCGTCTCGCTCGATATTGACGGCCGGCGAAAACCTTATCGAACCAGGGACGGCAGGTTTTTCATACGAGTCGGCGCCGAAAAACGCGAAGCAACGCCGGAAGAGTTAGCGACGTTGCTGGACTATGTGCGGCCAATTTCTTACGAAACTTTGCCGGCAATCGGTGCAACTGTCGCCGACATTGACGAAGCCCACCTTTGGAGCTTCATGCGCGGATTTGAAGGGAGCGTATTCGATGAAGCTCGCGCCAAGGGTTATCCAACCGCCGAAATTCTCGAGCGATACCTGCTGCTTGCCACAAACACTGGAAGCGACGTCACGCCTACGGTCGCCGGAATTTTGTTGTTCGGTCGGAATGAAAGTGTCGGCAGGCTCCTGCCCAGAGCCTCATTGATCGCCACCCGATTCAGCGGTGATACAAATCAAGCCCCGGTAATCGAGCGAGTTGAGCTGACCGGCAATCTCGCAACCATCTATGAAGCGGCCTGGCGTTTTGCCAGACGTTATTGCGACCTGCAAGATTCGCGGCCGGCAGTGCCGGCGGCGGATCAGGATGATTCAGCTGCCGCGGTGGCGCGCGCCAACTATCATCGCGGGGTCGTGGCTGAAGCGCTCGCGAACGCCTTAATGCATCGCGATCTAGCTGTGCGTGATGTCACGACACGCCTGCACGTTTTTGATCGCGCAATTGAAATCGTGAACCCGCGGCGCAGCGCCGGTTTTGCGCCGACAGCATTGCGAGCAATTCGCTTTGGAGTCCAGGAACGATTAAATCCCCACATCGCCTCAATGTTTTCAAACCTTGCATATGGTTTGAATTTGGAAAAGCGCGGGCTGCCGATGCTCTTAAGTGAGGCGCACAAATTTTCGCATCGCCTACCCGATCTTGCTGCTTTTAACGACGAATTCCGCCTGCGGCTGCATGGAATCTAATACAGCCATCACAAACCAACCGACCTTCGCCTGGGTTTCGAAGCGACAATCGCAAAACAAAACTCTAAAATGGTTGGCGTGGACGGCGTGCTAATCATCGACAAACCCGCCGGTATGACTTCGCATGATGTGGTGGCTCACGTGCGAAAAATTCTGCACGTAAAACGAGTTGGACATACAGGCACGCTCGATCCATTTGCGACGGGCGTGCTGGTAATCCTGGTCGGACGGGCGACGAGGTTGGCGCAATTTCTGAGCGGCGCTGAAAAAGAGTATACGGGCGTGATTCGTCTTGGTTATGCGACAAACACCGGCGATGCGACCGGCACACGCATCGAAACCCCGACACGGGCAAGCGCCGTGAATTTGAGTCCCGAGGAAATTGAAACAGCAATGTCATCCCTGTGCGGTGAAATCGAACAGACGCCACCAATGTTTTCCGCCAGGAAGGTTGGCGGAGAAAAACTTTATGAACTTGCGCGACGGGGTAAAGAAGTTGAGCGCAAACCTGCGCGCATTCAGGTCTTTCAGTTTAAGGCAGTCTCCAGAAACGGCTCACTTAGAATGAACGATGATGACACCCGCGAGATTGCAGTTCAGGTCGTCTGCTCTGCCGGGACCTATGTTCGAGTGCTGGCCGAAGACCTGGGCCAGAGGCTCGGCATGGGCGCCCACCTGTGCGAATTGCGCCGCACCCGGGCGGGAAACTTCCGCATCGAGCAGGCGCTCCTCCCTGAGCAACTGACGGAACTCTCAGATTCAGATTCGCTGGAACAGGCACTGATTTCGCCCGACACAGCTCTTTCTCACCTGCCATCTATCGATTTGAGTTCTGATGATGTACCGCGCGTACTTCATGGCATCAACTTGCAAATAGACGGCGCCGGATCGAATTGGAAAGGCAATGAAAATGTACGGATGCGGGATCCTAACGGAAATTTAGTCGCGATCGGCGCCTATGATGCGAAAGGAAAGTATTTGCACCCGCGGGTTGTCATTGCCAACTAAGGAATCGAGGCTAGCCGATATCGATTGCGGTTCCTTGCATCAGCGACCGGCTTTTCTCTACGCAGGCCAATTGCTAGAATTCCAGTCCGTATGAAGAAACGTTATTTGCTCGCGGGAATATCCGGAGTAGTCGCCGGCGTGGTGGCCACGAAGCTTCTTACGCGCCCACAAGACGTAAGTTGGCCGGACAGTCTCGATTACATTTATCATCCGGAATATTCCTGGTTCACGACTGTCAACGGCGTGCGAGTCCATTATCAGGAAGCGGGTGATGAAAGCGCGCCGCCGATCATTCTCATTCACGGATTTATTTCTTCGACGCTCATTTGGAGCGAGGTGTTCTTACCGCTAGCGACCAAGGGTTTTCATGTAGTTGCTCCTGATCTGCCGGGTTATGGTTACTCTGACAAGCCAGCCGACGGCGATTACACGATTGAGTTCCAGGCGCAGGCAGTCCTCGGTTTGATGGATCGACTGGGAATCGAAAAAGCGACACTCGTGGGAGCGTCTTACGGCGCGGCGATCGCGTTGGCGGCCGCGCTCGATTATCCGGATCGAATAGAAAAGCTCGTGCTGGTGGGAGCCGTCAGTGATGACGAACCAAAAAAGAAAATGCTATTGCGGCTTTCACGTTTACCGATTGTTGGCGATATCGTGACACCTCTGTTTCTCGGTTCGCGCTGGGTCCTGCGCAAGCGCATGCAGGACATGTATCGCCGGATGGGCAGGAAAATAAATGAACAGACGGTCGCAGCCCGGCATCATCTGTTGGAGACAGCCAGCACTCATCGCGCAATGCTTCGAACCGTGCGCCGCTGGAATGCCAACCGGTTGCACCGTGATGCGCATCAGGTTCGCCAGCCCACGTTAATCCTCTGGGGCGATAATGACACGCACATCCCACTGAGCAGCGGCTATCGCTTGCGCGATGCTATCCCACATTCGCGGCTGATAGTCTTTCGCAATTGTGGGCACTTGCCGCCGGTTGAGTATCCGCAAAAGTTCGTCGAGGTTGTGAGTGGCTTTTGCAAAACTGAAACGGCGCGAAATGAAAAACCACGCACCCTGGAATTCAAGCAAAAAAAGACTCGCTGAACACTTGCCTACTAAAACCGGCCCGCCTCAATCCATTTTCAGCGCTTTGCCAACAGACGGATCACGGCGCACGCGCCAGATTTTGGAATCGAGGTAGTAGTGAATGAAAGCGACGCCCCAGAGAAACGCCACGCCTAGTTGAACCGATACCGGCAGTTCGGCCGTCGGAACGCCGTGAGTAGCTTTCAACCCCAGGTAACCCAGGACTTGCCGCGGTCCCTGATACATGAGGCCGAACAGAATGCCAAACCCAATATAAAAAATTAAGCGGCGGCTGATCAGGGCTGCCGGTCCATATTTCTTTTTGAGATCCAAAGGACGAACGGCGCCCTCCCTGAGGTTTGGGCTTCTGACACTATATTTCTGATTATGAAACCAAATCAGCCGGTGATATTGCAGGTTGTGATAAATCGTGAGGATTGCCACCAGCGCGATCGGCTTATTTGGCATTGGCGTCAACAGCGCGATCCAGTGCATCGGAATGGCCGCGGCAAGTAGCAGATACTTCGGAACATTCAGCGGCTGTCGCAACCAGCCACGCTGAAGCTGTCGCCCAATCCACGCCGTGCCCAGCACCACGGTGCCCACCAACAGCAACAACGCGACCGCATTGACACCGTTGCGCAAGACCGGCGGGACGCGCTCCATCGCCGCTGGATCGGAAGCGATGTAGGCGACAAATGGATAGTTGAAGGCGAACAGCAATAACAAACGATCAAGCGCATTGTCTACCGCAGCCAGATCATTGTTTTTCTTTTTGTATAGCACCATGAACCCATAGTGCTGTTTGACAAGATGGTAATAAGCCCACAACGCGGCCAGGAAAAAGAAAGTGAAACCAAAGCCGAGAAGGACCATCGCTGGTCCTACGACAAAGAACAAAAGCGAGCCGAGCATCAGACGCTTGCGCGTATCCCATTCTGAAGTATCGAAGTACGTTCGCGAGAGCGTGCCAAAGACGTGCGGCGCATCGATAAGAATTGCCCATGCCGCAACCATTGGAATGAGCGGCACAATTCCGGCGACGTAAAGGCCGAGCAATAAGTAGCTTGAAACGACTGAACCTATGAACCAGATCAGGTCTTCACGCGCGCCAATTATCCAACGCAAAGAAACTGCGCGCGATCGCACCTGCTGATCCATGAATTGAGCAGTAGCCTCCATGGAAGGAGGATTCTAGCACCGCCCGGCCGAACACATGAATAAACGCCTTCGACCGGAACTGGTTCAGTTTGATTGTGGACACACACCTTGCGCCCGATTTACTGGCGGAACGCCCGTGCCACAGGCTCCGTCTGCCTTTCCCCGAGAAATGAGTTTTTTTGCCCGAGTTCCTTAATCTGCTAATCTTGTTTTCTTAAAAGGTTTTGCGGATGGAGCATCTTCGCAATAGTTATCGAGTCAAACCGAGAGAGCCCTCGAGTTAATGACCAATTCAAGCGTGACAACTGACACTAGAGACCATGCGCATCAGCATGGCCGTGCTCCCGAAAGCCGGCGATCGCTGACGATCGTCCTCGCGCTCACGGCTATCTACATGGTGGCCGAGACGATGGGCGGTTGGTGGACCGGATCACTGGCGCTGCTGGCCGACGCCGGCCATATGTTGGCAGATGTGGCCGCATTGATGCTGGCTTTAATGGCCGTGTGGTTTGCGGCACGCCCTGCTACGCCGAACAAGACCTTCGGTTACTACCGCCTCGAGATTCTGGCGGCACTCGTGAACGGTGTAGCGTTAATCCTGATTTCACTGATCATAGTCTACGAAGCTTATCAACGCTGGTTCGCGCCCACGAAAGTCAGAAGCATCGCAATGACGATTGTCGCTGCGGGAGGCTTACTCGTAAACCTGATCTGCGCGTATTTGCTGCATCAGGATCGGGACCAGGATTTGAACATCCGTGGTGTGTGGCTGCACGTGATCGGCGACGCGCTCGGATCGGTCGCGGCGATCATTGCCGGGGCCTTGATTACCCTGTTCGGCTGGAATGCGGCTGATCCATTGTTCAGCATAATCATCGCGATGCTGATCGTCTGGAGTTCCTGGAACCTGATTCGCGATGCTACCAACGTTTTGCTCGAAGGTACGCCGGCACACATAAACCTCGCGGCGGTCGAAGACGCCATTCTTCAAACCGACGGCGTTGCGGCTGTTCACGACCTGCATATTTGGACGATTACCTCAGGGCGCGAAGCCCTGAGCGCCCACGTGATTCATGCCCAAAGCATTTCTCAGCCAGGCCTCTTGAAAGAACTGCGGACCAAGCTGCACGACCGCTTCGGCGTCGATCACCTGACGATCCAGATGGAGACGCCGGAATTCGAAGACGACACCTTCCATTTTTGTCACGCCGGTCGCGCCTGTTTCCGCCCCGAGCGTGATTGAAGCCCATGCCGCAAATCCAACTCGGCTACGGCAATGGCTCGGTTAACTTCGATTACGACTCATCACGCTTCGAACTGCTCGCTCAGGACCAGACCACCTCGCGCCGGATGTCCGACGCAGAAATCGGCGCGGCAATTGATAATCCATTCGAAGCGCCGTTACTGGAAGAACTTGTTTCAGCCGATGATAATGTGCTGATCGTCGCCTCGGATGCGACTCGGGCAACAGGAAGCGCTCAGATCGTTAACCTGCTCGTGCGCCGCTTAATCCAGGGGGGCGTCGACTCAGGCGATGTCGCAATCATTTTCGCTACCGGGCTCCATCGCCACGTTCGGCCCGATGAAAGACGCCAGTTGCTGACGCCTTTCATTGCCCAACGAATCCAACTCATCGATCACGATCCTCACAATGCCGGACAGCTGCTACAAATCGGCTTAACGAAACAGGGTCAACCGGTCGAAGTGAATCGAGCCTTAAGGGATTTTGCGAAGGTAATTCTGACGGGAGTGGTCGGGTTTCACTACTTCGCGGGCTTTACGGGTGGCCGGAAATCGATTTGTCCCGGCCTGGCTTCGACCGGAACCATTGAAGCAACGCATATGCTGGCGTTTGATTTCGAGCGCGGCGGGCGGCGCGCCGGAGTGGCCGCGGGCAAACTTGATGGAAACGCGGTGCATGAGGAATGCGAACGCGTCACGGCGCTGATCAATCCGGCTTTCATCATCAATGCGATTGTTGATCAACGAGGACATCCCCAAAGCGTTTTCGCGGGCAACTGGAGAGTTGCGCATCGCCTGGCGTGCGAATCGTATCTCGCCGACCATTCGAAGCGAATCGATGAAAAGCGCGAAGTGGTTGTGGTCAGTTGCGGCGGCTCGCCTTACGACATCAACATTATTCAAGCGCACAAAGCGCTCGACATGGCGGCGCAGGCCTGTGTCGACGGCGGCACAATTGTTCTGCTCGCCGAGTGCCGTGACGGCCTCGGCCGCTCAGACTTTTTGAAGTGGTTCGAGTCAGAGAACTCGTCCGCTCTCGAAGCACGGCTACGGGAAAAGTATGAGGTTAATGGACAGACTGCCTGGGCTTTGCTTAGCAAGACCGAACGCTTTCGAGTTCTGATGATAACGAAGCTTGCCGACGATGAGGTGCGGCGGATGCGCATAACCCCTGCGCGCTCCCTCGAGGAAGCGCTTGCGAATATTTCGTCCCGCGCCAAGGGCCATATCATGCCGCGCGGTGCAGCGGTGTTGCCGGTATTGGATTAGGTAGTTAACGTAACCTGAAGGCTTAGATTAGAAAGGGTTTTTGAAGTCTGGGGGTCAGGCCACGGAACACATCCCAGGATGACTTGTCGTTCTCGATTTAAGCAGGATGGTTCGGGCGAGTACAAAGTTGATCGCCCATGATCGTTGACAGGTCTGCTTACGAAAGCGATAATACCCGCATACCGCCCAGTAGTAGCCGTTCGCGGCGAACCTGGTACGAAGCCGCCGCAAGGCGGCTTCCGTGTTTACTCCCATGAAAGTTAACGTCTACATTGACGGTTTCAATTTATATTACGGCGCACTGAAGAGGACACGTTATCGATGGTTGAACCTCGCGGAGATGTGTCGGTTGCTCCTACCTCGTGATCAGATCCTGCAAATCAAATACTTCACGGCGCTGGTAAAGCCTCGCCCGTCGGATCCTGACCAGCGTTCGCGGCAAGAGACATTTCTTCGCGCGTTGCAAACGATTCCGAATCTGTCCATTATCCATGGGTTTTTTCTCACGCACGAAATAATGATGCCGCTAGCCGCGCCTGGCAAAGGCTATCAAAGAGTGATCAAGACCGAAGAAAAAGGATCCGACGTCAATCTTGCGACCCACTTGTTAATCGACGGATTCGCTGATGCTTATGAACTTGCCGTCGTGGTTTCCAATGACTCGGATTTGCTTGAGCCAATTAAGATGGTAACTCAGCGTTTAGGTAAACCGGTAGGAATCCTGAATCCGCATCGACTACCCAGCGTGGCGCTCTTGCCTCACGCGAAGTTTGTAAAGCAGATTCGTCGCGGAGTGCTGGCGCGTAGCCAGTTTCCTAACACGTTAAGCGATGGTCGCGGATCTTTCACCAAGCCAGCCGCCTGGTGAGAATCAGTGTCTCATCTTAAGGGGCCGAGCGTAGCACAATCTTTCGGTCTCGGTTGCCGAGCTTCAGCACGAGCGGATTGTTAACCTGAATCGGGTGCTCTTCGCCATCAATACTGATGATGAAATTAACCGGGGCGGGCCGTTCGGCGATGGGGGCTTCAGCGGGAGCTGGCGGCGCTGGTTCTGCCGGCGCCATTTCTTTTGTGCGGGTCAACAAATTCGTCGCGACAATGCGCCACGTCGCCGGGGAACAACGCAGTCGCAAACCTGGTGTATCCGTCTCAACTGATTCACCAGGCGCCAGCGCGTCGGCTTTGAATTGGCCTTCGCCACAACGGACTCCGCCGGCGTCATAGAATGTCGCCCAACCCGAGACGTAAGTAAAAAAGGTGGGACTGTTATTTTTTAGGACCAATCTCACGTTGGTGACCGGCGTATCCGGAGAACCGCTAAGGAGGGTTGTCAATAATCGCGCGTCGATCGCGTTCATGCCCTTCGAATCAAAAGCGACGGCGGATTCGCTGAGCGGTGCACGCTGCTCACCTTGTTGCGCCACAGCGGTCGTAAACCCACAAACCAGGAAGACGAGACAGAGTACGATATTCAAGAGTTTCACGGATAATGCCTCCCTCATTAGTTACTTGAGCAGGATACCTTATCGTCCGTCGATTCCTTTTGGCAACTCTTTCAGCCTGCCGCACAGACTTAATCGGATTGTTTCGGTGCAACCTCGGTGCTCTTCGTGTCTCCGTGTTGATGATCATTTACCACGGAGGCGCTGAGAGCACAGCGAAAATGCCCAGGAAAATGTATCGAGAAATGCGCTGCTCAGGACAATCAAGATCGCGATCGCAACGGCCGTTCAGTTTCGGCGAGCGATGGCCGATATGCGCAGACGCGATTGCGGCCACTGCGCTTCGCGCGATAGAGCGCCGAGTCAGCCATTTCCACAAGTTGAATCGGGTCCCGCGCGTCATCAGGAAATGAGGCGATGCCGATGCTGATTTTGATGTGGTGAGTCTTTCGAGGCATCCCGCTATCGCGGCGCACTGCCGGGAATTCATATTTCTCAATTTCGGCGCGAACGCGTTCAGCCGCCACGAGGCCCTGAGCGTAGTCAGCATCGAGCAGAAAAGCCGCAAACTCTTCACCACCAAAGCGCGCGGCAACATCGCCTGCGCGTAGTGACTTCCTGATCACCGCGCCCACCTCTTCCAGCGTTTCGCTGCCAACGAGGTGCCCATACGAGTCGTTTACTTTTTTGAAGTAGTCGAGATCCATCATCAGAACACAGAAGGGCATCGATTCGGCAGCGGCCCGGGCCGATTCGCGCCGCAACTCAGAGAAGAAAGATTTGCTTGTTAAGAGGCCGGTGAGATCATCGTGAACCAACAGGCGATGAATCTGCTTCTGAAATTCACGGTCAATCTCGTCGAGCATTTCAAAACGAATCAGCTGATCGCCGACTTCAAACTTATCACCGTCCTGCAAATAGGCTTCATCGACAGGTAGGCCGTTAAGCAGCGTGCCGTTAGTCGAGCCAAGATCAGAAAGGCGGAAACGCTTTTCACCGGTAGCCTCATTAGATTCCGTCGTGATCCGCGCATGGAGCCGCGACGCGCGAGTGTCATTCACGCGCACGTCAGCGTCAAGTGCCCGGCCGATCGTTACCTCGGTGCGCTCCAGCGGTATGGGAACCGCGAGTAGTTCACCACGCAGGAATACCAGCGCCGGCCGTCGCTCAAGGCCGCGTTTGCGACTCTTGCCGCCAAAGGTGTTGTCGAGGTCTGACTTGCCCGATAGCTCTTCAGATTCTGCCGACATAATTTTGAGGCCAGACTCTCCGAGTAAGTAAGCGGGAGGACTACTCGGGGTGGCGGGCTTCCTTCTCGCCCGTCCCTCGTATCTTATCGCGCGACCCAAGAGGGTAGCAATAGAAGTTTGCAGGCGCACAGTAATTAACTGACGCAACTGGACTTTAGTTGGTTTGCTTGTATACCCAGCGACTTCTATAATTAATCTAAGCGAAACAACTAACCGAAGCAGGGAGATCATTTTGGAAGCCAAGGTTTTGAGCCGGAAATCAGCCGAAAATTGTCCGATGTCGTCGCGCGAGTTATCGGTGGAGCGCGTCGCGGTAGCCAATTTGCCCACCGAGTGGGGAACTTTTCAGATCGCGGGCTATCGCTCATTGACGAGTGACGAAGAGTTTGTCGCCCTGTTCAAGGGGGAATTGCGTCGCGATGTGCCGACGCTGGTGCGGATTCACTCTCAGTGTCTGACCGGCGACGTATTTGGATCAGCAAAATGCGATTGCGGCGAGCAGCTCCACCGAACAATGCAAATGATCGAAGAAGCCGGCCGCGGCGCCATCGTCTATCAACAACAGGAAGGCCGCGGCATCGGAATCATCAACAAGATTCGAGCGTACGCGTTGCAGGATCAGGGAGCGGATACAATCGAAGCCAATGAACGCCTGGGTCTACCGGTAGATTCGCGCGAGTACCGGCAATGTGCCGAGGTGCTTTTCGATTTGGGACTCTGCAAGGTGCGCGTGATTTCAAACAATCCCGGCAAACTGCGAGCGATGGAAGAAGCAGGACTGGAAATCGTCGAGCGGGTGGCGATTGAAGTTCAGTCGACCGGACCGGCTGTAAAATATTTGCGAACAAAAAAGGAGAAACTGGGGCATCTGCTCGATGTGAAGACCGGTTGATTCAGATCGATCGTGATCAGATCAAAAGAGGCCGCATGCTTAAGAGCGCTGCGGCCTCAACTTTTTCTGTCTGCGATTGTCCGCTGTTATGGCTTCTGCCCGGCGAGAGCCTTCTTAATTTTTTCCACCAGTGCCCGAGTTTGATCTGCATACTGACCTTTGGGATCAAGCCGCAGATATTCCTCGAATTCGTTTTGCGCATCCGCAGCCCGTCGGACTTTAAAAAGCAGGTTTCCTTTTAGCAAATGCGCCTCTGCGAGGTTGGGATCCAGGGCCAGGGCCTGCTTAACTTCTTCGTAGGACTTTTCGAGCTGCGGGCGCCACTGTGCCTCTTCCTTTACCCCGGCAGCTTTGTCCCAATAAATGTGTGCCAGGGTCAAGTGGGCCTGCGCTGAGCGGGATTCAATCGCAAGTCCGTCCTGGACGGCTTTTTCCGCCTGGTCATATTTTTTTTGCCGCAAAAAGACCTCGCCAAGCGCAAAAAAAGCGTTGGCAGCTTTAGGATCAATTTCTATTGTCTTTCGCAGCGCTTTTTCAGCGTTGTCCCATTGCTGCAGGTCCATGTATGCCGTGCCTAATCGGAGTTGGGCCTCAGTGAACTTTGGATAGATTGTGATTGCTTTTCCAAGGTGGCGGATTCCTTCATCCATACTCTCTTTCTTATTACTAGCCAGTGCTGCTTCGGCCTTTTCAAACTCGTTCCGAGCTTCGACTGGGACGTCAGCACGCACAATAGAATGAGTAATGGGTTTGACGCTGGATGCATCAGACTTCAGGTGAAAAGACATGTATTCGCTTGAGCCATTATCTATCAAATCAACCGACTGCTGTTCCTGCCTGTAGCCCGCCATGCGTATGGAGACCGTATAATGGCCCGGCGAAACGCGAAAATAGAATTTGCCGTCGCGACTAGTGAACTGCTGACTGTTCCCGCCCGTACCGTCGCATTCAACAAGCGCGTTCAAGACCGGCTGCCCGGAATCTGAATAACGCACTTGACCTTGGATCTGCTGAGCCGAAGTGTCAGCAGCCGCAAATTCGAGAACTGCTAACAAGAACATGAAACCAGATAGCAAGCGAAACATTTTGACAAGACGAAAGAGCATTCTGTATTTCTCCTTCAACCGATAAAGATGAACGTGAACAATTATTCTGCCAGGGATTTTGGGCAGGCGTTTCAAGTTGGACATTTCAACCAGAACCTGTTGGCCCTGCGACTAACGCTTAGTGAGTGCTTGTCTAATCCGCTGAACAGCTTCTCTTGCCGGCTCAGAAAATTCGCCGTTCGGATCAAGACGTAAGTATTCTTCAAACTCAACGAGCGCATTTTCAGGTTGGCGCGCACGCAGCAGGATGTTGCCCGCCAGTAGATGGCCATGGGCAAACTTGGGATTCAACCGCAGGGCTGTGCCGACTTGCGGCCCAGCCTTAGCGAGGTCACCGAGCTCATAATAAAGACGACCTAACATGAAATGCCCTTGCACTGACTTACTATCGAGTTCTAGTCCTGCCAGAAGGTCCCTTTCCGCTTCCGGATACTTCTTTCGCCGCAGGTTTAGATCTCCCAGCGCGAAATGCGCAACAGCCATCTTAGGGTTGAGCACCAGCACCTGCGTTAACGTGCTTTGCGCTTTTTCCCAGTCCGGTTTGTCCATATAAGCGGTAGCGAGCAACAACATTGCTTCCAGATATCCGGGATAAATCCGCACCGCGTTTTCCAGATGCAGTATTCCTTCGTTAATGTTAGCCTGCAAGAGTGCGTCGCGCCCTTTTTCGAATTCGACGCGTGCATCATTGGGTATGCCTGCATTGATCACACCGGCTCGCTTCGATGGGGAAGAATCAGATGGCTTTGTGTCAGCGACCAACTGCACCTGCACGTAATCGGAAAGTTGCGTCCTGAGATCCACCTGTTGTTGTACTTCTCTGAAGCCTGCTGTCCGCACCGTGACTGTGTACAGATCAGGGACCAAATTCGTGAACACGAACTTTCCGCTGCGGTCGGTGGTCATTTCACCTACGATGCCGCCGCCGAAACTCTCAAGTCTCACTAGAATAAACTCGGCTGGACGTCCGCCTTGTGCATAGCGGACCTGACCATTTACTTGCAGCGGAATTGAGGAAACCCGTGGACTTCTTTGGGCTTGACCGGCAAAAGAAAGTAAGAGAAGAGAAACCAGAGCGGTGGAGCGGAACAGCAAGCGCAACATCTCAATTCTCCAATAATCAAGTTTAAGCTTGTGACTGCTGCCAGCGGAGGGGTAAATAATAACTTATCGGGGAAAAAATAGTAGGGAGGGAACGGCTCGGCTCCCTCCCCATCAAAGGATTTCGTTTCCGAACCTAATTTAGAATTCAAATCTGAGACCGAGTCTCATGTTGAATGGAAGATAATACGACCGAGGCTTCAGGAAATCCGGGTTTGGCGGGTTTTGGCCCGCAACAAAGTCGAGCGCCTTGAAATCGTCCACCCGTCGGACCCTCTGACTATTGAAGATGTTGAAGAAGTCAGCGATGAACTTCAACTTCGTCTTCTCACTGATGCCCCAGGAATAATCCGAGTGCACGTCAAAGCGGATGGAGCTCGGCGTGCGACCCAACGCACCACGTCCACCAACAGGAACCTCGCCGGCATTCAAGTACACCGGATGCGGGTTAAGGCTGTTGATGGGAAGCCCGGTCTCGAAGTGGGTGTTAAGACCGAGGTTGAGACCGTGCAACGAGCGGATACCACGATCCTTGCTGAAGCTATAGCTGCCGAACAGATTGATAATGTGTCGGCGATCAGAGTTGAGTGGTCCTACCGCGAATTGATCGCCCAGGAGGTTTAGGTCGCCCTCAGTAAAGTCAAAAAGCGAACTGATTCCGGGATCGGTCTGACCATTGTCGTTACGCAGGTGGCCTTCAAAGTTTCCTCGCAAGCTGGCAATACGCCAGTTAAAGAAGCCCTGCCAGCCGTTTGCGAACCTGCGATTTAACTCAATCTCCAGCGCCTTGTAGTTGCGTACCGCATCCGGGAAACCGTCTGGCTTTCCATCCGGTCTAACGAAGGTGTCGCCCGTAGCCGGATCGATGCCGGTTTGAGCAAAACAGACGCCCGGGCCGCTGCCGGTCCAGTAGAGATAGTTGGGCTGAGCAATCCCGCTAAACAAGGTCGAGGCGCAGCCGGACGGAGTGTTCGTAATCAGGCCGGCGCCGTTGAGCGTCGGCGTAAACTGGAACGGCACGAGATTCACGAAAGCGTCCAGCCGCTTGCTGACGTTGGTGATGGCGTACACTTGATTAATGGAGAAGGTGTCGCAATTGGGCCAGTCGCATGACAGAGCAGCTTCGGGCGAGAGAATGGCCGCATCTTCAATGATGCGTTTAGCCTTGCGATTTATGTATCGCACCGAGAGTGTGAAGTTCTTCGGCAATTGTTGCTCAAAGCCGATTGTGTGCTCATCAGTGAAACCCAGCTTGGTTCCAGGCGCGAACGGATTGGACGGATCCTGCGCTGAAATCGCCGTGCCTCCGGGTAATTGATGCGCAGCATCGATGATCGGATTTACCGTACCGAATTGGTTAATGGTAGCGATGCGCTGGCCTGAGCCGTTAACCGTGAAGTCCGGAATAAACAAGCTACCCGTCCAATCTTTCTCAGACGAGAGCGATCGTTCAGCCAAGTCGAGTGGAAGGTATTCGAAGAACCTGCCGTAATTATAGAAGGCCTTCGTCTTTCCGCGGCCTAACGGATCTATTGTCACGCCAAGGCGCGGAGCCCACTGATCCGTAAGTGTGTAGTGCGCGCGGGCGCCGCTCGGACCGGGGCTGCCAACCACCTTTTCTTGCTCCCATCGCATACCGAAGAGTCCAGTAATGTACTTATTGAACCGCCAGGTGTCCTGAGCGTAGGCAGCGTGATAATTCGAGTAAGTAGTGAAAGACGGCGTGCCAAACTCCGCGCGAATGACCTGAAGGCGGACTGGAACCAGCGCTGTCGTGCCATCTGCCAAGGTTACTGGGAAAAGCGGGAGAAGGCCACCAGACGTGCTCGCTCGATAACGTAGGCGGAACTGAACGTTAGTCTGCTGCCCTGAGGCAATACCGTTTCCGGGCGGAATTGTCCATTTCGGACCGCTACGGTCACGCACACCATCGTAGATGCCACGCTGGAAGGTGTAACCAATACTAGCTGTATGTTGGCCCCACATCGAATGCGTCTTGGACAAGTTAAAGTCTGCACGTTTACTTTGGCTGAGAGTAGGTTCGAAGAAGCCCAGACCGACCGCAGTAAAGTTGCCTCGCGCCGGCAGACAGGCTGAGGTACCACAACCAACGAATGCTTGAATGTTAGCCTGATCAGATTGACGACGATCCGCTACCTGGTTGAAGTTGTCAAACCCCGTCTCACTAAAATGAGTTCGGCCCAGACCCAGGGAAGCGTTGAACGTTAATGTTGGTGACCAGTTACCGTTGTACCTCAGTGCGATGTTCCGGGTTCCGAAGTCGAGGACACTGTCAGCCGTTGTGTTGTCGATGACCAGACTCCTGAATGACGATTTATTGGTCCTCGACGGATCGCCAAAGATCGAAAAAGCGAGCGTGTTGTTCGCATTAATATTCCAATCAACCTTGCCTGCATAGTTCAGTGTGCGAGTGCGATTGGCAAATGCAGGACCGCGGATAATTCTTAATCCTGAATTAACCGGGTTCAGCGAGTTTGCTTCAGCGCCGCGCACGATGTCCCGTTTTACACTCGGGTTGAATGATCCGAAGAAGAACAACTTGTCACGCGCTCCAGGAACATAACCGGCAAGGTCGGCGCCGACGTCGTATCCTTCCTGATGCAAAAGCTTGCCCGCGGTATTTTTACGAGGAGCATCGTCTGGCTGCAACCGGGTGGCCTCAAATGATTTTGGTTGCGCGAACCCGTAAACGGCGCCATGATAATCGCGACTGCCTGACTGGGTAATAATGTTGATGATGCCGCCTTGAGACTGGCCGTACTGCGGCTCGAATCCGGCGGTCTTTACCTGAACTTCCTTGATGAAGGAGGTGTTAATGCCGGTGCCAAGTGCGCCGTACGAGCGGCTGAAGGTGCCAATACCACCAAACGCCGAGTCGGTTATGTTAACGCCATCGGCCACGTAAAGATTGTCAAGCGCCGAACCTCCGGAGATCGAAGGATTATCACGTCCACCTCCGAGGCCGTCGGTCGTACCAGGCGCGAGATAAAACAGACCGGAAACGGCACGCTGGACTGGAATATTCGAGAACAGCTGATCGTTTAGATTTGAACTAGTCTCCGTCTTCGCATGATCAATCTCCGCACCTGCTGTCACGGTCACTGTCTCGGCAATATTACCGGCCTCCAGCGTCACGTTCGTCGTAGCTGTCTTTCCCACGAACACCGTGACATTAGAGACTTCAGCAGCTTTGAAGTTTGTCATTTCGATCCTGACCGTATAGTTGCCAGGAATCAGGTTCTCAACTGTGTACAGGCCCGAATCGCTGGTCGTTACGGTGCGCACGCCTTCGGCTCCCGTCACCTTCACGGTTGCGCCAGCGATAGCTGCGCCGTTTTTGTCAACGACTTGGCCACCAATAGAACCCTTCGTCTGAATGTCCTGCGCAAAAGCCGAGGCCGCAGCCAAGGTCATGCACAGAGCAAAAACGAAAGAAAAAAGTTTTCTCATGTGTGTCGAATTCCTTTCTTAGAATAAACACGCGCTTCAGCGTGTCATGGTTAACTTACTAGCAACGGCATATGCCGTTCGAAGTCTGAATAATTCCAAAATGACAAGGATTGGCGGCCAAAAAACCCAAATAATCTTATAGTCCAATCCATTCGCAGAAAGTTTACCGAGGCCCGTTTAAGCAATGTTGATGCCATGTGGCAAGCACCGAAAGATTTCCCATAAAACTGCCTGAAGGCGGCGACTTCGGATGAGGTTAATCCAAATTTTCGGTTTTAGTACGAAAATCAGGAAAGAATTGTCCGTGCGACCATGAAATCATTGACAACGTTGGACGCGCGCAAGTATTGTTTGGCTCGGATTTTCCGCGAATTGATATTCCTTCATTGTCGTCCTTTCAATTGGATCGCTTCTTGCACTCAGTAAATGAACTTTAGTAGTCGGCCTTGATAACGACCTAGCTTTTTGACCCGCAACTCGATAGGAGAAAACCAATGTCAACGAGAGAAATGTTCAAAGCTCTGACCGGAGCAGCCTTTCTTCTGACCCTCATAGCCATCGCTTTCGGCAGCGCTTTCGCGCAAGCAACAGCGAGCGCTTCTTTGGCCGGAACCGTCGTCGATAAAAACCAGGCCGTGATTAGAGGTGCGACTGTAACGGCGACCAATAAAGCCACGGGTTTGACTCGAACGGCTACCACGAACGACAGCGGAGAATACAAAATCGATCTGCTGCCGGCCGGTCGCTATGACGTTAAGGCGAGCGCCAGTGGTTTTGGGGATGCCGGTTCCGAGAACGTTGAGTTGCTGGTAGGCGTAACGAACAGCCTGGGCTTCACCCTTAATCCGGGGGGAGTCACGGGAACTGTGACGGTCACCTCTGGCGAGACTGAACTCGTTAGCAAAGAGAAGACAGACGTAAGTGTGAACGTAACTCCGCGGGATATCCAGGACTTGCCGCTCAATGGCCGCGACCTGGCGAACCTGGCTTATCTGGCTCCCGGAGCTAAACCCGTTGACTCTTATGACCCAACGAAGAATCGCATCGCGATATTCGGCATCAATGGGTCGAGCGGTCGTAATGTGAACGTCACGGTCAACGGCATTGACAATAAGGACAACACAGTAGGTGGACCCGTAATGCAGTTTCCGTTGGAGTCAATTCAGGAGTTCGTGATCAGCACGCAGCGTTTCTCAGCCGTCAACGGCCGCAGTGAAGGCGGAGCCGTAAATGTGGTGACGAAGTCCGGCGGCAGGGATTTTCATGGTTCAGCGTTCTTCCAACTTCGTGACCGGAAGTTAAATGCGACTGAAGTCGATCCCACAACGCATCAAAAAGTGGCGACTAAGCCTCCGTTTAATCGAAAGATATTCGGCGGATCAATCGGTGGTCCAATCAGCCGGGGCAATCATCCCACCTTCTTTTTCTTTGCTATCGAACGCCAGACTGAGGCGACTTCAATCCCGGTTACCGCCGCTGCGTTTAGCGAGCTAAGCCTGGTGACGAACCTCGGCGCCGTGCCTTCTACGATCATACCGCTGCCCTACCATGATACGCGGATAAACGCGCGGATCGATCACACTTTCAACTCGAAGCACAACATATTTGCTAGTTATAGTGACCAGAAAAACCTTGGAATGAACGACCAGTCGGGACAGAACAACGATCTGACTGAAGGGAACTTTACCAAGAACCGGCTCCAGCTTGCCAACATCACGCTCAATTCGATATTGAGTAGCACCGTGATTAACGCGGCTACGGTCGGATATCAATATTGGAACAACCTGATTGATACTGACAAGAAGGTTCCGCTGTTCACCTTCCCGAATGGCAACCAAACCATTAGCTTTGGCACGAATGCAAATGTGCCGCAACAGTCTTACCAGACCAAATATCAATTCAAAGATGACCTCTCGATCACGCGGGGCGCGCATACCTTCCGAACAGGCTTCGATTATGTCTGGGAACGAAAGCTGGGAGGCTTTTTCGAGTTTAATCCGACCCTGGAGATCGATTTTAACGATAAGCCGAGCAAGATTTTGTCTGACCATGTTACCTACCCGAACGGGTTTGCCACCCCAGGGGCTGTCGGCGGCATGACCGCAACAGCAGGCAATCCCTATTTCGATCTGCCGGGCGGCGCGAAGATGTTGGGATTCTATTTCCAGGATGATTGGAAGTTTCGTCGCAATCTTACCCTGAACCTGGGCCTCCGCTGGGACAAGGACTTTAACCTTATCGGCTCAAAAGCTCAGGCCAAGAGCCGAACCTATCTCGAGCTCAAAGCTATTAATCATCCCCTTGCCGCGAGGCTGCCGCATGATGACAACAAAGACTTCAGTCCTCGGGTAGGATTTGCCTGGGATATTCACGGCACCGGCCGAAACATTCTGCGAGGCGGTTATGGACTTTACTTCGGACAGACATTCCTGAACATCCCTCTGTTCATGATTCAGCAGCAGAATCCTACCATCTTCGTCAGCGTCTTTAGCATTTCCAGCGGGGATGTAGTTCCCGGCACCGGAATTTTGCTTTCGAACTGGCGATTTGGCGTGGATCCGTTGCCGACGATTCCGCCGCCGCCCACTCAGCTTCCAGCTAATTCAACCGGGCGAATCATGGATCCGGATTACCGCAATCCTTACACGCAGCAATGGAACCTGGGCTTCTCGCACCAGATCAATTCGTACTCAGTGCTTGAGGTCGACTATGTGCACGTGCTCGCGCTTCACGAGTCGAAAACCGTCAACATTAATCCTACGCGAACTTTCCTGGTTGATGCAGGAGGAAATGAAATCACATCACGCCCGCTCTCGGCTGCATTTGCGGCCGCCGGCGTTCCCGTGCTGGGACGCATTGACGATGAACAATCAGTTGGCCGTGCTCGTTACGATGGGCTGAACGTCTCCTATCGTCGTCGGCTGTATAAACGCTTCACAATTAATGCCACCTACACACTATCGAGAGCCGTGGCCTACAATGGAAACTCTGCCGCGTTCCGCAATCGCGCCTTTAATCCGTTTGACATTTTTGCTCCCGACGAGTTCGGCCCAGTTCCAAACGACACGACGCATCGCTTTTCTTTGGGTAGCGTATTTAACCTTCCTCACGGATTCCAAATTGCTCCAATCTTTCAAGCGGAGTCGGCCCGCGCCTACACGGCCTTATATGACTCGGACATCCTTGGCCAGGGCGGTGGCCGCGGGAACACGCACGCAGTCGTTTTTAGCAACAATCTAAAAGACTTAAAAGCTACGCTCGCCGCATTCGGCGATCCGGGCGCTCCGGGGTCGAACCTGGCGGATCCAACCAGCGGTGCAGCACATCGAAGGAAGTTCCGAGATTGCCTGAGAAGCGGGGCATGTGTTTTTGCACCTTTTGATAATCTTCGTGGTCAGCCGTTTTTCCAGCTTGACGTTCGCGTCACGAAGAATTTCAGAATCAACGAACGACACAATATCGCGAGTTTCATCCAGTTCTTTGATCTGACGAATCGAGCCAACTTTGGCAACAACTTCAACGGTAATCTTCGCCAGAGTAATTTCAGACAATCGACGGCGTTTATCACACCGAGCGGTGTAACTCTTCCGCACGCGCTCGCCGCGGAAATAGGAGTGCGTTATAGCTTCTAACAAGCGGTCTGAACGATTGATTTGAAGAGGGTGGCAGGCTAACTGCCACCCTTTAACCCTTTTGGTTGTAGGATTTTTCAAGAGTGAACGTCATGGTGCGGATTAAGCGGGAAGGAAAACTGCTGGCGGTTATTCTTCTCCTTTCATCGACGCTGCCGGCGCAAACCGGTAGTAATCACACCGTAAGTACCGCTTTCGCCGTACTCACAAAATCAGTCGACTGCAAAGGCGCCACCACCGGCCTGGAAATTACTCTGAGAACGATAACCGACGTCGTCGTTGATGGTGACGTAGTAATACCCAGGGATTCCAGATTGTCGGGACACGTGGCCGGCGTCGCTACCAAAGGAAAAGAACAATCACAATCACGACTCGCGCTGGTAATCGATAAGGCCATCAACGGAAGCGGTCGGGAGATCCCTCTGCAAGCGATCATAGCGGCGATCGCCGCACCTCAAGATACTTCTCTCACATCAGATCCAACCTATGGAATGATGCATTCCAATGAACCTAAGATGGTAGGGGCGAACACTGCGGGGACGGCCAGCACAGGCTCTCTGCCACCGTCTAGTAGGGCTGCTTCCAATGCCGCCGTGGCAACTGCCGAGCTTAAGGGAGTAAGGGACGATTCCCTGCTGTTGAACGAGAACTCTCAAGGCGCCATCGGCTACGATGGGCTAACCATTACCTGGCAGTTTACGCTGCCTCCTCCGGTTACAGTCTTTTCCACAAAGAGCAATAACTTGAAATTGACGGCCGGTACTCAAATGCTGCTGCGTATGGTTCCACCTCGACTGCCTCATTAAGATTGAGCACGTCCAAATCAGATTAGTACTATCCGCTAACCGACTCCGCTGATGGTTTGCCGCCATCGGCAGTAATCGCATCCTTGAGGCCATCGGCTGAATTAGCATAGTATCCGCGTGCATAATCAGCATCGTTGACGAGCATGTCCGAAAGAATCTATCGCGATCCTGTCCACAACATCATTCGCCTGCGATCAGATACAGACGACGGACGATTGCTGATCCGCCTGATCGATACGCCCGAGTTTCAGCGTTTGCGGCGCATCAAGCAGCTCGGTCTGGGCCTTTATACCTATCAGGGCGCCGAACATTCTCGCTTCACTCACAGCCTGGGCGCCTTGCATTTGATGGCCCGCATTCTCGATCGCCTGCGTGAGAGCAACAAGATCAGCCCCGAAGATCGAGCGGCCGCCCAGGCCGCCGCTCTTCTCCACGATGTCGGTCACGGCCCCTTTTCCCATGCGATGGAAGCTGTTCTTGGTTTTCATCATGAAGAGTGGACTGTCCGCGCGGTAACTTCCGATGAAACTGAAATCGGGCAAGCCCTGCGTGCCCATTCACCAGATCTACCCAGGCGAGTGGCGTCAATCATCGAAGGAACATTCAAGCCCGCCGCCCTGGCTCAACTGGTTTCATCCCAGCTTGATGTGGATCGGATGGATTACCTTCTGCGGGATTCCCTGATGACCGGCGCCAAGTATGGTCTTTACGATCTCGAGTGGATCATCAACGCGCTGCAGATAGATGAAGACGGTGATCGCATTTACGTGGCCGCGCGAGGCGTATTTGCCGTCGAAGAGTATCTGCAAGCCCGGTACTACATGTTTCGGCAAGTGTACTTTCACCGCACCCTGCGTTCGGCGGAAGTCGTCTTGCGATCGGCGTTGCGACGGGCGCTGGAACTTTTCAAAGGAGGAGAAGATGTCTGGTACGCACCGGGCGCGGCTTTCGAGAAAGTTCTAAGCCGCAAGCCACTTACGGTCAGCGAACATCTCGAGATTGACGACTCTGACGTAATCTATCATTTGAAACAATGGCAGCGCGTGAGCGATCCGATCCTAAGCGATCTCAGCAGGCGCTTCGTCGACAGGCGCTTATTCAAAGCAATCGATCTCGACATGCGACCCGACGAGCGCGCGGGTTTTCTCGCCGCTGCACGGGAAGTAATCTCACGCGCTGGTTTGGCGCCCGAATACTATTTCATTGAAGATCACGCCGGGGACGTGCCCTACTATAACTACTACACCGTTGAAGGCGCTGAACCCCGCAGCCGGATTTACGTTGAGGATGGCTATGCGCATCCGCAGATTCGCGAAATCAGCGAAGTGAGCGAAGCGGTACGCGGACTTCAGCGCGGCTATCAATTGCATCGCGTTTGCTTTCCCCCGGAAGTGAAAGAAGAGGTTTACCGGCTGTATCACAGTTCGACGCCGCAGAGCGCCGTAGGTTCGGGAGCCTGACTTCACCGAATCCAATGCGTCATTACCTTCGAAGTTTGACCTCGCCTGTTCCTGTTTATCTTGCCGTTCTATTTTGCGCTCTGTCTCTGAATGGCGCCGCCCAGACTGTTGCAAGGCGGCCAGCCATAGCCGTCCTCAACTTCGGAGATACCCGGACCGCGAAAGAGGTAGTCGCGCAAATTGCCAAAGCATTCGAAAGAAACCGGGAAGAGTTTCGCGTCATCAATCCCGATCAGGCTAACGCCGCCGCCGAAGGTATAGGTTACAAAGGGTCACTGAACATGACGCTGGGCGACGCCCGCGATCTTGGATCTGCGGTGGGATGCGATTTCTTTTTCACGAGCGAGGCCCAAACGCTGCGCCGGTATCCGTCGAGCGGCCCGATTTATTTTGAGTCATACGCCTCAATCTTTTTGGTAAGCGCCCGAACAGGCCGGCTAATACTTTGGGAACAACCAGTTTTTCAAGCGCCGAGTGCCGAAGAAGCCAGGAAGAACTTGTTAGACTCGCTGGCAAAGACCTCTGGTTATAGTTGGGTTATCGCCATTCGTCGCGCGCTGGAAGATGAGCGGGAGGAGCGGGCGAGGGCCGTTGAAAATCTGGCGCCGGTGATCGCGGAAGCTCCTAACGAAAGTGACGCGACGATAAGTGGTTTACAGTTGCCCCGACCTTATCGCAGGCTAAAGCCGCCGTACACGAACGAAGCCGCACATGCGGAAGTCGAAGCGGTAGTAGACGTCCTGGTTGATATCGATGCGAGCGGCGAAGTTTCGCGCGTTGAAGTTGTGCGGTGGGCAGGATACGGCCTCGATCAATCGGTGATTGAAACGGTCAGACAGTTGCACTTCGTACCGGCAAAGCGCGACGGCACCGCAATTCCGATGCGCGTGCTCATGCGCTACAACTTTCGCAAACCGCCTCGAAACTCCTTGCCTTAGCAGTAAGATGGCAACATCGCGGGCTCGCTGACGCGAGCGATTCCGAAACCAACCTCGTGTTATTATCGACAGGCGCATTGGTGTGAAACCGGGAAATGTTGTACCTGTCACAGGTTTTGGGTCGACCCATTCTCGACCTTGAAGGCGAGCGTGTGGCAACGCTCAAGGACGTGATCGTTCGCCTCGGCCAAGGTGATCACCCGCCCGTCGCGGGTTTTGTCGCGCGCTACCGGCGTCGTGATTTTTTTCTGCCGCGCTGGCGTATCTCGCACTTTGGCGAAAACGGCGTGCGATTGACTTCAGATATTCTCGATCTGCGTCCGTTTGTGCGCCGCGAAGGCGAGGTCCTGCTCGCCTCCGATGTGCTCGACAAGCAATTGATCGATGTCGATGGAAAACGAGTGGTCAGAGTCAATGATGTCCAGATCATCGAAGCGGCAAATGAATGGCACGTAACCGGCGCGGACGTGAGTTTGGCCGGTTTATGGCGCCGGTTGGCGCCGGGATTTTTGCGCACCGGGCGACCGGTCGAGGTCATCGACTGGGCCGACGTTGGCTACCTGGCGACGGACGCCGCGACCGTCCAATTGAAATCATCGCGCGGTAAATTGGCCCGCTTGCATCCGGTCGAGATTGCTCGTCTCGCCGAGGCCTTTTCTTACCAGCAGGGCGCGGAAATAGTCGAGTCTCTCGACGATGAAACGGCGGCCGAGATGTTGGAAGAGATGCCGGCGGAACGACAAGCACAAATTCTCGGCGACATGGATGAAGAGCGGGCGGCGGACATTCTCGAGCATATGTCGCCCGACGAAGCCGCCGACGTGCTCGGCGATCTTCCCGAGGAGAAAGCCGAAGGACTTCTTCTGCGCATGGAAGATGAAGAACAGGCGGACGTCGCGGAATTACTGGTGTATGCCGACGATACCGCCGGCGGCTTGATGACCAATGAGTTTGTCAGCCTACCGCTTGATTTGACTGCCGGCGAGGCCCTGGCGCGGCTGCGCGAAATGGCCGAGACGCCTAACATGATTTACTACCTTTACGTCGTCGCCGCCGAAGACTCCTGGAAACTTGTCGGCGTTATTGCCTTGCGCAACCTGATACTGGCCGAGCAGTCGGCGCCGCTGAGCGTGGTGATGCGCAGCGATCTTCAGGTAGCACATCCCGACGACAAAGCCGTCGAGGTGGCCCAGAAGATCTCAGAATATAATTTGCTTGCTTTGCCCGTCGTCGATGATCTTGGAGACATCCTGGGCATCGTCACAGTTGACGATGCGATCGAGATCCTGCTGCCGAAAGATTGGCGTCAAAGATTGCCCCGTTTATTAGGTTAGAAGCACTACCGATCACTGATTCCTAAACCAGACGCAAGAAGTGCGATCGGCAAGTCGAATTCCAAATGTTAGAGGATCCTCCGCGTGTCAGAAAGATCTGCAACCGTTCGCGGTACGGGTAAACGCCTTTTGCGGCGTGGCGCCCAGGGCGTGCGTCGCACGGTTGCAAGACGGCCTCGGCTATTCCTCTATCTCGCTGTCCTCGGCCCGGGCGTGATTACTGCTAATGCCGGCAATGACGCCGGCGGCATTGCCACTTTTGCTTCGGTTGGCGCCGATCATGGTTACGCGCTTCTCTGGGTTCTAATTCCGCTCACGTTAAGTCTCGGTATCGTCCAGGAAATGTGCGCCCGCATGGGCGCAGTCACAGGTAAAGGCCTGGCTGATTTGATTCGCGAGCGATTCGGTGTTCGCTGGACGGCGCTAGTGATGCTTGCCCTGTTGATCGCGAACGGCGGAGTTACCATCTCGGAATTCGTCGGCATTGCCGCGGCAATGGAGTTGTTCGGAATCGCTCGATATTTCTCAGTACCCATCGCCGCCATCGCCATCTGGTGGCTAATCGTTAAAAGCTCATACAAACGAGTCGAGCGAGTCTTTCTGGTAATGTCGCTCGTGTTCCTTGGCTATGTCGTTTCGGCGTTTCTGGCGCATCCCGCCTGGGGGAGTGTGGCCCATGAAGTAATTCATCCGCATTTTAACTTTACCCCCGGATATGTTTTCACGTTTGTGGCAATTATCGGTACGACAATCTCGCCCTATATGCAGGTCTTTATTCAATCATCGGTGGTAGAGAAAGGGATTCGCGTCGAGAACTATTCACTGACCCGAGCAGATGTGTGGATAGGCACGATCTTCGCGATTGCGATTGTCTTCTTCATCGTCGTTTCGACCGCCGCGACGCTAAACGTGAATGGCGAGCACGTTGATACCGCCGCGGAGGCGGCCCGGGCGCTTCGCCCGCTCGCCGGGACATACGCGGAAATGCTTTTTGCCATCGGTTTGTTCGGCGCTTCAATGCTGGCGGCGGGCGTTCTGCCGCTGGCCACCGCTTATTCGATCAGTGAAGCATTGGGTTTCGAAAAAGGGGTCTCGAGCAGCTTTCGCGAAGCGCCGATTTTTCTTGGCATTTTTACTTTCCTAATCGCCCTGGGCGCATCGATAGCGATGATCCCTGACTTGCCATTAATTCGGGTGCTGCTGATTACTCAGGTAATCAACGGTTTGCTGTTACCGGTGGTGCTGTTTGCAATCCTCCGATTGGTAAACAATCGCGAACTGATGGGAAAGTACGTCAACGGGCGTCTCTATAACATCGCGGCCTGGCTGACGACTATTGTGGTCTGTTCGCTTTCGTTGCTCTTGATTGTCATATCAATCTTTCCCGGCGCTTTTCGAAATTAGTTCGACGTCTTCTTCGGATTTCCAGATCCTGTTTCTTTATTGCCGGGTTTGCACTCGCAATGCGCTTCATTTGGTGGTAAAAAGACAATCACCAACAATAGCGGGATCAAACCGCATGGCTGTCAAAGATTCACGATCAAAGAACAGAGTCCTGGTTTTCGTACTTGCAACTACGCTTGTCGGTCTCTTGCTCTATTTGTTTTACGCGTTTGAGCCGGCCATGCGCACTGATCTCGGTGCACATGTAGCGGGACGCGAAGACACTCTCCTCAAAATTCCCAAACTTTTCCTGTGGGGCGTTCTTACCTACCTCGCCGTGCGAGCGCTCAACGCGACGTTATTCGGTGCCGTATTCCGTTTCCGTCGTGGATATGAGGCGCCTACCCTGGTCCGGAATATCTTTTCGATAGTCGCGTTTACCGCTTTATTCTTTTTCGTTTTCAGCAGAATCTATCCGGACGTAAATCTCGGGGCAATTTTTACGACGTCCGCGATTTTCGGCGTGATCATTGGTCTTGCTCTCCAGGACACTCTCGGTAACTTTTTTGCCGGAATCTCCCTGCACGCCGATCGGCCTTTCCAGGTTGGTGACGTAATTACGGTTGGCCAACAAAAGCATACCGGTGTCGTCGAAGGCATCACGTGGCGCGCCATTAAGATTCGGACGTTCCAAAATCACGTTGTCCTGGTGAGTAACAGCAACGCTGCCAAGGAAGCGATAGAGGTTTGTCCCCGAGACAATCTTAACGCGCGAGCTGTCATCTTTGGCACCCTTTATACCGACTCACCGGCTAAGACCATTCATGTCGTGCGCGAGGCTATTCACGATGCCGAAAACGTTTCCCGAAAAATCACCCCGGTCGTTCGGATCCGTAATCTCGGCGACTCCTCGATTGAATGGGAAATCAAGTATTGGCTTGAAGACTATGCCAAACATCACGACACAGATGCATTGATTCGCGAACGCGTGTGGTATGCCCTGCGACGTAACGGCCTGAGTTTCGCCTACCCGACACGAACGATTCACGTCGAACGGAAAGTGTCGTCTGCCGGCGCGTCGAAAGACGGACACGGTGTGATCGACCGTTTGCTGGCAGTAGAGATTTTTGCCCCGCTCTCCGCCGAAGAGACAGAAAGGCTTGCCGGAGCTTCCTCCAGTCACATCTTTGCGCCGGGTGAGATGGTTATCCGCGCCGGCGATCAGGGATCGTCGATGTTCGTTGTGCATAACGGCCGGGTCCAGGTTCAGGTTACTGAGAACGGCAGGCCGCGCAACGTAGCCATTCTTAACGAAGGTGATTTCTTTGGTGAGATGGCCCTTTTCACCGGCGAGCCCCGGACCGCCAACGTCGTCGCGCTTGAAGAAACCGAAGTCCTGGAAATCGGCCATGCAGCGATGAAACCGCTGTTCGAAGGTAACCCCGATCTGGCTGAATCCATCAGTTACATCATCGCGGAACGCCGCGCCGGCCTGGCAGCCCAACAGCCGGAAATCCTTGCAGCGGCGACTGCGCCGGAAGGCCTTCTCGGTTCCATCAAGCGGTTCTTCGGACTCGGTTAAAAGTCCTCCTAGCCCCTCCAGCCCCCGAAACTGTACCCCTATAACGCCGTTTTCGCCCAAAAACCCCCTCTTGAGTAGACTTGACACTACGGCGCTCAACCTTTATTATTACGTCACGCTAAGGCACAAGCAGAACCGGCCGAGGCAATTTCAAGATTTCTTGGGAGGTGTTAGTTATGAGTATCGTTCGTTACGATCCGTTCCGTGATCTGCGGACTCTTCAGCAGGAAGTGAATCGTCTTTTCAGCGGCAACGTGGGAGCCGGATTTGACGAGGAGGGAATAGCCCGAGGCTCATGGAGTCCAAACGTGGACATTTACGAGAACAAAGATCAGATCGTGCTGGAGGCAGAATTGCCGGGCATGAATCGTGAGGATTTTGATCTCTCAGTAGAGAGCAATGTCATCACGCTTCGCGGCGAGCGGCATTTTGAAAAGAAGGACGAGACGGACAATTATCACCGCGTTGAGCGGGCCTATGGCAGCTTCACGCGTTCGTTCACGCTGCCAAATACGGTGTCCGCCGAAGGCGCCAACGCTGAGTATCAGAACGGCGTCCTCCGGGTAGTCCTGCCGAAGCGCGAAGAGACTAAGGCACGCCGGATTGAAATCAAAGGAGAAGGGCAGGCAAAACCGCAGACGATTGAAACTAAGGCTGAGCCTGCGAGAGCAGCTGCCGCAAAAAGCTGACTTCGCTTTGCGGATCGAATAATGAGCGGGGCATTGCTTCAGCGTTTGCCCCGCTCGTTTGTCTTAGCGGTTACGGAGGATTTAGTGACTTAAAAGGATTCAGAGATTCAAATGCGTTTAGATCGATTCACACTCAGGGGCCAGGAAGCAATCCAGTCGGCAATCGAGCTGGCGGAACGAAACCAAAACCAGCAGGTCGAAACCGAGCATCTGTTATGCGCGATGCTCGAACAGCCTGAAGGAATTGTGCGTCCACTGTTGGGCAAGCTGGGAGCCAATGTTCAGGTCGTTCTCAACGATTGTCAGGCGGCAATCTCTCGCTTTCCAAGAGTCCAGGGTGGTCAACAGTATTTCAGCCCTCGCTTAAACCAGCTTTTTACCGCCGCGCAGAAGCAGGCCGAAAAGATGCAGGACGAGTATGTCTCGACCGAACATCTGCTGGTCGCCATCGCGGAGGAAAAAGATGGCGAGGCCGGCAAGATTTTTCGCCAGCATGGAGTGAATCGGGATGACCTTCTCAAGGTCATCGAACAAACGCGCGGCGGCGCGCGCATTACTGATCAGAATGCTGAGGCGAATTATCAGGCGCTTTCAAAATATGCTCGCGACCTGACGGATCTTGCCCGCCAGGGAAAACTCGATCCCGTGATCGGACGGGATGATGAAATCCGCCGCACGGTCCAGGTACTTTCGCGCCGCACCAAGAACAATCCTGTTCTGATAGGCGAGCCGGGTGTCGGCAAGACGGCAATCGTCGAAGGCCTGGCGCAGAGAATTGTTTCCGGCGATGTGCCGGAAACGCTGCGCAACAAGCGATTGGTTGGTTTGGATCTGGGCTCCATGCTTGCCGGCGCGAAGTATCGCGGTGAATTCGAAGATCGTCTGAAGGCAGTGTTGAAAGAAATTGAGAACGCGCAGGGCCAGATAATTCTTTTCATCGATGAGCTGCACACGCTGGTCGGGGCCGGCGCGGCTGAGGGTGCGATTGACGCCTCCAACATGTTGAAGCCGGCGCTGGCGCGCGGCGATCTGCGTTGCGTGGGCGCGACTACCCTTAATGAATATAAGAAGTACATCGAGAAAGATGCCGCTCTCGAGCGACGGTTCCAACAGATTTATGTCGGCGAGCCAAGTGTCGAAGACACGATCGCGATCCTTCGCGGTTTGAAAGAACGTTACGAAGTACATCACGGTGTGCGGATCAAAGATTCAGCCATCGTCGCCGCGGCAACCCTCTCGAACCGTTATATCAGCGACCGGTTTCTCCCTGACAAAGCCATTGATTTGATCGATGAGGCCGCCTCGCGCCTGCGCATTGAAATCGATTCACTGCCACAGGAAATAGACGAAGTTGAACGCGAGATCATGCAGCTGGAAATCGAGCGCCAGGCGTTACAACGGGAAGAAGATCCGCGCTCGAAAACACGTCTGCATGAGATTGAACAGCGAATTGCCGATCTCAAGGAACAGTCTTCCGGGATGAAAGCTAAATGGCAATCAGAGAAGGAAGCGATCGAGCGGATGCGGAAAGCAAAAGCCGAGCTTGAGCAATTGAGGATGCAACTCGATCAAGCGCGCAACGCCGGCGACCTCGGACGCGCGTCAGAAATTCAATACGGCAAAATCCCCGACCTGGAAAAGAAACTCGAAGCCGAGCAGGAGAAGCTCGCCAAGATTCAACAGGACGGCGTAACCCTTAAGGAAGAAGTTGACGAGGAAGACGTTGCTGAAGTCGTGGCCAAATGGACCGGCGTCCCGGTCTCCAAGATGCTTGAGGGAGAAGTGCAGAAGCTCCTGACGATGGAAGATCGACTGCGGCAAAGGGTGATCGGTCAGGACGAAGCGCTCGAGGCGGTCGCGAATGCTGTGCGACGCGCGCGCGCGGGGTTGCAGGATCCAAATCGTCCGGTTGGTTCTTTCATCTTCCTCGGACCGACCGGCGTCGGCAAGACGGAAACGGCGCGCGCACTCGCCGAGTTTCTGTTCGACGATGAACACGCATTGGTGCGGCTGGATATGTCTGAGTACATGGAGAAGCACGCGGTCGCACGGATGATTGGCGCACCTCCGGGATATGTAGGTTACGAGGAAGGCGGACAATTGACTGAAGCAGTCCGCCGTCGACCATACGCCGTGATCTTGTTTGACGAAATCGAGAAGGCCCACAGCGACGTTTTTAATGTACTGCTGCAAATTCTTGACGATGGGCGTTTGACTGACTCGAAAGGCCGCACCGTTGATTTCAAGAATACGGTTTTGATCATGACGTCGAATCTCGGCTCGCGCGAGATTCAATCAGTAAGCGACGACGAGAAGCAGGTGTGTGAAGCCGTAACGCAGGTTTTGCGCGACCACTTTAAACCTGAATTTCTTAATCGGATTGACGACATCGTGATCTTTCACAGGCTTTCGCGCGAACAGATTAGCCGGATTATCGATGTGCAACTCGAGCGTTTAAGGTCAATGCTTCATGATCGTAACGTCACCCTTGTCCTCGAAGACTCTGCGAAACAGTTACTCGCGCGTGAAGGTTACGATCCCAGTTTCGGCGCCCGCCCCCTTAAGCGCGCCATTCAGATGCTGATTCAAAATCCCTTAGCAATGAAGCTGCTGCGCGGTGAAGTCTTGCCGGGCCAAACCGTTGTCGTTTCGGCCGAAGGAGACGAGATGAAATTCTCAACTGAGAGCGGCGCGGCAGCCCAGGCATGAATTGACGAACATTATTTCCAGGGAGAGCCTTATGAGATGCGACACAATTCCGATTTTCGTTAGACCAAAGCGAGGAGCTAAAAAGATGAGTCATCACGAAGAGCCTTTGCGGAATCTCTTTCGTTTACAGGATCGTATGAACCAGGTTTTTGACGAGTTGGTAGGCGGTCGGCCGCGAGATCGCGCAAAGGACGAAGTAGATCTGGAGAGATCTGACTGGAAGCCGCCGGCAGATGTCGATGAATATGAGAAGGAATATGTTGTGGCGCTCGATCTGCCGGGTATTGATCGGTCTCAGCTGGAAATTGAACTGGAAAAAGATCGGCTGCGCATAAGCGGCGCGCGATCTGTTGAAAGGCGGGAATCGCGTCCGGGCGAGCGACCTTCAGGGCGTTTTGTGCGCCGATTTGAGGTGCCTGGTAATGTCGATCAAAGCGCGATCTCCGCGGACTATAAAGACGGCGTATTGACAGTGCGACTGCCAAAACGGGCCAGCGAACCGGCCGGTCGGGTCCAAATCCAAATTCAGTAAGTTAACTTTTCGGCAGACATTGTCACGAATCGGTACGTGGAATTGGCCAAAACTTTTACTTGGCAGGATATTTGCCTATGAGATGGCCAGCAAATTCTGGTTGCACGAAAACGCAACGGCGAATATGCTTTGAACATCAAAGAAGCGGCGCGGCCGCCGCTTCTGATCGAGTTGATGACTGGGTTTAGGCGCGTGAATTAAGGAAATAGGTTACAGATCATAATGGTTGACCTGGGAGCATACAGAGATAAGTTCGGCGACAGCGGCCAGCGTGTACTGGAAAACGCTCTGAGCGAATCGCGGCGTCGGGATCAGAATTTTATCGCTGTCGAACACATAATCTTTGCGCTGGCCAAAGAAGAGCCCGATCTTTTCAACTCGACGATTCGCAGCCTGGCAATCGATCCGGATGTGGTCACCCAAGCGATCAACAAACGGCTTAACAGTACGCGTCAGCACGTGGGAAAAGGTTTTCGTATCGCCCCGGACACCACGGATTTGTTCAAGCGCGCAATGGAACGGGCGCGAGCGCGCGGACGCAAAACTATCGAATCGACCGACATCTTCGAAGTCCTTTCGAATCAGGACAGCATGCTGGTCGACGTCCTCCGCAGTCTGGGCGCGCGGCCTGAAGCTGTGGTCGAGCAGGTACACACCAGAATCCAGGAGCGTGAGCAGCAGGAAGAGCAATATCGAAAGAAATTCGAATTACCGGCTTACCTGAAACACTTCGGAGTGTCGCTGAACCGCCTCGCACGCATTGACAAGATCCCACCGACGATCGGCCGCGAAAAAGAAATTCAACAGATGGTGGAAATCCTCTGTCATCGCGAGCGTGCCAACTCTCCGATGCTGGTCGGCGAGCCGGGTGTCGGTAAAACCGCAGTCGTCGAAGGCCTGGCGCGGATGATCGAACTTGAGCCCGAGAGCGTCCCCGCTCGCTTGCGAAACGCCCATCTCGTGCAATTACAAATGGGCGGGCTCGTTGCGGGTACCATGTTGCGCGGCATGTTTGAAGAAAGAATCAAGGGGATCATCGACGAGGTTAAAGACCGCGACAATTTGATCCTTTTCATCGATGAAGCGCATACAATCATCGGCGCCGGCGCAGCATTGGGAACGTCCTCAGATGCCGCGAATATGTTCAAATCGGCGTTGGCCAAAGGCGACATGCGCATCATCGGCGCCACCACCATGGCTGAATACAAGGAATATATCGCCGAAGATGAAGCTCTCGCACGCCGTTTCCGGCTGGTGAAAGTTGATGAGCCGTCGATCGGCGAGACGCGGGAGATTTTGTTGGGACTTCGGCCGCGACTAGAAAGAAACTACTCGGTAAAAATTTCCGATGAAGCCATCACCATGACGCTGGAAATGGCGCCGAAGTACATCCGCAACCTGCACTTGCCCGACAAAGCAATCGGCTGGCTCGATACCGCTTCGGTAAAGGTTGAAATCAACGAGCCGCAAACGATGATCGTCAAGCCTGAGCACATCATCGAGGTGATCTCGCAAGAGTCGCGCATTCCGCGAGACATGATCTATCGCGATACGAGTGATCGGTTTGCAATGACTGAGGTCCAATTGGCGAGTCGCGTAATCGGACAGAAGGAAGCCATTCGAGCCGTCGCCCAACGCCTACGGCTGAACAAAGGCCCGCTGAAAGAGTCCCACTACAAGCCTGATGGTGTCCTGCTCTTCCTGGGACCGACAGGCGTTGGCAAGACGGAACTGGCAAAGGCGGTCGCCGAATTCATGTTCGGTGACGAGCACAAGATGGTTCGGCTGGACATGTCGGAATACGGCGACGGCACCGTGAGCGTTGAAAAACTGATTGGCATGCCTCGCGGCATCGTCGGTTCAGAACGCGGCGGGATTCTGACTGAACAATTGCGCGAAAACCCTTACACGGTCCTGTTGCTCGACGAAGTTGAAAAGGCATCGCCCTATTTGATGAACCTTTTCCTGCAGGCTTTCGATGAAGGCTGGTTAACTGATGGCCGGGGCCGTCGCGTATATCTGTCCGATGCCATCGTGATCATGACTTCAAATCTCGGGTCAGACAGTTTCAAGAGATTTGAAAAGCCTCTGGGCTTTGGCTGGAAAACCCAGTCAGATTTTCGCGCCGTCAAAAATGAAGTGCTGAAGGCCGCCGAAACACGGTTCTCACCTGAGTTTCGTAATCGCATCGACGAGATTGTGGTGTTTTCGCCGTTGACGATGGACGAAGTGAAACAGATCGCTCAGCTTTATCTGGAAAAGACTCGCCAGCAAATGAAGCGCCAGGGCAAGTCATTCGAGTTTAGCGAAGCCGCCATCGACCTGCTGACCGAAAAAGGATTCAGCACGCAATACGGCGCGCGCTTCCTGAAGCGCCACATCGACGAAAAGGTAAAATTGCCAATAACGAGCATGTGGAAGACCGGTTCGAAGTTTGTCGTTGATGTCAAAGACGGCGAGATTACTGTCAACGCGGTCGAGCATCCGGTCACTCCAGAATTAAATTAAGCAAGTAAGTTCTTACCAGGGAATGAAAAGTCGCGGTTAATTGCCGCGACCTTTTTTATGTCCACGAAAAATAAGCAGAGTCATTCCGCATTCGGCAACTTAAGTTCGCCGCTGAGCAAATCAGGCCGCGCGCGCGCCATTTGCTCGGCGGTAGTTGTCGTTGTGGGACGTTCAGTCTCGATGGTTGTTGCCACTTCAACGTTCACAGTCTCGTTGACTGCAGTGGCCTCTTCTAAAACTTCAGCAATGCTTTCGCTGCCCCGGTGTTCCAGCCAGTGACGATAACTAACCGTCAGGATCGCGATCAGCGGGATCGCGAGAAAGATTCCCGCCACACCTGCCAACTCAGCCCCGCACAGGATCGCGAGAATAACCGCGAGCGGATGCAGGTGAATACCGCGTCCGATGACTCGCGGGTAAATGACATAGTCCTGCACAATCCGCAGCACGCCGAGAAACAACAGCACGGCGAACGCCATTCCCAGACCCGAGTGCAGGATTGCGAGTAGTGCCAAGAGCAAGGCAATGACAAGCGGACCGACCAGTGGAATGAACTCCAGGGCTCCGGCAATGAATCCGAGCACCAGCGGGCTGGGGAGACCGATCACCGCAAAACCAAGAGTCGAAATTATTCCCACCAGGAAACATGCCGTCAGCTGGGCCCGAATGTACGCTGCCAGGGTGCTGTTCACATCCTGAAAAAATTCATCGCCGCGCCAGCGCCAGCGTCCGCGCGGCAACATCTGCAAAGCCGAGCGGCGAAAGCTGTCCGCGTCCTTGAGCAGAAAGAAACTGAGTATCGGTATCAGCACCAGCCACGGCAGGTACGCAAGGAGTCCGAGCATTCTCTCGACTGCAGCTCCGGCATACTCGCCGCCTTTTGAGACAACCTCCAGCACTGCTTTGTTGACGGTGTCCACCGCACTTTCAGGCATGCGGTGTTGTTTGAAATATTGATTCAGGCGTTCGGTGCCGGCGGTGATCGTTTTATAATACTCGCCGGCCTGGGCTCTGAATTGGGGAAACTGATCAGCAAGACGGGGCACGATGAAATAAATCGCGAAACTGATGGTGAAGAAAAGCCCAACGTAAACAATGCCGATTGCTATCGCGCGCGGTATCGAAACCTCGCGGCCACCGATGCGGACAGGTCGCTGCACGAGATCAACCAACGGCGCTACGAGATAGGCAAAGAAGACCGAAAGGATCACCAGCAGAATGATCGCAGTCAGTTTGTAGAGGACCCACAACAAGCCAATGACCACGAGCAGGATCATGAGAATCCGGAGCACTACTCGCGTCTGCAAACCCGATTGCGTCGGAACTTCTACTGTAGCCTTTGATTTGTCGTTATCGGCAGACATGCTTCTCATGATTGGCTTGCGACGCTAGAAGTCGTCGTAATCGTCGCCGTCATTGTCTGCGGTTGACGCCTGTATCGCAGCCTGTTCCCAAACCACGCCACGCCATTCGTCAGTTTCGCCGAGCAATTGCAACGCCGCTTGCGGATGCGCAGGGTTGCGCTCAATGCGAAGCACTTCAGCGATCACGCGCAGCTTCTCGCCTTCGTCCCCCAGCACCAGCAGGTTTACGCGGCCGCCGACGGGTGGCAAATCACGCTGAAGATGAATCAAGGTCCCCTCCGGGCCGACATTGTCTGTCTCGCCCTCAGAGACGACGTGGCCGCCGTCGTCGGTGTCCCATTCAGCGCGTACCGGAAATGTAGCGACATAACGAGGTCCGGATCGGTTTTCGACAATCGAGGTTTGGGGCATAGCATTGACTCCTATCGGGTGGACTGAAGACAACCCGGGCGTATGATACAGGGAAATGAGAATTTTCCAGAGTGTTTTCGGACGCATTGGCCGGACAGCGGTTATTCTTCCTCAGATCTCAACTTCTCAAGAACCGAAAAATCCTCCAGGGTCGTAACATCGCCGGCCACTGCGCCGCTGGTGGCAATCTCACGCAGCAGGCGCCGCATGATCTTGCCGGATCGGGTCTTTGGGAGGGCATCGGCAAAGCGGATTTCATCCGGCCGGGCGAGCGCGCCGATCTCCTTCACAACGTGTTGGCGAAGTTCTTCCTTGAGGCGGTCGGAAGCCGTGCGTCCGCCTTCAAGGGTCACGAAAGCAACGATTGCCGATCCCTTCAGATCGTCCGGCCTGGGAACAACCGCGGACTCAGCGACAGCTTCATGCGATACCAGGGCACTTTCAATTTCGGCCGTGCCCAGACGATGACCCGCGACATTAATCACGTCATCAATCCGGCCCATGATCCAGAAGTAACCGTCCCGGTCTTTCCGCGCGCCGTCGCCGGCGAAATAGACGCCGTCGATCTGCGACCAGTACTGGTCACGATAGCGCTCGTCGTCACCATAAATCGTGCGTAGCATTCCCGGCCACGGCCGCGTGATGACGAGGTAACCGCCCTCATTTGCGCCGACAGTCTTACCATCGCGCGTCATCACGTCAGCTTCAATGCCGGGAAACGGTTTTGTCGCCGAGCCCGGCTTCGTCGGAGTCGCTCCGGGGATGGGAGTAATCATGATGCTGCCGGTTTCTGTCTGCCACCAGGTATCGACGATCGGACACTTCTGTTTGCCGATAACGCGTTGATACCACATCCACGCTTCCGGGTTGATCGGTTCGCCGACTGTACCAAGCAAACGCAAGCTCGAAAGATCGTGTTTCAGCGGCCACTGCTCGCCCCACTTGATGAAGGCCCTGATTGCCGTCGGCGCGGTGTAGAGGATATTCACCTTGTGCCGCTCAATGATGTCCCAGAAGCGATCCGCCTCAGGCCAATTCGGCGCGCCTTCGTACATTAACGCCGTGGCGCCGTTCGAAAGCGGTCCATAAACTACATAGCTGTGTCCCGTCACCCAGCCAATATCCGCAGTGCACCAGTAGACATCTTCGTCCTTTATGTCGAAGATCCATTTGGTAGTTAAGTGCGCTTGCAAAAGATAGCCGGCGGTGGTGTGCAGTATGCCTTTCGGCTTTCCGGTTGTTCCCGACGTGTAAAGGATAAAGAGCGGATGTTCGCTGTCGAGTTCTGCCGCAGGGCAGTTGGCATCAACCGCTTCCATCAGCTCGTCCCACCAATGATCGCGCCCCGATTCCATTTGAATCCTGCTGCCGGTGCGACGCACAACAATGCATGATTGCACCGAAGGCGTTTCTTTTAGCGCTTCGTCGACCGCCGCCTTAAGTTTTACCTCGTTGCCGCGCCGCCAACCGCCGTCGGCTGTCACGACGACTTTGCATTGCGCATCATTGATGCGATCAATTAAGGCCGCGCTGGAGAAACCTCCGAAGATAACTGAGTGTGTCGCGCCAATGCGGGCGCAGGCCAGCATTGAGATCGCCAGCTCCGGAATCAGCGGCATGTACAGCGCTACCCGGTCCCCTTTCTCAACGCCGGTTCTTTTTAAGACGTTTGCAAAGCGAGACACTTCCGAATGCAGTTGCTGGTAAGTGAGAGTGCGCTGATCGCCAGGCTCGCCCTCCCAAATCAGGGCCGCCTTGTTGCGCCGCCAGGTTGCGAGATGCCGGTCGAGACAATTGTAGGAGATATTGATCTTGCCCCCGGCGAACCATTGCGCATGGGGTGTTTCCCACCGCAGAACCGAATTCCATTTCTCGAACCAATAAAGTTCACTTTCCGCAAAGCGCGCCCAGAATGCTTCCGGGTCAGCGCTTGCCTCAGCGCGTAAGCTTTCGAGTTCCGCCATTGACTTGATATGCGCGGCTGCTGAAAAAGTCTTTGGCGGTTGAAAAACTCGTGCTTCGTGCTGAAGGGATTCGATGTTGGTAGTTGTAGTCGACATCTTTTGGATCACCGGCATCGTGCCGATTGGACCGTTTATTATCAGCCGCTTTGCAGCTCAGCGACAATCTCGCGTAACACAGCGCGGCCTTTCTCGACTTCATCCGGAGCGAAGGAAATAGCGCCCACGACTGCATGACCGCCGCCGCCGTAGCGTTCGCAAATCGACGCGATGTTGTGCCGGCGCGGGCGAGGCGCCCAGGGGTTCGAGCCTACTGAGATCTTGGTCCGCTTCGGCCCGCGCGTGAGGGCGACGGTGTAACTGGCTTCCGGGAACAAATAATAGGGAATGAATTTGTTAAATCCTTCGTACCCTTCGTCAATCAAATCAAATTGCACCACGCCGGCCTGGCAAATCGCTTTACGCCGAACCACTTCCAGCGTGTCCTGATGTTGCTTAAGGATTGGCTGAAAGCGTGCCTGGACCTCGCCACTGGTGGCCACCTCGTGGAGAGACAGCCGAGTCAATTCCCGGATCACCTGTTCGATAAAGGTTTCATCAGGATCGCTTTCGATGACCTGCATCAACTGCAATGGGGGCTCTTTCAGCTCGACGGACTGCGCCGGCGATTTATACAACGCCCCATCGATCACATGGGCCCAATGGACCAGGTCACGTATAGGCTCCGCGTCAAAACCAAACCGGGCGTGCGCGATATCGGCGATGAATTCGGTGCACGACTTGCGATTCGGATCGAGGAATTTTCGATCCGAGTTCTCAGCACGAAAATGGGCCTCGTCTTCAGGCGTAAGGAAAGCCGACTGATGGTGATCGAACCACCACGTTAGTTTCGGCGATGAAGAATACTTGAAATCGACGATCGCATTTTCGTCACCGTCAAACATTCCTTCGTCAAAGAGATTTCCCGGCCGGTGCAGGAGCCCGGCGTAATTCACCTCGGCCCTGCCGTTCATTCGTTCATGATAAAAGCGTGTGAACGTGGCCGCCGAAGCGACGCCGTCAAAGCAATGGCCGTGATATAGGACCCGAAGTTTCATGCTGGATTCGAGGCTGTGACTCCTCGCACCCGGTGCGCAGCGTTTGCGCGCCGCCATCGAGTCACCAGCAGAACTAAAGCGCCGACGCCAACGACAAGTCCGATCATCTGCGAGGTGGACAGACCGGTCAGCGTAGTCAGGCCGAGAATGTCTCCGCGCGGATCAGCACGCACGAACTCAATTAGAAAACGCACCGTCGCATAGATTACTGCGTAAGCCAGAATTACCTGACCGCTGAACTTTTTTCGCTTGTGAAGCCAGAGCAGGAAGACAAACGCGATTAGCATGGCAAAGGATTCATAAAGTTGCGTGGGATGCAGTTTCACCCCCGCTGGAACGCCGGTGACTTCGTGACCTAACTCCGTGAACCGCATACCCCACGGAAGATTCGTCGGTTTACCCCAACAACAGCCGGCCGAGAAACAACCTTGCCGGCCGAGCACATTGCCCAGCGCGATGCCGGGCGCGCAGGCATCGGCCGTCTTCCACCAGGGCAACTTCCAACGCCGCATCAAAAAATATCCGGTGACCATTGCGCCGAGCAGCCCGCCATAAAACACGCCCCCTGAACGCAGAAAATCGAGTGAGAACAATTGCAGCGGATGTTCACGATACTCGGGCTCAGTAAAAAACATCAAAACCTTTGAACCGATGAGAGATGACAACAAGAGCCACAGGCAGAGATCGTAAATGCGTTCCTTCGGCAAGCCATCGCGTTCGGCCAGCTTCACAGTGACGAAGATCGCGCCGAGAAACGCCAGCGCCAGAAACACGCCGTAAGTGTTGACCGGAAAATTCCAGATCCGAAAAAGAATTGGATACATGAATAGCCAGTGGTCAGCGGTCAGTGGTCAGCGGTCGTGAATCAGCGCCCTCGTTCGCGGGCCTGCCCGCAAATATCAGATCGTAAGCCAGTAGCGCAGCCCCCATGGAAATGCTCGCGTCGGCCACATTGAATGTGGGCCAGTGATATTGCCCGGCATGCACCAAAATGAAGTCGATCACGAAACCAAGCCGCACCCGGTCGGTTAAGTTTCCTAATATTCCCGCCAGTAACAACGCGCAAGCGCCTAAGATTCGATCATCATTGCGCGCCGTGCGAAAGAAATAATAAAGCACCGCAATGGCCGCGGCGCAGGCCAGCCCGACAAAGAACCAGCGTCCGAACGCGCCGCCTTCCTGCATCTGTCCGAATGCAATGCCGCGGTTTTCCGCATAAACCAGATCGAGAGCCCCGTGAATAATGGTTCTATCTGTGAATCGCAAGCTGCGCACGGCCCAGGCTTTGCTCGCCTGGTCCATTAGATAGACTCCCAGTGAGGCGATCAGATAACCGATGCGCCAGGTGAGGCGGGTTCTGGTTGGAACTCTCGCTGTGATGTCGCTCATTCCGGAGTCAATTATGGTCTAAGCCGCGGAGCGGCGGAACGTTATAGAAATCCTCAGCCCGTTTCAATTTCAGCAAGGGCCAACACGCAACGCTCGCAAACAGTGGAATAGCGCGACGACTCGCCGACTCGCGTTGAATAGTTCCAGCAACGCTCGCACTTTTCGCCACTGGCTCGCGTAATCGTCACATTCAGCCTGTCGGCGTCCAGCTCGGCATTCGGCTCCAGCAAATCTACCTGCGAAACGATGAAGATGTAACGCAAATCATTGCGGTGATGATTGAAGATCTCATACGCGTGGCTGCCGGCCGAGATTTCCACGCGAGCTTCCAGCGAACTTCCAATTACTTTTGCGATTCGCGCTTCTTCAAGTTTTGCCAGCACGACATCGCGATAGCCAAAGAGGTGCGCCCACGACGTAAGCAAGTCGTTATTCCCCTTCATTTGCATCGTTGGCAACAATGCGACGTGAACGGAAGTCGGCGCGCTATCATCCTGCGGCAGGCTCTCCCAAATCTCATCCGCGGTAAATACCAGAATCGGCGCCAGCATGCGCGCGAGTGCGCCGGCAATCGTGTAAAGAACGGTCTGCGCAGAGCGCCGCGCCGGATTGCGCGGGGCAAAGGTGTAAAGCCGATCCTTCAGAATGTCGAAGTAACGCGCGGAAAGAGTCACGGTGCAGAATTCATAGAGCCGCTGATAGACGGTGTGAAATTCGTAAGCTTCATATGCCGCGCGCACCCTCTCGACAACTGAATCAAGCTCGGCAAGAGCCCAGCGATCAACCTCGAGCATCTCTTCTTCAGGCACGCGATCGCGCGTGACATCGAAACCATCGAGATTTCCGAGCGCAAAACGTGCGGTGTTGCGCAGCTTGCGATAGCCGTCAGTCACTCGCTGAAGAATTTCGTCCGAGCAACGCATATCGTCCATGTAATCTGACGAGACAGACCAAAGGCGCAATATCTCTGCCCCGAGTTTCGGAATCACTTCGTCGGGTGAAACTGCGTTCCCCAAAGACTTGTGCATTGCCTTGCCCTGCGCATCGAGCGTCCAGCCGTGGCAAATTACCGCATCGTACGGGGCGCGATCATGGACCGCGAGGCCAACCATCAAAGATGAATTGAACCAGCCGCGAAATTGATCGCCACCTTCGATGTAAACGTCTGCCGGCCAACGCAGATGTTCCCGATTCTCAAGCACCGCAATCGAGGACGAGCCGCTATCAAACCACACGTCGAGAATGTCTGTTTCTTTCCGAAAGTCATTGCCGCCGCAGCTCCGGCATTTGAAATGTTCGGGTAGTAACTCGCGGGCTTCACGTTTGTACCAGGCATCGGCCGATTCTTTTTCGAAAATGTCGGCGACGTGTCTGATGATTGCCGGATCTGCAACAGCTTCCTGACACTCGTCACAGTAAAACGCGGGAATCGGTACGCCCCAAACACGCTGGCGTGAAACGCACCAGTCAGGCCGCGCCTTCAGCATGTTGCGCATGCGATCGCGGCCCCAGGCGGGAATCCATTTAACCCGTTCGTCGACTTCGCGCAGGGCCATCACTCGTAACGAAGAATTATCCAGCAGCTCTCCGTCGATGAAGTTACTGGTAAAGTTGGATCGATCGCGATCGTCCTCGTCTTTTTCCACCGGTTCGGCCGCACCGGCACCGTCCATCGAAATAAACCATTGCGGCGTCGCGCGAAAGATCACCGGATTCTTGCAGCGCCAGCAGTGCGGGTAACGATGATCATAATTCTCGCTGAACATCAGCACCCCGCGCTCTTTCATGAAATCAACAATCTTCGGATTGGCTTCAAAGACGTTTTGCCCCGCGAAGTGTTCCACTTCAGGAGTGAATTTGCCTGCATGATCGACGGGGCAATAGATCTCCAGTCCATATTTCTTGCCGATAACAAAGTCGTCGTGACCATGACCGGGGGCAGTGTGCACACAACCAGTGCCTGCTTTGCTGGTTGCAGATTTCCCACGCGCTTCGCTGACATCGAGTTCAGTTTCCGCGTCAGCCTCGCCACCGAGGGTCACATGCTCCCCGACCATCAGCAGCGACGGCCGATCAAGCCAGGCATGCCGGCATTCAAGTCGATCCAGTTTCTCGCCACGAAAACGGGCCAGGACCTTTGGTGATTCGAGCCGGCACTTCATCGCGACGGCTTCCAGAAGGTCGCCGGCGACGATGTAAACGTCCGCGCCGCTCTCAAGGGCGACGTATTCAAAATCCGGATGCACGGCAATGCCGAGATTTGCGGGCAGAGTCCACGGAGTGGTCGTCCAGATCAGAACAAAAACTTTTCGTCCTGCCAGCGCCGGATCAATCTTTGTCGGATCACTCGCAAGGGGAAACTTCACATAAACTGACGGACTGGTGTGCTGGTGGTATTCGACTTCGGCTTCGGCCAGCGCCGTCTGATCATGAATGCACCAGTAAACCGGGCGTGCGCCTTTGTAAACGAAGCCGCGTTCGACGAAACGCGCAAACAGCCGGGCCGTTTCTGCCTCGTACTGATCCGACATCGTGATGTAGGGATTGTCCCATTCCCCTAAGATTCCCAGTCTCTGAAAATCTCGCGTCTGTCGGTTCAAGGCGTTCGCCGCGAATTCCCGGCACGCGCGTCGAATACTCAACGGTGGCATTTTAGCTTTCTTCTCGCCAAGTTTGCGCTCGACGTGCAACTCAATTGGCAGGCCATGACAGTCGTAACCCGGAACGTATGGCGCGTCATAACCGAGCATTGTGCGCGACTTGATAATCAAATCTTTCAGGATCTTATTGAGCGCCGTGCCTAGATGGATATCTGCGTTAGCGTAGGGTGGCCCGTCGTGCAAGATGAATTTTTCAGCGCCGGCGCGGGCTTGCCGAATCTGTTCATACAAATTCATGTCGGCCCATTTTTTCAGGCGCGCGGGCTCGGTCTGCGGCAGGTTTGCTTTCTGCGCGAATTTTGTTTTCGGCAGATTGATCGTTGATTTCAGTTCAAGTGGCGGCGCTTCAGTTGGCATAGCTCTTCAATACTCAAAAGCGAAATAGTAACAGGACGGATGGTCGTGCACCAAAAGCGAATCTATCTGGAGTGCGCCGCAAAAGGTGCCTGTGTTTGGAGTACCGCCTTCAGGCGGTACTCGCAGCTTTTCGAATGCCCGCCTAAAGACGGTACTCCAAACAATCAAAAGCCCGAACCATTCTCTCTTTTGAGACGATGGTCCGGGCTTTCAAAGCCCTGGATGTTTCGCGCGTCAGCCGATAAACATCTCCTCGTCTGCATAGCTCGTATTAATCGGCGTGGGCGCGGGCGCAACCAGCACTTCCAGTCCGCGTCGCACACCGGCGAGAACCGCCGCCAGTTCGCGCGCCGGCTCAATCACTTTTGTTTGGATGAATTCAGTCGTCGTCGCAACCCGTTCATGGGTCGTGTCGATGGCCCGACTGACTATTTGGACCTTTTCCCGCGCCATGTTTGCAGTCTCATCCGCGAGCATGGTCAATCCCCGCACTTCTTCCTTGATCAAGGCCGCCGATTCCGCCAAATGACCCGTCGCCGCCGATAAATGACCGGTCATGACATTGAACTGCTCGGCAATTTGACGCCCCTGGACCGCGATGGCCTGACCCTGTTCGCTTAAGGCCGTCGCGCGCGTAATGATGGGATCGAGTTTCTCTTCCAACCGGTTCACGGTCTTCATCGCGCGATTCGCATAGACCGCCATGGCGATCATCGCTCCCGCGATCAGAATAAACGAGAGCGCGATGATCGCCGTGATGATTACCAGCCAGAAGAGGGGATCGTGCGTATTCATCGTTGGAAAAACGTATTTCGTTCTTTGTACTTTGTGCTTCGTGCTTGTTTTCCGTTCGCCGAACCTGGTTAATTCAAACGCGCTTCTGGGTTGAGCGAACAAAGAACAAAGATCAAAGCACTAAGTACGTCGTTCTTACATCGTTTTTTCCGGCTTGTAAGTCGGCGCCGCTTCAGTGCGGCCTGAAAGTTCAGTCTTGCGCTTCTCTTCCACGTAAGCCTTCTTACCCGCTTCGAATGCCGCCTGCACCGATCCAGCCTGGCGCGCCGCGGTGTCTCGAGCTACCGAAGCGACCTCGCCAGCTTTCGTCGTCGCCGTGTCGTAAAGTTCGGCGGCGCGCTCGCGCGTTGCCTCGTAATATTCTCCAGCAGTGTCGCGAGCAGTGCTGTATAACTCGCCGGCTTTGGCGCGGCCCGCGTCATAGTACTCATTAGCTTTGACGCCTAACTGCTGCGCAGCTTCGCGCGATCGATCGATTCCCTTGCGCGTCGCGTCAGCAATATCGTTGCGCAATTCTTCGCCCGACTTCGGCGCAAACAGAAGCGCCAGCACGGCTCCGATCCCTGCGCCAACCAGAAAATAGGTTAAGCGTGCCGAAATATTGTCACCGTAATCACGGTCATGTTCGTGTCCCATAGAAACAACCTTTCTTTTTAGAGGCGAATCCCCTCCGAGGATCGCCGGTTACTTCAATTGTCCCGGATTGTTGCTGTCCGCGACTATAGCAAATGGCTCTTAGCTTCCGCAAGGCAACGATCTGGAAAGAAATTCATTAAAAGACCAAGAAATTGTGCGGAATCGCTGCTATCAATCGACCGCGCGGGTTTCAAACTTTCTCAGACCGGCCCAGGTAAAAAGCAACGAAAAGCCGAGCAACCCAGTGTAAACCAACCAGGGCGGCATGTGTGGCATCTGCGGAGTCAGGGCGACGCGGAAACCTTCGCTGGCATAAACGAGCGGATTGATCAGCACCGCTATCTGAAACCACGGGACGACGTGGAGCGTCGCCCACGGATAATACGCACAGCCGAAAAAGATCATCGGTGCGAGCAGAATATTGAACACCAATCCGATCTGCTGCGTCTCGATACTGGTGCCGATGACCAGGCCAAACGCCGCAAAGAGCCAGCTGCTCAAGAACGCGACGAGAAACAGTTGCAGTACATCGAAGGGTCCCAGGCTTAAATGCACGCCCATTAATAACCAGGCAAGCGGCAACACGACAAATCCGGCGAGCATTCCCTGCAAAATTCCCACGGCGATTTTTTCGATGGCCACTCCAGCAATACTGATCGGCGCCAGCAGCCGGTCTTCGATTTCCTTAGTCCAGCCAAAATCAATTACCAGGGGCAGTGCTACGGCTTGCATGCTCGAGAGTGTCATGCTCAACCCGAGAATTCCCGGCAACAACATGTTCGTGTAGCCGCGTTGAATAATTCCCAGGCGCGGCATGACAAAACCAAAAATGAAAGTAAAGAGCAAGGGTTGCAAACCAACCCGCAATAAAAAGTATTGCAGCTCACGCCGCGCGACACGCAGGTCCCGGTGCAAGAGTGCGATCATCGTCGTCATATCAGCTCACCTCGCAACAAATTTCAGATGGCTCCTTTCTCCCTTTGGGAGAAGGGTTGAGGAAGAGGGACCTGGTAAGGTGACTTCCACAAAACTCTCTCCCCAATCCCTCTCCCAAAGGCAATAATATAATTAACTCACCTAACGATGTGATCTCCCGCGCGGTCGCGAGCAGCGCCGAAGGCGCGGCATTCAGATAGGGGTAGGGAGAAGCGATTGATTTCGTTCCCCCTCCCTCCGAACCGGACTGGCGGATCTCCCGCATCCGGCTCTCCAGTTGGTGGTTCACCCTGTTAGGGGTTGACGCGACTGCGTATGGGCTGCGACGAAAGAGAACAACCCTTCCGCAGCAAAGAAAGCGTTGGGCCAGCGATGCTGATCATAACCACGACCACGACCCCGCCCCCCGCTACGACGGCGCAGAATACTTCTCAGGCGCATGCGTAGCCATGAATCAAGCGGCAGAAACGTGTACTTATTGCTGTGTTTGAAATAACCAAACCAGCCCCTCGTTGTGCGGTTCACGTTAGCGATGATTGCTTGCAGACTCTGCCCATTAGTGCGCCGGGTTTTAACTCGGATCGTGTCTTTTAACTTCTTGAGACTCTTGCGACGTGGCCATCTCAGACCTCGTTCGAAGTGGTACCCAAGAAAGTCGAAGCCACCGGGTTGGGTGGCATCCACGATGCGGGTCTTTTCCGGATGCAGCGTCAGTCCGACTGCCGCCGTCCATTGCTGCACCAGCGCCAACGCTCGTTGGGCTTCTGCTTCACTGTGACAGAGCAGTACGAAGTCATCCGCATACCTGACCATCTCGACTTCGCTGGCCGCCATTAGCTGGTCCAGTGGGTCGAGATAGATATTTGACAGCAAAGGACTGATGACTGCGCCCTGTGGCGTGCCGGCTTCCGGCTGCCACTCGCGCATCTCCTCCAGCACTCTCTGTTCCAGGTACTTACGTAACAACTCCAGTACTCGGCCATCAGCCACCTTTTCCTCTACCAGTTTGAGCAAGCGCTCGTGAGGAATGGTGTCGAAGTAGCTTTTCAAGTCTGCATCGACCACCCACGTCTGGCCTTCCTTCAGTAGTTGGTCCACTCGGCGCAACGCGTCTTTGCAACCTCGTCCGGGTCGGAACCCATAGCTCTGTTCCGCGAAGTCCCGTTCGAATATCGGTTCGATGGTGGCCTGTAATGCTTTCTCCACCACTCGGTCCCGCACTGTCGGAATACCGAGCGGGCGCTTTTCCCTACTCCCAGGCTTCGGTATCCACTCGCGCCGTATCGCTGCCGGTTGATAACTCCCTTCCTGCAGCGTCCGCGCGAGATATTCAGTCTGCTGCTCCAATCGCTGTTCGTACATCGCTATTGTCTGGTGGTCCACGCCTGCGGCCCCGCCATTTGCTTTTACTTGCGCAAACGCCCATAGCAGCACCCGCCGCGAACTCACCTTATCGATCAGGCTGAACCATTTGCCTCCTTTTACTCCTGCTTCCAGAGCCGTCAACATTCGTTCCGTCCAAACACAAGGTTCCGCCCACGCCCAGCGGGCGCCAGCTTCTCCGGCTTGTTTAGCCTCAGGCACTGCCGCCGGTCTTGCTTCCTCTAGTCTGTCCGTCACCAATCCACCTTCCTGCGCCCCTTCGCTCCATCTCAGTTACGAGATTTCATCGCTACTATGAGCGCTCTGACTCCTGCTCGCTCCGGTTCTTCGGGACTGTCGTCCATGAACTCCGTCTCTGTCGGCGAGCAGGTCTCCCTGATTCACGCGAGTTGCCTTCTTAACCATTCCGTCTCCACCCACCTGACACCCCGCTGTTGCCGCTTTTGCACGCTACCCCTCAGCTCGACAGCTTTCCCTTTCGGGTCTAGACTTCGCCCTTGGCTAGCAGGCTCGTCGTTGGCGCCCGGCCGTATCGAGTTCGTTATCCTACGGACTGGTCGTTCACCTCCTGCTGCTCTCCACCACGCATCGCTGCGTCGCAGTTGCATTCGGTTACAGGCCGGAGAGCGTTTACCTGGAGAGGACTTACACCTCTCTGTCTACTCGCGCTTTCAGGCGCACTAGCCACGGCCGTAAGGCCGTGGAGTGAAGGACGAGATTGAAGAAACCAAGGGCCGGCATTTATCGGAAGCTGTGAAGTGCGAATTAATGCCGCACCTTCGGCGCTCGACGGTTGATGGCCCGACCACCCACGGTCTCACGACCGTGGCTATTTAATGACGGTCCTCCGGACCTCACCCTGGACCTTCTTTGGCGTGTTTATGCGACCGCATTGAGTCAAGTATATTATTGCCCTCCCAAAGGGAGCAGGATCCAGAGAAGCTTACTCCCTCAGGCTGCGACCGGTAAGATGCAAAAACAAATTCTCGAGGCTCGGTTCGGCGACGTGGGCATCGGTCACCATTACATTTCGTTCTCCCGCCAGACGCATCGCATTAGCCAGTAAACCTTCGGCTCTATCAGCGTAGATGCGTACGCGATCGTGATCAGCTTTGACTTCAACCACGCCGGGTATTGCCGGCAGCGCGGCGGTGAATGAATTTGTCGCGCCATCGTTACTGCGCAACTGCAATTCGACCAGGTAACCGCCCGGAACGCTCCGTTTCAGTTGCGCCGGTGCGTCAAGAGCCAGCAATTTTCCGTGATCGATTATGGCGATGCGCCGGCAAAGTTGATCAGCCTCTTCCATGTAATGCGTAGTCAAAAGAATCGTCTGGCCTTTGGCATTCAATTCGGTGAGCAAGTCCCACATGGCGCGGCGCGACTGCGGATCGAGACCCGTAGTTGGTTCGTCAAGGAAAAGTATCGCCGGATCGTGCATCAGGGCGCGCGCGATCTTCAGCCGCTGGACCATGCCGCCCGAGTAGCCGAGAATCTTTTCACTTGCACGATCCGTTAGTTCAAATCTTTCCAGTAACTGCCGCGCCCTCTCTTCGCGCTCCTGCTTGCCAATGCCGAAGTACTCGGCGTGAAAGGTCAGATTCTCAACGGCGGTCAGACTACGATCGAGATTGTTTACCTGAGGCACGACGCCAATGCGCCGTTTCACGGCAACCGGATTACCAGCGACGTCGATGCCTTCGATTTTCGCGACCCCGCCGGACGGCCGGACGCGGGTAGTCAGGATTCCAATTGTCGTAGTTTTTCCCGCGCCATTGGGACCGAGCAAGCCAAAAAACTCGCCGCGCGGCACTTCAAAAGAAATGCCGTCCAGGGCCTTGACCTCCTGCCCTTTTCGGGCTTTCGGTTGATAGGTCTTCTTGAGATCTTCGACGGCGATTACAGTTTCCATGGGAATCTTCAACAGGTTTAGAAGCGGGCTACTGCCCGCTTTGGTCGGGCGGTAGCCCGACTCTAAACAAATTCAGAGAGCTCACATCGCCAGTTGCAGGTGCGTCGCAACATACCAGAAAAAGAAAACGGCGAGCGCCAGCGACCCGAACAGCATGGCCAGCAGCACAAATACGATCGCGCCCACGAACCACCAATCGCTGCTGCGGCCGCGCCGCGCTTCTTCAGCAGATACGGTTGCGCGTTTGCGCAAGAGATTTATGTTGCGGATGTTGGGCTTCCACCACGCGTCAAACAGATCGCCGGCAATGGGAACCAGGCCAACCAGAAAATAGATCGCGATGTTTACGCCCATGCGCAACAGTGTGATCTTTGGCACACGGTACCGCACCGCGGAAACCAGGACGTAAAGGGCGACGATGGTCGTGGCGAGGTCGCCGAATTCGGGAATGAGATCGATGATCGCATTAAATCCAAAACGCCAGCCGAGCACGGGCACGCGGAACTGGTTGTCCATCAACTGGCTGAGAACTTCCAGTTCCCGTTCAACCTGGATCGACGAAGGCCGCAGCAGCGGCATTGCCGATTGCCGATTGCCGATTGCTGATTTGGGAATAATTGCTGGATTCATCATTAACTTTGTGATTTGCGATTGTTGATTGCCGATTGAATTCGTACTTGGTACTTGGTTCTTTGGGCTTTGTAGCTCGTCGTGGCGCGGTCTCGATTGGAGCTACAAAGTACAAAGCACCGAGTAATAAAGCCCAAATCGGCGGCAATTGGCAATCGGCAATGCTTATCTGATTCTAATCATCTGCTGCCAAAAAAACTTTCCTACTTTGCCAAACGGCGTCAGCACGCTCTTGTCATTCCTGGTGTTGGCCGCTTTCAACGGCAATCCCAAATCACCAAGGTCCGCCGCCAATTTCGGATCCGGAGGGCCGATGTCTTCGTCGCCGCGTTTGCTCGAGAGCCATCGATCGAAAGTACGACTAACCGTACGCCTTTGTTCGAGCGACGCCGCGGCGACAAAAGCTCCGCGCAGATCGTCCATGCCGGCGACCTCGAACAGATTGGCATCGTAATAACTCCGAATCGCCACGAAATATTTTTCATCGCCCATCAATTTTCGCAGGGCTTCAAACATCAGCGCGCCTTTGCTGGTAACGATGGCCGAGTATTGAAACGAATTCCGATAGTCGCGGGCCGCATGATTCGCTTCCATGTCGTCGCCGCCAAACGTTCGGTAAAGCCGGTACACGCCTTTGAGCTGTTCATCGAGGGCCATCGCCGCTTTTTCTTCGCCGTGGATCTCGCGGTAATAAAGCAGGGCGGACCAGTTCGACAACGCCTCGTCCAGAATCGGCTCGCGCGCCGGATCGTTTCCCACGGCGGCGCCCCACCAGGCGTGGGCAACCACGTGCGCCACGGTCCATTCGAGGCTGTCCTCGACTGAAGCGCGCTGTTCGCGAATGACCTCAGGCATGTTGCGCATCATCGGCGATTCAAAGTCGAGATAGAAAGCGCTGGCAATTGCGCTGAGGCCGGAGAATTCGGCGCTGCTGAGCGTGGCCACGAGCGGCGCGTCAACAATGCTTACGGTGGTCATCGGCAGCGTTCCGAAGTGTTTGCTGAAGACGCGCACCGCATCAGCGGCGATGTTCAATACCCGCCGCGCCACCGGCTCGTGCTCGGACCTGAAGATTGAGCGGACCGTGACATTGCCGACGACGCGCTCGGCCGAATTAAGATCTCGCCCCGCCACAATCGCAAAATGGCGCAAATTCTCGGCAATGAAATTAGTTGAGTTGACGTTGTTTTTCTGCGTTAAGGATTGCGTCGCCACCGGGCCAAACATGCGGATCAAACCGGGCGCCTCAACCGTCACATCATAATCGGCGACTTCAGTCATCACCGTGTCACCGATGTTCAGGGTTACTTTGCGAAACCAATCATCGCCGTCGCGCGCGGCCAGTATCGGATAGGAGGTTCCCAGCATCATCACGCCGCGACAAACAAAATTCGTGTCGCGCGCGCGGCGCAACTCGCGCGTGTTGCGAATTGCGGCGCTGACTTGCTGAACCACGTGCGTCACCAGGCCGGTCTCTTCGGAATCGATCTCCGGCACGCTGCCTTTGAATTTGATTTCAAGTTCGACGGCAGCTTTCGGCGCCAGCGCTTCGCGTAAATCGATGCGCAAGGTCGTTTCCTGATCGTCAAGATCGAAAAGCAAAGGCGCTCCGCCGCTGGCCGCGCGGGTCTCTACGATTTGCAGGCGAGGTTCATCAGACGTCGCTTGCCCTCTGGTATCAGTCGCGGGCGGCGTGTATCCAGGCACGCGAATGTTCGGGTAAAGATGAAAGAACAGGCTGGCTATCGGCCGTTCGCCGAGATTGATAAAGCGCACAACTTCGGTCCCCGTGTAGGTGCGATTCTCAAAATCCAGGTTGAGTTTGATTTGATAATGATTTCGCGGCTGGGGCGATTGAGTTTGGCGCGTGCGGGCGCTCAACGACAACGCCAGCGGTATCAAGGCGAGCGTCGCGAAAAAGTATCTGTGGCTCAATCTATCTTTCATTTACAACCACCCTGCGAATAATATCCCCGCGCGAGATGTTATCGACAACGTCCATCCCTTTGGCGACGTGGCCGAACACAGTATAACCGCCATCCAGATGCGGTTGCGGCGAGTGCGTCACGAACCATTGCGAGCCGCCCGTGTCTTTGCCCGACAAGGCCATGCCCACGGCCGCACGATCGTACGGAACTTCGTTAATCTCGCAGCGAATTTGATAACCCGGCCCGCCGTTGGTATCACCACGAGGATCGCCCGCCTGGACCACAAAGTTGGCAACCACGCGCGGAATCGTCTGACCATTAAAGAACCCTTTGCGCGCCAGCTGAATGAAGTTATCAACCGTCAGCAGCGCATCTTCGGGTAGAAACTCGATCGTGAAGGATCCTTTGCTTGTCATCACTGTCGCCGTGACATGTTTGCCGATGCGCGAAATAGCACGGCGATAGTCAACTTCTGTATTACGCGACCTTACCGTGCCGATGCGATCCGAAAAATCACCGGCGCCATTAGCTTTCAGCAATGCGACAGCCTTTCTTCTTAGCAAATGATCGGAAGAATCAAGCCCGGTCTTGATCGCCTCGTTCGCTTCTTTGTTTTTCTGTTTCGCCAGCGCTTCCAGGATCGCCAGCGCGGCGTCGTTCATCTCGCCTTTTTCGGTGCGTGGCAATTCGGCTTTCAGGGCTTCGATCAGTGCGCGTGTGTTTGCTTCATTTGGCGGTTGATTGCCAATTAACTCCGCTGCTGTTGAGCGGATAATTACATCATTTGAATTCAGCCAATGCCGCAAAAGCTGGCCGGCATCAGCCGGCGTTAAGGTGGGAACATAGGCTTGCAGAAGATCGGGTACCGCGTACGCTCGCGTGCCAACGGGATGCAGCAAATCCGCGATTTCGTTTTTCGCATCCTTCAACGCGCTATCGCCGGCACTCCCGGTCGCCGCGCCAACAATGACATCCTTGATGGCCGCTAATCCTTGAGCACGCCGCGAAATCTGTCGCCAGTTAGCAGTTGGCTTCAATACTTGGCTTCGATACTGGACGCTCTGAAAAATCCCGGGAACGATTCTCGCGAATGCGATCTCAACTTCAACTGCTTGGCCTTTCGTAAGCTCGTGCATCCGGCGCACAAATGTGATGGCGTCATCATTGGAGGTATTCGGCAGTAAACGTCCCAGCGTTGTGGTGATTTCGAGCAGCTCATTTCGAGCAGAAGGGAATGCTTGTTCTGAACTCAGGAGAGAATTGCCGCGGCGGACGAGCGGTTCAACCGTCCGCGTATCCTTCAAACTCCCCAGCGCCCGAATCGCACTCACGCGCACGCGCAAGTCATCATCATGCAGAGCGCGATCGAGTATTGCATCAAACGCTTCCTTGTGTTCCGCGGCCCCAATGACACGCGCAGCGTTGGCGCGCACGATTGGGTCGCTATTATTCAGCAACCGGCGAACTTGTTCATTTCCATCTTTCAAACGCAGACGCGCCATCGTGTTCAAGGTGTCGGCGAGGATACGCGGATCGGAGTAACTAAGAAAGCGAATGACGACGGGACCCGCTCCCTCCGGCCTTGTCCGCAGCGCCGCGGTCAGCCCCAACAAAATCGTCAACCGATCCGGCATTGAACGCCGCCCCGCTTCAAAGTTCAACGTGTTCAGTATGGCTTCCCCGTAAGCACGCCTTCGTTCCTTGTCGGATTCAGGAAGCGCAGTGACGATTTTTCCCAGGGCTTCGACGCTGCGCGCGCGGACTTCGCTCGGCTCGCCCATATTGTTCAAAACCGCCATTAGCGCATCCGCGCCGGCCGGAGATTCGATCTCACCAATCGCAAACGCTGCCATCTGGCGCACGTCGTTGTCGCGGTCTTGCTTCAGCAAATCCACGAGTACCGGCACGGCTCGTTCATCGCCAATGCGTCCGGCGGCCAAAGCCGCTCGCTTGCGTACCCTGGCATTTTTGTCTGAAAGCAAGGCGCGCAAATGATCGTCCCAACGTCTTTCGTCTTCAGCGCGAATGATTTGAAGGAGAGTGCTTGTGGGGCCGGATTGCGAAGTTGCTGGCGCCCGCGGTGTTTGGGCGTTCACGGCCGAAAGCGACGCGACAAGGCAAGCTATTACCCAAAATGTCTCAAGTGATCTCTTCATTAGGATTTTTGGGGAGATAGGATTGTACAACTTGTAATGGGAGATTGTCGCGCTAAAGGACTGAGACTGATGCCCTTTGAAGTTGACCGCTTTTCTTATTAGCACCGTGGCTTTAGCCCGGTGATTAGAGACGAACTCGGGAGGGAAACCGAACGGTTTCCGATTGTGTCCGGCACCGGCGGGCACCGCGCTGAAGCGACGGTGCTAATAAGATCGTCAAACTGCAACAGCACCGAATCTTCAAATACTTCGCGCTGAATGCACGCAAGGATGCGCGCCCCTAAAACAAAAGGGCGGAACAAGTCCGCCCTTAAAAGGTAATCGCGCTCCGTCGCTCTTAACTGGCGATCGCGATCGCCGGTTTCTTAACTTCTTCGATCTTCTTTACGGTATCAAGCTTAACCGGTTGAGCTGTCGTGGTATCCAAAAGATCTTCTTTGTGCTTGGGCGCTTTTTCGGCTGCTGCCTTCTGCTGGATCATCTTGCAGCTGCCTTCGAAGATGGCGCCCTGCTCGATTACGAGCGAAGGCGTTTGAATGTTGCCATTCACTTTCGCCGCGCGACCGAGTTCAACTCGCTGCCCCCCAATGATGTCGCCATTTACGACGCCCTGAATATTGGCCACGGCAACTTCGATGTTGGCGTCGACCTGCCCACCAGCGCCAACGACCAGCATGCCGGTGTTGGAAGTGATGCGCCCTGAAAGATGACCGTCAATGCGCAGCATCGCTTTGAATGTCGCTTCCCCGGTTACCGAGGTGCCGCTGCCGACAAAGCCACTGAGCGTGCCATCTTTGATTTCGCGCGCCAGCGTTTCGCTTTCCGTCAGGGCTTTGGTGCTCGAGTTGTAATCGCCTGGTTGCCGCGTTTGTGTCTCACCGCTTTGATAGGGGGGGGACTGTGTACGAGGCTGGTAAGCCGGCTCTGGTGAACCGGTTTCTATCTTTTCGTCTTGCGGGTTTCTTCCCATTCTAAGCATCTTAAAAAAACCTCCGTCTAAAAAGTCGGTGAGTATCGTCGCTACCGCCGAGCAGGGCTGTCGGCAACAACAACACGCGTCCGTTTGCAAACTGAAAAACTAGCCGCGCCGGCCAGTTCTGAGTGGGGCCCCGCATCGGGAGCGGGAGGGACATAATAAACAAAGCGCTCAAAGGTGTCTAGTGATAATTTCGTGATGGAGTTCGCCGCGCAGCGCTGATGGGCAGACGAGTGCACGCGACGTCGGAAGAACCGATTCCGCTCGTTTTCAGAGGGATTCAAGAAGGTTTTCGATAACCAGGGTATCTCGAAAATTCTCAAGTTGGGAGAAATATTGTGCGTTTCGATCCAGAGCAGCCCGGGGTACCAGTCCGACAATTTCCGTGCCCGCGATTGCGACGCCGCGAGCTTTGGCTTGTTTCCGCACCGCCTCAAAAGCCTGGCCGATACTCGTTTTCTGATAGTCAATCAGATTCATCGACACCTGCACCAGATCGCGGGAAGTTAATTCGAAAGCCAGCGCTTTCACAAAAGGTAAACCGCCGTCACGTTCGCGCACGGCCCGGGCGATCGCGCGGGCAATCGAAAGATCGTTGGTCTTCAGGTTGACGTTGAAGGCAATCAGGAACGGCCGGGCGCTAATGGCGATAGCGCCCGCACTTTCGTGAATCCGCCTGGCGCCAATGTCCGGCGAACGCGCGAGATCGTGCTCGATTTCATCTCGCAGAGCTTCGAAACCCTTGCCACGCACGTGTTCGAGCCTGACTCGATCCGGACGCAGCGCGGCGCGCTCGTAAAAATAAACCGGAATGGAAAGTTCGCGCCAGATGCGCTCACCCGCGGCGTGGGCCAGGGCAATGCATTCATCCATCGTGACACCGCTTAGGGGCACAAACGGCAGGACATCAGTGGCGCCGATCCGCGGATGCTGTCCGGAGTGCTGCCGGAGATCAATCAGCTGCGCGGCGGTCCCGACGACGCGCAAGGCGGCCTCGACAATATTTTCCGCCGGCGCGACAAACGTGATCACCGAGCGATTGTGATCCGGATCGACGTGACGGTTAAGAACCGTCGCGCCCTCAACCGATTCAATTACCTGCGCCAGGCGCTCGATCGTTTCGCTCTTGCGGCCCTCGCTAAAGTTTGGTACACACTCAACTAACATTTCCGATTTTTGATTGCCGTTTGCCGCTTCATCAACAGGATCCATGTAGACGCTGGAATATAAACGAACTGATGTCGGCTTGATTCTAAATCGGAAATCGGCAATCTAAAATCGACAATGCCACTTGATCGCTTCATCAACGAACGCAAGACCGCCTGGCAGCGGCTGGAAGGGCTGCTTCATCTGGTCGATCGGATGTCGCTGCGCAAGTTGCACCGGGAAGAAGTGCGGGAACTCGGACGGATCTATCGCCGCACTGCGTCGGATTTGGCAATCGCCCGGGCCGAATCGCGTGACCCGCGATTAATCAACTATCTCAACAGCCTCGTAATTCGCGCTCATGGCCGCATTTACCGGGCGGATGCGCAGGGCGGCCGTCGCATCCGCAATTTTTTCGCGCGCGACTTTCCGCAAACGTTTCGCCGAACGTGGCGCTACACGGCACTCTCGTTTGTGGTGGTTCTGGTTTTCAGCGTCGGCTCATTCATAGGCACCCGGCTGGATCCCGAATTTTCTGAATTTGCGGGAATTAGCCCGTATTTTCGCGAAGTGGTCATCAATAAGCGCACGCACTGGTGGCAAGACTTAAACGAGGCGAACCAGATTGGCTCGAGCCAGATATTCACGAACAATATCAGGGTGACATTTTATGCTTTTGCCTATGGCGCCATGCTGGGAGTTGGAACGCTCTATATTCTGGCCTTCAATGGCGCCATGGTGGGCGCAATTCTGGCTCTGACTTACCGGGCGGGTTTCGGAAACGATCTGGTCGCATTCATGGTTGGACATGGGGTGATTGAGCTGTCCTGTATTTTTATTTCGGGAGGCGCCGGACTGCTGATTGGCAGCGCCTTGTTGATGCCCGGCGATCTGACGCGGGGCGATGCTCTAAAGTCTCGCGGCCTCGAGGCGATCTACCTGGTGGTTGGATGTGTGCCGCTTTTAGTCGTCGCGGGAATTATCGAAGGCTTCATCTCTCCCGCGCCGATCAGTCCGATTATCAAATTCTCAATCGGCGGAATCACAGGGATCGCCATGTATTCGTATCTACTGCTGGCGGGACGAGAGCAGGAAACGAAAGGGGAAAAGGGGAACGGGTAAATGGGAAACCTGCTAGTTCCTCGGAAAGCTACTCATTTCTCGGTCGTACGGGGGCGTTCCTGATCGAGGCAATCTGATTGAATAGGTACCGACTCAGAGTCATCGCGCCGGCCCGAAGCTGATCATGAGTCTCTCGGCTGAATTAACGAACTTCCAAAGCCACACGAATCAAGCTTCTCATCTCACCTGCCGAACCCTTGGCGATGTTCAGAAACAGCAAATACTCTTTCTTGACGATCGTTCGAATCCTTCTGCGATATTAGTCGGAATGGACACCGATGCGCGTCGCATCTGATCCCTCAAGCCGAAGTCTCGCTTCAGATCACCCTGATTCGTAACGAGGTATAGCTGCTTGACAAACTCGATCGCTTTCTGCCAGACAATCAAATCCTCAAAACTTCTTATTCTATTTTCCATAGTGGGAGTCCTTCCCCCAAAGGTCTTAGAGCAGCCCGCGCTCTTTCACCCGCAAATAAGTTTCCAAAAGCTTTGGCGCCAGTGCTGCCGCGGTCACATCCAAGGCCAGCCCGCCCTGAGCTTCGACCAGGCGCAAAGCCGCTTCGCGCTGATACATGATTTCTTCGGCGACAGATTGAGTGAACAATTCGCGCTCGTCTTGTGGCGGCTCGCGCACTACGGCCTTCAGATCGCGATCGGCGATGGTGACTACCAGCGGCAGGTGACGGGGCCGCAAAAGTTTCAAAGAGGAGAGCAATTCGCTCGATCCTTCTTCATCAACCAGATCCGTGAGCACCACTACCAGCGAGCGCCGACGGCTGTTGGCAGAGATAAACTCGAAAGCGCGCGCGTAACTCGGCTCGATCATTTCCGGTTCGACATCGTGCAGTGCCTCGAGTGCCGCGTCCATGTGTTCCACACCACGCTTTGGCGGCAGGTAAGTTTTTATGCGTCGTCCAAATACCGCCAGTCCCGTGTTATCGCCCGCGCGCGTAGCTGCCGACATCAGCGCCAGGGTGGCATGGACGGCGAGATCCAGCTTTGTTTCGTGCTCAATGCGCGCCGTCATCAGGCGGCCGGCATCCAGTGCGATGACGATGGTCTGGTCGCGTTCCATTTGATACTGGCGCGTGACGAGCTTGCCGCGGCGAGCCGTGGCCGTCCACGAAATATGTCGCATCTCGTCGCCACGCACGTAATCTCGGAGCGACTCGAAATCGCGTCCTTCACCTCGCCATTGCGATTTGCGACGCGCGGCCACTAGTGACCGGGTACCAAGCGCCTTCAATTCCACCTCGCGGGCGCGGCGCATGTTTGGATAAACCTTCACCGCCGCAGGCTGACCGACCCGGGTTTGACACCAGACAAGCCGCCAGCGTGAAAGATAACGCGCGGCGATCTGGCCAAACTCAAATCGCCCGCGCTTCGGCGGAGTTAAGCCATAGACCAGAGCTGCGGCTGATTGCGCATCGACATCGATACGCGCTTCGCGCGTCCCTGACAATTTCATTTGCGGTGGAAATTCATCTTTGATCTGCAACGAGATGATATGCGGCGTATGGTTCGCGATTTCAATCCGCACCTCGGTCTCGGCACCGACCGCGAAACGGCTGCCAAAGCGGCGCTCGATTTGGACGCGCTCAGGCAGTTTACTTTCACGGGCGTCGAAGATCGCGACGCCGATTAAAATGAGGTCGTACGCGAGGGTAACCCAACGGAGCTCAGGCCGGCCCCAGGAAAGCGAAAGCGGAATGAAGCCGATCGCCAGCAGAGCGTAGAAAAGTCTGGTAAAGACAAATCTCATCAGCGCGGCACTTCTGCCGTTTGCAGGATGTCGGCTATGACCGAATCCGGGGTGGCGCCGTCAAGCTCAGCTTCAGCACGCAACGTCAGCCGATGACGGACCACGGGCCGGGCGATGTCCCGCACATCATCCGGCGTGGCAAAGTCTCGCCCGCGAATCGCGGCCAGCGCTTTTGAACACAGCAACAGGGCGACCGCCGCCCGAGGACTGGCGCCGTAATGCACCGATGGATGGTCGCGAGTGCGACGGACTATGTCTACCGTATACCGTTGCACGCCCGGCTCCATGCGCGTGTTCCGAATTTCTGCGCGACAGCGCGGAATCGCATCAGCGTCGGCGAGTGGATGAATATCAACCTGTTCAAGCCGCCTCGCATTGAAGCCGGCGTCCCAACGGGCCACGACTTCCTGCTCGTGATCAACTGCGGGGTACTCGAGCAAAATCTTCAATAGAAAACGATCGAGTTGCGCTTCGGGCAGGGGGTAAGTTCCCTCGTATTCGATCGGGTTTTCAGTTGCCAGCACGGTAAATAAAGGCGAGAGCGGGTAGGCTTCGCCGTCAATCGTCACCTGCCGCTCTTCCATTGCCTCGAGCAGGGCGGCCTGCGTTTTTGGCGGCGTGCGATTGATTTCATCAGCCAGCAGCAGATCCGTAAAAACCGGACCGCGTCGCAAATTGAAACTCGACGTCGAGATATTGAAGACATTTGTGCCGGTGATGTCCGAAGGCATCAAGTCGGGCGTGAACTGAATGCGACCAAAGCCGGCGCCGAGAATGCGCGCGAGGGTCTTAACGGTCAGCGTTTTCGCCGTGCCGGGAACTCCTTCGATTAACGCGTGCCCTTCAGCGAGCAGCGCGACCAGAATCTGCTCAATTGGTTCGTCCTGGCCCACAATGACCTTGCGCAGCTCATTGCGAATCTGTTCGATTGTCGAGGAAACGTATTCGGGCATTAATTGATTTCATCCTTGGATTCGCGATCATAGATTGAGAAGTCTGATAAGCCTTGAGTGACGGGCGCAGATTCTATCATGACGCACTCCGGACTTCCTTCTGATGACGCGAAAGAAGGATTTACGTTTTTGGATTTATTTCCGAGATTTTGACGGGTGGACTACATCAACTGGCGCCGGCTCGCGTGTTTCAGTTGAAGAGGCACGCTGTTCTTTATTGGCGCACTACTTGCTTAACAATATTTTGGTCATTCCCGATTATTCCATTGATCGCACTTATCAGCCCCGGGAAATAATTCCTTAATTGGGCACCCAGCCGAATAAAACTAAACATCGTGGAGGTTAAGTATGAGAGTTAGAACAGCATGGACTCCGTTGACAGTGGTTGGCTTTTTGGTGGTTTCAATTTGCGGGATTGGAATGGGCCAAACCAGTAAAGGCACGGTCACAGGGCTCGTCACTGATCCCAACGGCGCCGTCGTTGCAGGCGCCGAAGTGGAACTCAAGAACCCGGCCACAAATCAAAACCGGACAACTACTACGAACGATTCTGGCCTCTATCGGTTTGACGCCGTAGATCTCGCGGTTTATGACCTGACGATCAGAGCGAAAGGCTTTCGCACACTCACCAACACCGGTCTTGAAGTTCAAGCCAATAGGATTGCGACTCTCGACATCAAGTTGGAGATCGGCTCGACGGAAGCTACCGTCAACATAAACGCCACTGCGGGTGAACTCTTGCAAACAAGCGATCCGGTCCGAGGTGGAAATTTTACGCCCAAGCAGGTCCAGGAACTTCCGATTTCAACTCTCAATCCGTATGACCTTGGCCGTCTGCTTCCCGGCGTAGCAACGGCTACCGGTGGAGCTCAGTTTGGCAACGCTTCCCAGTTTTCAGTCAATGGACAGCGACCACGTGGCAACAACTATCTGATCGACGGTACAGAAAACAATGACATCTCGGTTACTGGTCCCGCAAATCAAATTAATAATGAAGACGCAGTAGCGGAAGTATCTCTGCAAACGGGTTTGTTCAGCGCCGAGTTTGGCTCTGCAAACGGGTTTGTTCAGCGCCGAGTTTGGACGCGCCGGTGGTGGCGTATTTAACCTAATTACGAAGTCCGGAACCAATGACTTCCACGGTACCGGCAGGTGGCTGATACTTTCCGAGCGCTTTAATGCTCTGACCAACGGAGATCGTCTGGGCGGTTTGACCAGGCCCTCGGTATTCACAGAGAACGTGTTTGGAGGATCAATCGGTGGTCCGCTGCCGTTGCCACACTTCGGGGAAGGCGGTCCCACCGTGGATAGTGGCAGGGATCGAACCTTCTTTTTCTTTAGTCTTCAGTTCGACCGATTTCGATCCACAACCAGATTCGGCAATTTCCGCGTGCCCACTGAAAATGGCGTGCAGGCATTGAGAGCGCTGTTCCCCGCGGGCACCAATCCTCGTGTAGATCTTTATTTACAAGCCATCGGGTCGGCGCGCGGTGTAACAACACTACAGACAATCGCTCTGGGCACAGGACCAAACGGCGCAGGAGTTGTCGTCCCGCGGGGTAATATCGAAACCGGATTGATCGCAATTCCGGCGCCTTCCATTTCGAATGACCGTCAGTGGGTTTTTCGGGTTGACCATAAGATAAACGAGAAGCAACAACTCGCTTTCCGTTATCTTGATGACAATCAGATCTTTCCGGCCACGGCAATGAATTCACCGTTCTTTACGAGGGACTTTGCCGGTATATCTCGCAACTTTCTGGTGACGCACACGTGGACGATCAACCAATCATTGACGAACGAGCTGCGCGTTTCGCCTTATGGCCTGATCAACTTTAACTTCCCGATTTCGACCACCGATCCACCTCTGGCGTTTACCCTGCCAAATATCAGCATCACGAACTTATCGGCGATCGGAATTGCCACGAACATTCCGCAGTTTCGGATTGCCAAGAATTATTTGGTTCAAGACACAATGACGAAGATTCACGGAACACACACGTTCCGATTCGGCGCCGAGTTTTTGAAACAGGTAGCGCAACAGCATCCGCCCTTCAATGAACGCGGCTCATTTGGTTTCCTGCAGGGAGGTGGCTTCACCGCGCTCGCGAACTTTATCGATAACTTCAGCGGAGCAAGCGGCACGGCCAACGTCAACATTGGAAATCCTATCTATCACCCAAATCTGTTCCGGCAGAGCTACTTTTTTCAGGACACCTGGAAGACGACTCAGGATCTCACCCTAACGCTCGGTCTCAGGTATGAGAATTTCGGGCAGCCGGCTAACAATGCTTTTAAATTCCCTGCCTTTGCCGGTTTTGATCCAGCTAAGTTCCTGGTGCCGAATAAGGTCAATTCTGACAACAACAACTTTGGGCCAATCGTAGGACTGGCTTACGCACCGCATGAAAAGCATGGACCTTTCGGATGGATCTTCGGTAATGGTAAGGGTGTAATCCGCGCAGGGTACCAGGTCAGTTATGATACGTTTTTCAATAATCTGCTCTCGAATATCGCCGCTGATGCTCCTAATAATTTTGCAGCAACAACAACCGGATCCTCAGGACGCGGAACAGCGAATTTCTTTCCCGGAGCTATTCCCAGTACGGCGCCGACTTTGACGGCCGCGAATTCGACACAGACTTCTGTTTTCAACCCAAACATCCGGAACCCGTATACGCAGCGCTGGTCGCTCGGACTACAAAGAGAGCTGCCCATGAAACTGATTATGGATGTTTCCTATGTCGGTTCGGCGGGAAGGAAACTTTTTGTCAGTGAAGATTTGAATCCGGTGTTCGACAATTCAGTTTCTCCACCGATTCGTCTGGTTTCAAATTTCGGACCTCGCAGATGGCGCACCAGCGGCGCAAATTCCAATTATCATTCGTTGCAGGTGCGTGTTGACAAGCGTCTTTCGCGCGGCTTCCAAATCAACACGTCGTACACCTGGTCGCATTTGATCGATCAAATCAGCGAGGTCTTCGCGACCGATCAAACTGTTTCTTCGCTGGCGTCGATTCCACCCTCGGAAGGTCCGGGTTTAAGGCTTGACCGTGGAAACTCCGACTATGATCGCCGACACCGGCTGGCCATCAATTACATCTGGGATCTTCCGGGGCCGCGCCATGGATGGCTGAGCCAGATCGCAGGCGGCTGGCAAATTACGGGCGTGACTGTCGTTCAATCGGGAGCACCATTCACGATTACAAACGGACTGGATCGAAATGGCGATGGTCAAACCGGACCAGATCGGCCTGACATTGGCAACCCAAACGCGCCGCACAACACACGGGCCGTGATAGACGCAACGTGTTCAACAGGGCTACGCAATCCTGAACTCTCGGCGACTGCCGGAAGTGGTTGTGTGACCCGCAATGACGTGTACGTTGTCCAGGTCGCAACCTCGACCAGCTCGAGACCGACTCTTCCCGGCCCCGCGACTCTGGGAAGAAATACAGAGCACTCGAACGGCTTTGTAAACTTTGACATGAGTTTCTTCAAGGTCTTTCGCGTCAGAGAGAGTCTAAGACTCGAATACCGGCTGGATGCTTTCAACGTCTTCAATCACCCGCAATTCAGCGGCATTCCCAGTCAGAGCCTGAATGCAGCAGCCGGGTCATTCCTCAACTTCGATCAGATTAATGGCGGCGGCAGAAACATGAGGATGGGACTGAAAATCATCTTCTAACGAGCTTCGAGTCCTCAACTAAAGGCGGAGTCACACGAAAGTGATTCCGCCTTCTTCTTTTCGAGATGCACAAAACAGCCAGTAATCGTCGGATCAGTTATGTTCGGCCGCTTGTTTGGCTTCACGCGCGCGCATGCGCAATCCCAAAGCGGCTTCGATGTTTCTTAAGCGACGCGCGAGATCAAGCGAACGGCGGGCATTCGTGGGCGCGCCATTTATGACATCTTCACAGTTTCGCATCAGCGATTCAAGTTCCTGCTCTTTAAGGCTTGACCGGGCGGCAACCCGGCGCGCTACTTCAGCCCGCGGGCTGTGGTTGTTTGCGCCGGCATGACGCACCAGCACCCGCCGGACGCGCGCGTAAATATTTTCCAGCGCCAGATCATAAGCATGCGCGCGCTGCTGCAGCTCGGCCATTGAGGCGACAAATTCCAGGCTCGATCGCCGATCTATATGCGGCAGCGGGAGCGGCCTTGCGAATCTTCGCCCTCGGCTCCAAACAATAACTATGACGATCAAAGCTAACTGGATGAACAAGGCGACGACCGGAGTCCCGGAAAAATACTGAATCAGTGCGTTCTGTGCCGTCGCATGTCCCTGATGAAATTCATCGAAGGCTATCAAACCGCCGTAACCCGCTATGACATTTACTGCTAATTGCAGGTTATCAGCCCGGCTGATTCCATTGTTCGCCACCATGAAAGGATCTGAAAGCAAAACGATTCGGCCCTTGCCGTGCGCATAATCAATCAGCAATGCGCCGCTCTCTCGCGCCAGGTGTACGACCGGCGCTGGAGAGCCTGCGAAGGCAGGTTCATCTGTGGAAGATTGATCTTCATCAGATTGATTGTCATTTGCGGAGCGATGACGATTTCGTGATTTGTCCTTTGCCTCAGTTTTCAATTCGAGAGTTAAATCTCCGGCGAATTGCGACGGCAGAACCGACGCGACATCGCGCGCGAACAGTGTCGGCTGAGAGGGCACTAACGGCGTCACTCCGGCGGTCATTTGTTCAAAGTTTGCGGGATCGACTTCGAAAGGAAACCTGGTCAGGCGCGACTTGATGATCCACGGCCCTGATGGCGGCAGAAGGGCGGGATCCAGGTTGCGATCGACAATTACCAGACGGCCGCCCTCTCGGACCCAATGCATCAGGGCCTCTGCTTCGTCATCCCTGATTGGGATCATCGTTCTGCCGACAATGACGACCGTCGACGGCTTCGCTCCCGTCGCACTCAATAAGGTCACTGGTGATTCGCGCCAACGCGCAACCTGGTAACCCGACTCGTGCAGGAAATCATAAAGCGCGCGCGTCCCCGTGGGGCCGGAATTGAAAGTCGATCGAT
>WNGF01001037.1_pt1 | contig 74572 bp, 54 predicted proteins | sample 5400641 | NCBI WGS metagenome assembly WNGF01 (sample SAMN13153371, study PRJNA577476) | soil metagenome | isolation source: 80 cm soil or saprolite under grassland replicate 2 | place: USA:California | collected 2016-06-15
GTCTGATTTGCTCGGCGACGAATCCGTGTTCTTCGCCCTTGGTGTCCATGGTGCCGAGGATGGCGATGGTGGCCATAGATAGTTTTCTCAATCTTGAATACAGAGACAAATCCTACTTCTGGAGGAGAGAGGCAAATCCAATCGCGCTCTTAGACTACCTCGACCGGGCACTTCGGCAATGAGTCAAGGAAGGCCTGGCCGTAATTTTTGAGGAGGACGCGGTTGTCGAGCACGACGACGATGCCCGTGTCGGTGGCGGTGCGGATGAGCCGGCCGACGCCCTGGCGGAATTTCAGGATGGCTTCGGGCAGGGAGAATTCCTTGAACGAATTCCCGCCGCGCGCGGCGATGGCTTCGAGGCGCGCTTCGATCAGCGGGTGGTCGGGCACCGCAAACGGCAGGCGGGTGATGATGACGTTTGACAACGCTTCGCCCGGCACGTCGACGCCCTGCCAGAAACTGTCCGTGCCGAAGAGGACGGAATCGACGTCGGCCCGGAACTTCTCCAGCATGGTCGAGCGCGGCGTGCCGGTGCCCTGCACGAAACATTGGATTCCGAGCCGGTCGAAGAACGGCTGCATCTGCTCGCTGACCTCCAGCATCAATTTGAAGTTGGTGAAGAGCACGAACGCTTTGCCGTGGGTCCGCTGCACGAAATGTTCGATCCAATGGATGAGCGCGTCGCGGTAACCGGCTTCGCGCGGGTCAGGCATCTTGTTGACGAGGAAAAGTCTCATCTGCCGCGGGTAGTCGAAGGGGGAGCCCACCTGGAGTTTGACCGCTCGCTCGCCGCCCACGCGTTGGGCGAAGTAGGCCAATCCCCGGTTGGAATCCACCCCTTCGCCCGGCGTCAGGCCGGAGGAATGTTCCGTTGACTCCCCAACCGAGCCCGGACGACGCAAGGCGTTCTCCGTGGAAAGCGTCGCGCTGGTCATGATGACGGAGGTGTCGGCGGAGAAAAGCCGGTGCCGCAGGAAGTCGGCGATGTCGATGGGCGCGGCGTTGAGGGCGAGATTTCTCTGCGCCTTGCCGCTGCGTTCGACCCAGTAGACGTAGTCCGCCAGGTTCTGTTTGAGGAAGCTCGCCACCGCCTCGCACAACTCGTAAAGGCGCCGATTGCATTCCGTCAGCTCCTGTCCCGTCTCCTTGTCATCGGCCATTTGGATCAGATCGATCACCGCTTCGCACAAGCGTTGAATGGGAAGGGTGACCTTGTCCGGGACCAACTCGGGACGGCGGATGCGCAGCTCGGACCAGGCGCGGGTGGAGGCGGCGCTGATTTTCCGGGTCTGGTTGAGGGCCAGTTCTTCGCAGACCTGTTCGATCTGCTTGAAAAAATCATCGCTCTGCTCGAGCACCTCTCCCACCATTTTGATCTCCCTGGACCGGTGGAGGAGGCCGAGCAGGCCCTTTTCGGTGCGTGGATTCCAGAGCCGCTGGAGCGAGTAACGGATCTGGCCGCTGGAGATGCTCAGGCCGGTGTGTTTGGCGGCGACGTGCTCGACGGTATGCGCCTCGTCGAAGATCACAAAATCGTTTTTGAAGAGGATGCCGTCTTTGGGTTCTTCCTCGATCCTGCCCAACATGGTGAAGAACAGGGTGTGGTTCAAGACCAGCACGTCGGCGGCGAGGATGCGGCCGCGCGCGCGCTGAAAAAAGCAAACGCCGTTGTTCCGGGCGAATTCGGACTGGGCCCCGCACGTTTTCGGGGTGCACAAGCCGCGTTCCGAGCAGACCAGCGCCCAGACTTTGGGGTCGGGCTCTTCGTCGAAGTCGGAAAGGCTGCCGTCCCGGGTTTCCTTCGACCATTGGTGGATGCGCTGCAACTCGGCCTGCTCCGGCGAGGTGAAGAGGCTTTGCGCCTGCGCCATCGTCTTCTGCAGACGGCGGGTGCAGAGATAGTTCTGCCGCCCCTTGAGCATGGTGAAGTTGAACTTCACCGGGAGGACCCGCCGGAGCACCGGCAAATCTTTTTCGACGAGCTGCTCCTGCAAGTTGATGGTGTGCGTGCAGATCACCGCCTTTTTCTTGTGCGCCACGGCGAAGAGAATCGCCGGCACGAGATAGGCGAAGCTCTTGCCCACGCCGGTGCCCGCTTCGACCAGGAGATGCTCCCGGCCTTGCAGCGCCCGGGCCACCGCCACGGCCATCTGTTGTTGCTGCGGGCGATACTCGAAATTGCGCGCTTTGGAAAAAACCCCGGTCCGCGAAAAAATCTCCTCGACCTGCGCGGCCAGGTCCGGTCCGGAGTCGTTGGCATCGACGGGGCGGATCATCGCGGGCTGGTGCGGACGACCACCTGGGTGGGCGCCTGGTTTTTGACGATCCGATCCGCGGGGAGCACGCCGCGCCAATTCACTCCTGGATAAATGAGCGACCTGCGACCGATGATGCTGCCGGGATTGAGCACCGAGTTGCAGCCGATTTCCGCGCCATCACCCAGGAGCGCGCCGAACTTGCGCAACCCGGTGTCGAACGATCGGCCCTCGGCCTCGACCTCAATGTTGCCTTTGATGGCCTTGACATTGGACAGGACGACACCGGCGCCGAGGTGCGCCTGGTAGCCGAGGATGGAATCCCCCAGGTAGTTGAAGTGCGGCACCTGGCAGTGATTGAAGAGCAGCACGTTCTTCAATTCGCAGGCGTTCCCCACCACACATTCGTCCCCCACGATCACATCTTCCCGCAAGTAAGCGTTGTGCCGGATCTGGCAGTTGCGTCCGATCAGGGCCGGCCCTTTGATCATGGCGCCGTCTTCCACCACCGTCCCTTCCCCGATGAACACCTCGGCGCCGATGTAGGCCCGGCCCTCGCACCGGTTGAGCAGTTTGGGACGAAGCTGGACCTTGAGATAGGCCCTGATCTTCGGCAGCGCCTCCCAGGCGTGTTCGCACCCCTCAAACACGCCCGCGTGCTCCGTCCGGCCCAGGTCAAACAAGTCGGTCGGTTTGAACATGACCCAAAACTAGGCAAAAGTCCCGGCAGCGCCAAGCGCCGAGTGCGGATTGCGGATTGCGGATTGCGGATTGCGGATTGCGGATTGCGGATTGCGCAATCTCACACTCTGGCCCTCTTTCGCCGCGGCGCCGTTACTGCGAAACTACCGGATTGAAGTTTGCCGCAAGAGAACACCAAGGGCACAAAGAAGAACTGGGAGAGCAAGATCGCTTTTTGCGCTCTTTGCGTTCTCTGGCGGCTAAAAATCTGCGAGACATTTTTACGAGATTTTCAAGCTCAGAATCTAATCAGCGCCGGCGCTTTCTTGTCGCGCGCGTTCAATAAACCTGCTTCCAATTGCCCACGTATATGTGGAAGAAACCCTGGTGCCCTTTCTCTTTTTCCGCGGCAGCCCTTCTCCTGACCCTGGCCGGTGCGGTCGCTGCGGCCTCTTCGGATCGCACGCAGATTGGCGAACGCACCGCGCTGGACCGCTACGTCAAAGCGCCCGACACGAATTACTCATTTCGCCTGGCGGGCACGACCAGGGGCGAAGGCTACACGGTCTACCTGGTGGACCTGATCTCACAGTCCTGGCTGACGACCAACGAAGTCGATCGCCCCTTGTGGCAGCACTGGTTGACCATCGTGCGGCCGGACAAATTGCGGAGTTCGACCGCCTGCCTCTTCATTGGCGGAGGGGCCAATCGCCGGGAGCCGCCGGACAAGGCGGAGGCGAACATCGTGCGGCTGGCCACGACGACCGAGACGGTCGCCGCCGAGTTGCGCAACGTGCCCAACCAACCGCTCCTCTTTGCCGGCGAGACCAAGGGTCGCAGCGAGGATGCGCTCATCGCCTACACCTGGGACAAGTTCCTCCGCACGGGCGACGAGAAATGGCCGGCGCGCCTGCCGATGACCAAGGCGGCGGTGCGCGCGATGGACACGGTGACGGCGTTTTGCGCCAGCCACGGCGGCGGGCAAGTGAAGGTGGACCAATTCTTCGTGGCGGGCGGATCCAAGCGGGGCTGGACCACCTGGACGACCGCCGCAGTGGACAACCGGGTGATCGCCATTGCGCCGATCGTGATCGACCTGTTGAACATCGTCCCGTCGTTCATCCATCACTATGAAGTTTATGGCTTCTACGCTCCGGCGGTGGGGGACTACACCCGGGCCCACATTATGGAGTGGAATGGCACCCCGGAGTATCGCGCCTTGATGAAGATCGAGGAACCATACCAATACCGCCCGCGCCTGACCCTGCCGAAATTCCTGATCAACGCCTCGGGCGATCAGTTTTTCGTGCCCGATTCCGCCCAGTTTTACTTCCAGGAACTGCCCGGGGTGAAATACCTGCGCTACGTGGCCAACGCCGACCATTCGCTCAAAGGCAGTGATGCCTGGACAACGCTGCTGGCCTGTTACTCGGCGGTCGTCAAGGGAACGAAGCTGCCGCGATTCTCCTGGACGGTGGAGCGGGAGGGAGTCCTGCGCGTGCACAGCCAGGATCCGCCCAGCGCGGTCAAGCTGTGGCAGGCCACGAACGAGGCAGCTCGCGATTTCCGGCTCGAAACCATCCACCAGGCCTGGCAAAGCACCGACTTGACCGACCAGGGTGGCGGCGTGTGGGTGGGCAAGGCGGAGAAGCCGGCCAAGGGCTGGACGGCGTTCTTCGTCGAACTGACTTTCCCGACCGGCGACGAGGCGCCATTCAAGTTCACCACCGAAGTGCGCGTGGTCCCCGACGTGAAGCCCTACCACTACAAACCCAGCCCACCGCCGAGGTGAGGAAGTTTCAACTGTTGCCAAGTGCCGCCGCAATCAGGTAGTTGTGTCCCCGCATGGTTACGGTCTCTGAACAGCTCCGGCGCGCGCGCGAGCAGCAACACCTCGACATTTATCAAGTCGCCGAGATTACCAAAATCAAGACCGACCATATCCGCGCGCTCGAATCGGGCACGTTCGACTTGTTTTCCGCTCCGGTCTACATCCGCGGCTTTGTCCGCACTTACGCCACCATGCTCAAGCTCGACGTGCCCCGGTTGCTGGCCGACCTCGACACCGAATTGGGCCGGAGCGAAAAATTCCGGGAACCGCCTCCGCTGACCAACACGCCCCGCAGCCCGCTGGATTATCTCATGCTGCAACTTTCCCGGCTGAACTGGCGCACGGCGTTCGGCCTGGCGGCGGGCGCGCTGTTTTTGCTCCTGGGAGTGGCGGTGATTCGCAGCCATGCGAGCAAGCCGGCGGATCCGCTCAAGAATCTGGCCCCCGGAATCTATCAGCCCAAGGCCACCAACCGCGCCGGCGAAACCCTGCCCCTGCCGGCCCCGGTGCCGCGCCGCTAATTTTCCGCCTGGTTTTCCGGCTGTTTTCCGCCATTGCCTACCCGGTGCGCCTTCGCGTAATTTGCCCGTCCTCTGATGAAGACGGAACCGGCAGAGACCCCCATTCGAGTGGGCCTGATTTCGCTCGGCTGCGCCAAAAACCTGGTCGACGCCGAAATCATGCTCGGATCGCTTCTCCAGGGCGGCGTGGAGATTGTCAACGATGCCACGCAGGCCGATGCACTCATCGTCAACACCTGCTCCTTCATCGACGCGGCCCAGGCCGAAAGCGTCGACGCGATCCTGGAGTCCGACGAATTGCGCAAGGCGCATCGCCCGGGCCAGGCGCTGATCGTCTCCGGCTGCCTGGCCCAACGTTTTCGCGACCAACTGCCGCAACTCCTTCCCGAGGTCGATGCCTTCATGGGCATCGACCAGGTGGCGCAGGTTGGACAAATCGTGGAGCAGGCCCTCGACCGGCGCCGTCGGCGCTTGCGCGAAGGGGCGGCACCGTCCCGCGGCGGAAGAACGCCGTCCCGCGGCGCCGCGCGCCTGGCCAAGCTCGAGCGCGACCGCCCGTCCACGGGAGAGAATGGACAGGAAGATCTGCCTGGCCCAGGCCCGCGCGGAGGGCCCAGGACGCTGGTCACTCCCTCCAGGCCTGGCACCTCGCCAGTCGAGCCTCTCCCGCCCCCCGCCGCCGGGCGCGCTCCGCTCGTCGCCGTCAACCACCGGCCCCGGTACATTCCCGACTACGCGACGCCCCGCTTTCGGTTGACCCCGGCGCATTTCGCTTATGTCAAAATCGCCGAAGGTTGCAACCATCCCTGCAGCTTCTGCATCATCCCCCGCATGCGGGGCAGTCACCGCAGCCGCCCGCCGAGCGACATCGTGGCGGAGGCGCGCCAACTTATCGCCGCGGGAGTAAAGGAGTTGAACTTGATTTCGCAGGATTCGACCTATTACGGCCTCGATCTGCGACCCAATCACCGCCGCAACATCGCAGCGCCCGACCAGTTCACCGCCGCGGCCAAGTCGCTGGCGGCCGACGACCCGACCTTGTGCACCCTGCTGCGCGAGCTCAACGCGTTGCCGGGCGATTTCTGGATCCGTCTGCTCTACACTCATCCGGCGCACTGGACCGATGAATTGATCGAAACCATCGCCTGGTGCCCCAAGGTTGCCCGCTACGTCGATCTGCCGCTCCAGCACATCCACCAGAACATGCTCGAACGGATGCGCCGCGAGACTTCCCGGCAATACATCGTCGATCTCCTCGCCCGGATCCGCGCGGGCATCCCGGGCATCGCCCTGCGGACGACCTTCATCGTCGGCTTCCCGGGCGAGACCGAGGAATACTTTCGCACCCTGCTGGATTTCATCCGGGAGACGAAGTTTGAGCGCCTGGGCGTCTTCACTTATTCGCGCGAAGACGCGACCCGGGCCGCCCAGATGGCGGGCCAGATTGGAGAGTCGATCAAGAAAAGGCGCCGGGCGCGGGCCATGGCCGAGCAACACAAAGTGGCGCAGCAGGTCTCCCAATCGTTTGTCGGTCGGACCGTCCGCGTGCTGGTGGAGCGCGAAGCCCACGCGAAGGAACTGAAGATCGCCCGGGTTGGCTCCTGGGAACACGGGTTGATGCGGCCAACCGACCACGCTGCTTCCCAGCTGCGCGGCCGCTACCTGGTGGCCCGGAGCGAAGCGGACGCTCCCGACATCGACGGTCGCGTCTATGTGCGGGGCCGCCTGCCGACCGGCGAGTTCGCCCGCGTGAAGATCATCGGCCACACCGATTACGATCTCATCGCCGAGCCCGCATGAATCTTCCCAACAAACTGACGGTCTCCCGCTTTTTCCTGACCGTCGTTTTCCTGGGCGCGGTCTACTGGCGTTCGCCGCTCAACGACACGCTGGCGCTCCTGTTTTTCAGCGCGGCGGGCCTGACCGATTACCTCGACGGGAAGATCGCGCGGCAGCGCAAGCTCATCACCAATTTCGGCACCCTGATGGATCCGCTGGCCGACAAGATCCTGACCTGCGCGGCGTTCATCGCGCTGGTCGAGCGCGGGCAACAGGGGGCGCTCGGGCCCGGCGTTAAAGTGGAGGCCTGGATGGTCACGATCATTGTTTCGCGCGAACTGGCCATCACCGGGCTGCGCCTGCTGGCGGCCTCCAAACAACTCGTGCTCGCCGCGGAAGGTTACGGCAAGCACAAGACGATCTCACAAATGGTCGCCATCATCGCGCTGCTTATCCTGGAGGCCTACGATGAGTGGGGCCACTGGGCGGAAGTCTGCCTCAAGCCGTGGCTGCCGTGTTTCGCCCGGCTCGCCTTATGGGTCACCGTCGTCCTGACCTTCACCTCCGGGGCGCTTTATCTTTGGCGCAACCGCGAGTTGTATCTGCGCGACATGTGAGGCCGCGCTGCCGCTATGACCCGCTGGTCCTGTGGCTGGCCCGGGGCTTCGACGTCGGCCGGATCCCGGTCGCGCCCGGCACCTTCGGATCCGTGGTCGGCGTGCTCTGGTTTGCCCTCCTGCTCCAGCCGGGCAATCTCTGGTGCTACCTGATTGGCGCATCGCTTGGCCTGGCTCTCTCGGTCTGGCTCTGCGGACGCGCCGAAACGATTCTCGGACGGACGGACCCGGGGTCGGTCGTCCTGGACGAAATTGCGGCCATGCCCGTGTGCTACCTGCCCTGGGTGCTGAGCGACTGGGTTCGCCTCAAGGCGATGCCGCCGGTGTCCGCTTTCTTCACGGAACGCACCTGGATGTTGACCGCGCTTCTTTTCGTTCTTTTCCGTGCCTTCGACGTGCTCAAACCCTGGCCGGTCCGGCAAAGCCAGAAACTGCCCGGAGGCTGGGGCGTGACGCTCGATGATTTCCTGGCGGCGGTCTACGTGGCCATGCTCAGTGTTCCGTTTGTGGTTTGAAGGAATATTTCGCGCGCGCGTTGAGCGGGGGCATTGCTCATTGCTCATTGCTCATTGCTCATTGCTCATTGCTCAATGCACACGCCTTCCGGTCCGATGGCTTTCAACTTTCACACGCGACCAATGAAAAATGAGCAATGTGCAATGAGCAATGAGCAATGCCCCATCCGTGATAGAGGCTGCGAAGACTCACCCTGTTATGGCTGTGCCCGCCGATTTTCCTGTCCTCCGATCCCCGGGTTGCTTCACAAATAAGCCATGTTGCCGAGCCCGCCGTTGCTGAAGCTGGAGAAGGTCTCCAAGACTTACGTAGGGACGGAGAGCGCGTCGTCGGTCACGGTGTTGCGCGAAGTGGACCTGGAACTGGCCGGCGGGGATTCGGTCGCGATCATTGGCCCGTCGGGTTCGGGAAAGAGCACGCTGCTCAACATCCTGGGCACGCTCGATCATCCCACCGGGGGCCGGGTCTGGCTGGCCGGCCAGGATCTGAGCCGCCTGGAGGAGGCCCAGCTGGCCGCGATCCGCAACCGGCAAATCGGGTTCATTTTTCAAGCCCATCATCTGCTGCCGCAGTGCACGGTGCTGGAAAATGTTCTTGTGCCGACGCTGGCCGAGCGGAAGAGCAAGGCGCGCGACGGCGCGGTGGAGCGGGCGGAGACCCTGTTGCAACGCGTGGGGCTGGGCCAACGTTTGCATCATCGTCCCGGCCAGCTCTCCGGCGGGGAGTGTCAACGGGTCGCCGTGGTGCGGGCCCTGATCAACCAGCCGAAGCTTCTCCTGGCGGACGAACCGACCGGCGCGCTGGACCGTGCTTCCGCGCAAGGCCTCAGCCGGCTGCTGGTCGACCTGAACCGGGAGGAGCACGTCACCCTCGTGGTCGTGACGCACGCGCTCGACCTGGCCCGGCAGATGGATCGCCTGCTGGAGCTGCGCGACGGGCAGCTGGTCCCGGTCCAGCCGTGAGTGTCGGGATCTACAGAATGTTGGCGGCCAACTCGGCCAGTTCGGAGCGCTCGCCCTTCTGCAATTCGATGTGCGCGGCCAACGGCTGTTCCCGGAATCGGCTGACGATGTAATTGAAGCCGTTCGACGAGCTGTCGACGTATGGATTGTCGATTTGATACGGGTCGCCGGTGAAGACGATCTTCGTGCCGTGGCCGACGCGGGTGATGATGGTTTTGACTTCCAGCGGAGTGAGATTTTGCGCCTCATCGATCACCATGTACTGGCTGGCGATGCTGCGGCCGCGAATGTAACTGAGCGCCTCGACCACGATGCTCCCGGAGCGCATCAGGTCGTTGCTCCGGCGATGCTCGTGGCCCATGTTCAGATCCCCGAGCATCTCGAGGGCGTCGTGGATCGGTTGCATCCAGGGATTGAGTTTTTCCTCGAGCGACCCGGGGAGGAAGCCGATTTCCCGGCCCATCGAGACGGTGGGGCGGGCCACGACCACGCGGCGGAACTCGCGGTCGAGCACGGTGCGCTTGAGCCCGGCGGCCATGGCCATGAGCGTTTTGCCCGTGCCTGCCTTGCCCATGAGGGTGACGAGCTTGACCCGGTCGTCGAGCAGGGCGTCGAAGGCGAAATGTTGTTCGCGATTGCGCGGTTTGATGCCCCAGATGCCTTCGCGGATATCGACGATCGGGATGAGCTTTTTTCCGGCCGGATCGACTTTGGTCAGGGCCGTTCGCTTGGGATTTCCCTCTTCGGTGAGCGTGCAATATTCGTTGGGCAAATAGGTGTTGCCGCCGTTGAGTTCGAGTTCGCCATTGGTGCGGAAGCTGATCATTTTCTCGGCGGACACGGCCAGCTCGAACGTCCCGGTGTAGAGGTCGGTGACGTTGATGCGGTCGCTCTCGTAATCCTCGGCGGGCAGGCCGAGGGCATCGGCTTTGATGCGGAGGTTGATGTCTTTGGTGACGAGAATGGTGGGGATCTTCGGGGCGGAGCGTTGCACGCTCAGGGCCAGGGCGATGATGCGGCGGTCCACGCTGTTATGGCCGGCGATGGCATTCTGGCCGTTGCGCAGCTTGGCCTTGGTCTGGTTGAAGATGATGCGCAGGCGCCCGCCGTTGGGCAGGGCGACACCTTCGCTCAGGCGACCGTCGGCCCGATAGGAATCGAGCATGCGGGAAACGGTGCGGGCGTTTTGCCCGAGCTCGGTCGATTCGCGTTTGAACCGGTCAATTTCCTCGATGACCTCAATCGGAATAAGGACGTGGTTCTCTTTGAAAGTGAGGAGGGAGTTGGGGTCGTGGAGGAGGACGTTAGTGTCGAGAATGTAGTTTTTCACGTCTAAGGGTCGGCGGATTTGAGGTTGCTGATACGCCTGTGCCACACTCTTAACTTCGGATGATTGGACGGAAGGCTATAGTGGCCGGAGTAAAGAAAGTTGGCCAGGATCCCCCAAAGATCAAAGTCGACAAAACGCGCCCGGTCGCCGAGCAGAAACGGCCGGCCGGCCAGCATTTGCTCGAAAGGAATGAGCAAGTTGGCCAGGTCGGCGAGCAGCGCCTTCTGGCTGGCGCGCCATTGCTCGAGGCAGCCGCGGCCGAACTTGCGTTCCTTGTGCCGGAGATGGCCGAGTTGCTCGGCGGGCGGGACGAATTCCCGGTAATACACGTCGTTCAGTTTAAAGCCCAGCCCTTCCACTTCGTTCTCGATGTAGCGCCAGAGGATGCGCTGCAGGCCGTCCCACTGCGGCCCGAAAAGGCCCAGGTTGAGTTTGGCGTCGAGATATTTGGCGATGACCTGCGAATTGTCGTCCGTTTCGAACAGGACGTTGCGTCCGTCCTTCAGGATGGGGACCTGGTAGTAGCGTTGTTTGGTCAGACGCCAGACCAGGGAACGGTCCGAAGCAGGAACGTTGACGATTTTATGAGGGGTGCCGCTGAACTCCAGAATGCGCCTTTGCACCAGGCAGTAGGGACTCCAGGGAAGTTGAACGAGTTCGATCATGAATTCGGCCGACCAGCGCCTGGGCCAGCAGATCGGGCAAGCCTGTTTTCCCTGGCTGAATCCCGAACGCGGGCGGCAAATTCCCGCACCAAAAAGCATTTTCGATTCACGACGGCGCCAATCTAGGTCTCGACCGCGACAGTGACAAGTGGAGATTGGGCGAGCGCGCTACGTGGAGGGACGACCGGTGATCCGAGGATCGTGCTACGTGAAATTACGGATCGTATTTTGCGTGTTTTTTCGGGTCGGTCGCGACCCATTTTTCAACCTTGACGCATCACTGCGCTTTACACCCGCCGGGGGGCGTGACTAGAATCCTCCCATGGCGACGGAATATGATCCTTCGGAGTTCGTCGACAACGACTTCCAGTCCGCGCGCAAGGCGACCGCCACCATCGCGCAGGCATCCCCGCCGCTGGTGGGCCACTCTTCCCGGGCCCCGACGCGGGAGGAAGTGGAAGCCAAGGTGAACGACATGCAAACCAAACTGGCGGAATTGCGACGCGCCCAGCAGGAACTGGAGCAGGAGCGATCCGATCTGGAGGAAACGCGCCGCCGCCAATCCGAGTTCACCCGGGGCCGCCAGGAAATGCAGCAACATCTGACCCGCGGCATCGGCCTGCTGGAAAAAGCGGAATTCGCCGCCCGGCGTGACGCCGAACAGATGGCCAAGACTCTGGCCGAGCTGCGGGATGCCTTGGGCAAAGTGGAGTCCATCCAGGAGGAAGCCTGGACCCGGGACAACCTCCAGACCGAATTGACCCGCGCCCTGACGGCCATCGAAAATGCCCGCATGGAATGGAATTCAGCCCGGCTGAAATTTGCCATCCTCGACGGTCAAGTGGCGCCGCCCGCCGCCGAAGTGGCCGCGCCGGAAAGTTTCGCGCAACAGCTCCTCCGGGAACGGAGCTACGCCGAGTTGTGCAAGATGGGGCTGGCCTTGACCTGGCCCATCGCGTTGATCGGCCTCGCCCTGGTCCTGGTGCTGCTGCTGCACCGTTGAGGCGATCCTGTGCCATGCGCTTGTTCAGCAAAAAACCAGACCTCGTCACGGAGCGGGCCAAGCTCCTCAACGAACAGATCGCGGCCCTCGAAGCGGAAATCAGGAAGCTCGCCGACCAACAGGATCATTCCCCCGCGACCGCCTCCCGCCTGGCCCACGCTCTTCCAACCCCGGCCCACACCAACGCGGCGCAGGCGGCCTCGCCTCCCCAACCGCGCTTGCGCTCCACCGCGCTGCCCCACGGCCAAACCGTCCCCGCCGCCGGGCCGGAACCGATTTTCGAGGAACTGGAACGCGGTCGATTGCCTGCCCAGCCCGAACCGGCCGCTTCTTTAAACGATCACGAACTCGGGGTGCGCAAAGACGACCTCGCTTCCACCTGGCAGCGTTGGAAAAACCATTTCCGTGGCCCGAGCGCGTCGAACCCCAAGCTCGTGCATTACCTCTCCGCCGGCAGCATTCAGGGCCTGCGCCCGCTGCGCTACGAGAAGCGGGTCGCCCGCAACCGGTTCATTGTGCTGGCCGTCTTTCTGGTGCTCGCCCTGTGGGGCATCATCGCCATTTTCATCAACCGCAAGTGAGCGCGGGAAACAGGCGCGAAACGCCTATCGCTTGGGCAGGATGGTGAGGTTGACGAATTCGCCCGGAAGCAGGCGCATGCCGTCAGGAACGCCCACCAGGATCGGCAACCCAACCTCCATCCGCTTGGTGTCGGGCGAGAGCAGGGCGGGATTGATCGGCTCCATTTGCGCGCCGATGCGCAGGATCGGGCCGCGGCCGACCTGTCTGGGTTGGGAGCGGGTGGTGATCTGCACGGCATCGTTGGTCGTCGGCACTTCCACGACCGGCTGGCGAATATAAGCCACGATGCGCCTGGTTTCGGGGTCGCTGATGGAAACGATCGGCGTGCCCTTGACGATGCGTTCGCCGGGCAGGTGGAGGATCATGCTGACCATGCCGTTGATCGGTGCCTTGAGGCTGACCGGCCGGAGCATGACCTCGAGCTCGGCGGCTTTGGCGGCGATCGCCGCGTCGATGGGATCCGATTGAGCGGTACTGCCGGGCGGACTGTTGGTGGGCCGAAGCACGTTAAACCTGTGCTTATAACCCTCGATCAACTCCTCCCGTGCCGCGATGGAGGCGAGGGTGGCTTCATATTTTGCCTTGGCCGAGTCCATGGCGGCGGCGGAGATGATGCTATGCTCTTCCTTATAAAGCAGCTCGGCCCGACGCCAGTCATTGGAATACAGGAACAGGTTGGCCCTGTCCACCGCCAGGGCGACCTGGGCGATCAACATCTGCTCGGAGAATTTCTGGTAGCTTTGTTCCGCCTGGAGTTGGTCGGTCTCCATGCGCCGGCGCAGCACTTCGAGGTCGGCCTGGGCCGAGGCGATTTGTGTCTTGAGCAGTTCGGGGTCGGCGGCGACGACCACGGCGATGACCTGGCCGGTGACGACATTCTGGAATCGTTCGACGAACAACTCGGTGAGCAAGCCGTCCTGGAGGGTGGTGACGTTGACCATGTTGGTTTCGGCGGAACCAATGACCCCGCTGGGTTGCACGTAGGCTCTCCAGAGGTAAACGATGCCCGCCATGATCGCGATGAACACGAGAAACGGCAGGATCTGGATGCGGAACTCGCGCCATCGCTGCGAGGCCGGGGTTGGGATCAGGGGCAGTTTTTCTTTTTCCATGGTTAGAGTTCAGATTCGTCTTCGGCCAGCATACTGGTCACGCGGGACACCCCGGTCACCTGGCGCAACTCGGTGAGCAGATCTTCGACGCGATTGGCGTCGCGCAAGAGCAGCCGGTAGGAAAGGTCGGTTCCTTCGTAGCCTTCGTGGGAGCGCTGGCTGGCCAGGTGGGCCTTCCAACTGTGACGATCCAACACGCGACGCAGGTCGATCAATTCCTTCACCGAACGGCTCCAATGCAAGTTGACGATCAGATCGTAACGGTGACGACTGCCAAACGAGGTATACCAGAGGTAGAGCAGGGCGACGGAGGAGAGCGAGGTCCCGAGGATGGCGCTGGCGAACTTCTGGGTGCCGGTGGCCATGCCCAGCACGATGACGATCAGCACGTAGGAGGTGTCCAGGGTGTCACGCAAAATATTCCGGAACCGGACGATGGCGAAGACCGCCATCATGCCGAACGCCGTCACCAGGTTGTTGGAGAGCACCATCATGACCAGGCAGACGACCATCGGCATGACGATCAGCGCGTTGACGAAGGACCGGGAGTAGGAAAGGCCGGAGTGAGTCATCATGTAAACCCAGGCGATGATTTGGCCGCCGGCGAAGGCAAGAAGCAGGCCGAGCATGGCCGCCGGCCAGTTGGGTGGAGCCGACCCATAGTCTCCTTGCACAAACCAATTGAGCCAGTCAGTCATCGTCTTGTCCTTATCCGTTTATAATGGGTATTCAACGACTTATTGTGGGACGGGAGTGTGGCCATTCACCTTCAGGTTGTCCAGTTCTTCTCCGAAGCGCACCGGGTGCGCGCCCAAGGGCGACAACCGGTACTCTCCTTGCAGGGCCACGCCATCGGCGTATTTGGCCGCACCGCATTGGCGCAGGCCGAACACGCGGACCAACTCGCGGAACCAGTCGGGGAAACGGTTGGTGAACTTGAGTTCCAACACGACATCTTTCCCCCAGACCAGGATCGGATCGGTCATTTGCGTGGAGAGTCGGGCCGTCAGCTCCGGCTCGGAGCGCACTTCGCGGTCCAGGGTAAGCCGGGCTGAATTATCATCGTGCGGCACGTAAGCTTCGCGCAGGTAAGCGATGTGGGCCTTGGGCCGGGCCCCGATGTCGAGCATGAGACGGCTGAAGTTCTGGACGGCGACGAGGTGACGGGGGTCGGTGGTGACCAGGTGCGAAGGATCCGGAAGCTGTCCGGCCAGGAGGGACTCGACCGCATCGCGGCGCACGCCACCGCGCTGCTTTTTGATGCAGTTGTTCATCCGTTGTTTGATCTCGAAGAAGACCGGCGCGTTGGCCGGATCGCTGTAATAGCGCAGGCGCAGCTTGTAACGGTTCTTGGTGCCGTTGATCGTGGCCCAGTATGTTTTCAGCTCGTCCGAATCAAGGTAAAGGCTGTGCACCGGGTAAGAGAACTCCGGCTTGCCGACGCTGTTTTCGTCCAGCTCCAGGTAGGCGTGCACGAAGTCGCGAATGCGCAAGGCCACCTCTTCGCCGATGATGTATTTCTGCTCGAAGCGGGAAGTCTGCAGCTTATCGATAGGCATAGAGTTCGGCACTTCCAGGCGCGCGAATAAACGGAAACGGGCGTCCGGGTTGAGCTGGTTAATCATTTGTCACTCAACTGTTACTCGGTTGTCAAGTTTGGGTGAGCCTCCCCGGGGCGTTTATCGGATCGGCCTTTCCGGCGGTGGGGCGCAGGGCATCGCTGGCTGGCCGGTCGGTCCGTAAAATCTAGGGTCATTAACCTACTTGCAAACATGGTCGAGGGATTTACGGTTGCCTCGTCATTAACACTACAGTGTCCGCCATGAAGTCAAAACTGAAACAATCGGTGGACCAGCCCGCGCCCTTCACGCCGGGCATCTCGAAAGGCATGGTGCGCGATCAGGCTTTCAAGCTGTATCGCGACAAATTGCGCCATTCCAGCCACCTCACCCTGGAAGACTGGGTGTTGGCCGAAAAAGATTTGGTATCCGAGATGGAAACTGAAGGGATCCTGACGCGGTAGGTAACAGGTCTGCCTGAAGCACAAAAACGCGGTTCGGGCAAAACGCCCGCAGAACGGCTGAGTCCGGACCGCGTAGTGTGCTCAGGCCAGGATTCCGTGGACCACTTCGCCGAAGACATCGGTGAGCCGCATGTCACGGCCGGAAAAGCGCACGGTCAGCCTTGTGTGGTTGAGGCCCAGCAGGTGCAGCAGCGTGGCATGGAAATCGTGGATGTGGACCTTGTTCTCGACCACCTTGTAACCGTATTCGTCGGTTGCGCCGTAAATGGTGCCACCTTTGACCCCACCGCCCGCCAGCCAGATCGAAAAACCAAAAGGATTGTGATCGCGCCCATCGACTCCCTGGGCGAAGGGCGTGCGGCCAAATTCGCCGGCCCAAATAACCAGCGTCTGCTCGAGGAGCCCGCGGGCTTTGAGATCCACGAGCAGCGCGGCGATGGGTTGATCGACGGCGCGGGCGTTGTTTTCGTGGCCGGTCTTTAAGTTGGCGTGCTGGTCCCAGCGATCACCGCCGGTGGACGGGCAGGTCAATTCGATGAAGCGCACACCTCGCTCGACCAAGCGGCGGGCGATCAGGCATTGCAGGCCAAAGGTGCGGGTCGACCCCTCGGCCGCTTCCAGTCCGTAAAGCTTGCGCGTCGCCTCGGATTCGCCGTCGACTGCCATGAGCTCGGGCACCGCCGCCTGCATGCGGAAGGCCAGCTCGTAGTTGGCAATGGCCGATTCCAACGCGTCCAGGCGGCCCATGCGCTCGAGCACGCCGGCATCGAGCTGACCCAGGAGCGCCAGCTTGTTTTGTTGCAGTTCCGGCCGCGCTTCCGTCGGCTGAATGTTGGCGACCGGCCTGGCGGCCGCCCGAAAGACCGAGCCTTGATACGTCGCGGGCAGGAACCCGCTCCCGAAGTTTTCCAGCCCACCGGGTGGAATGAGCCCGCCGTTGAGCACGACGAAGCCCGGCAGATTCTGGTTTTCGGTGCCCAATCCGTAACTGACCCAGGCGCCCATGCTGGGCCGACCGACCAGGCCCAATCCGGAGTGGAGGAAATAATTGGCATTGGTGTGCTCGGAAAAGTTCGAAACCATCGATCGAATCACGCACAAGTCGTCCGCGCACCGGCCGACCTGCGGGAACAGGTCGCTCACCGGCAGGCCGCTTCGTCCGTAACTGCGGAACGCCCACGGACACCCCAGCGTGTTCCCGTTATTGTTGAACTGCGTCGGCTCCATTTTCATCTTGAACGGCTGACCATGCTCCCGGTTGAGCCGCGGCTTGGGGTCGAAGGTGTCCACCTGCGATGGCCCGCCGTCCATGTAGAGAAAAATGACGCTCCGCGCGCGCGGGGCGAAATGGGGGGCATGCGGCTCCAGTGAGTTCTGACTCTTCGGGGCCTGGCCCAGGATCGCGTTGCCGAACGCCCGCTCGCCGAGCAGGGCGAGCAGGGCGACGCCGCCGAAACCGCCGGCCGCCTGGCGCAGCATTTCCCGGCGGGTCAATGGCCGTTCGAGCATGCGGCCACAGGGGTAGCTTGGTGGCAATGGCGCGCGCATCGTTCAATTGACGAAGACGAATTCCTTCACGTTCAGCAAGACGTGACAGAAATCGGCCCAGACTTTTTCGTTGTCCAGCCGATCGGGGGCAGCCACGCCGTAGCTGGCCCCCTGCTCCTCGAGAAACGACCGCGCTGCCGCCTGTTCCTGCGACGAGGGCGGACGACCGAAGGCGGCCAGGAAAACGGCGCGGACGCGCTCGTCCGGCCGCCGGTCCTTGCCGGCCAACAAGTCCTTCGCCCACCGTTGCGCCTGTTCGATCACGAAGGGATCGTTCATCAAAATCAGCGACTGCGCCGGCACGTTGGAGACAGTGCGCCGCCCCACCGTCGAGTGCGGCACCGGCGTGTCAAAGGCCCGCATCATCGGAGAGACAAAATTGCGACGCACCTCCACGTAAATCGTCCGCCGCCCGGCTCCGTCCAGCGGGCCGCTGTTGGCCGGGCGCCCCCGGCCATCCATGAACTCAGTCAGATGAATCGGCACGGGCGGGCCGAACATGGCGAGGTCGAGCCGCCCGGACAACGCCAGGATCGCGTCGCGAATTATTTCCCCTTCCAGACGCCGCACCTCCATGCGGTGCCAGAGCAGGTTGCCTGGGTCTTTTTCCTCGGCCACGGGGTCGCCCGGCTGGCTGGACATGCGGTAGGCATGCGAGGTGACGAGCAGTTTGATGAGCTTCTTGGGCTGCCAGCCGCCTTCGGTGCGAAACCAGTGGGCCAGCCAGTCGAGCAATTCCGGATGCGTCGGCGCCTGGCCGAGCGCGCCGAAGTCGTCCGGCGACGGCGCAATGCCGCGACCGAACAGGTGCAGCCAGACGCGATTCACCAACACGCGGGCCAGGAGCGGGTTGGCCGGATCGGTCACGGCGCGGGCCAGGGCCAGCCGGCCGCTGCCCTCGCGGAAGGCGGCTTGCGCTGAACCGCCCAGCGCCTCCAGAAAGCGGCGTGGCACGATTTCCCCCGGCGTCTTGTGGTTGCCACGAATGAACACCGTTTCGTCCAACCCGGAGCCATCGACCAGCGACGGCACGCGGGCCGGTTCGGGCAAGGCGGCTTCCAGGTGCTGAAACTCCCCGACCAGCGCGCTCACTCGTTGCGCCGCCGGGTTGGACGCATCGGCCTCCAGGAGTCCACGCTGGAGGAGCCAGTCCAGGCGCGCCACGACTGGCGGGTCCGCCTTGCGCGCGCGCCAGGCCGCCACCCAATCTTCCGTGGATGATTCGGAAAAGGCCAGGGCCGGCCAGGCTTCAGCCGCCGCGGGGGCGTCCGGCAGATCAGAAAAAAGCACGCGGCCCACCGCGATCCAGCCGTTGGGCGCAAAACCATCCTTATGCCCGTCATCGGCCGGATCCGGCGTCGAGACATCGCTGAACTCCAGGTAGGCTCGATGGCCTTTCCACAAGTTCACCTCGATCGTGATCCATCTCGGCTCGTCGTGATTCAGGACTTTCTTCAACCCGCCGTAGATCGGGTCACGAATCATGGTGAAGTTGTCCACGGGCACGTTCACGCGGGCTTCGCGCCCTGCCGCCAGGAGATGGATGTAGCGGTGACGGATGGTGAAGGTCGGTGAACGCAACACGCCCTGCAACCGGCCGGCAAGCGCGCCGCTGTGAGCCATCGGTTCGCGCAACAGGCCCGCCACTGGCTTGTTCGAGTCGCCAACCCGGAAATCGCCGGGGACACCCGGTGCGGCTCCGAAGGCGTCTCCCTCGACGAACCAATCGTCGAAGCCGTGTTTGCCGAAGTCGGCAAATTCAACTTCCTTCGAGCGCAAGTTGGCCGGAGCGGCCTGGCTCCGCCTTGCTTTCCGCCGGTCTTCTTCCAGGGCGCTGACCCAGCGTTCGAGCCGGCGCGGATCCAGGCCGCAATCGCGCGCGACCGCCTCGGTGGGCCGTCTCGTCGCCGGGGGCTGGTCCTGCCCATCGAGCGGGGGAGCGTCTTCGATCACGGCACGCGCGGCCGGCAGGTAGCGGTGGGCCTGCCGCGCTTCGTTCGACCAGGACCGGCCGAGGGCCTCGCGGATTTGCTCTTTCAGCGCCCGGAGCTTTTCGACGATGGGCGCGATGCGCTCGGGCGGCTCGATCGAGCGCTGGGCGTAGCGCGAGCTGCCGAGAATGCCGTAGAGCGCGTAATAATCCTTCGTGCCGATCGCGTCGAACTTGTGATCGTGACAACGGGCGCAGGCCACCGTCAGCCCGAGGAACGTCTTGCTCAGGACATCGATTTGGTTGTCGATGACCTCGGCCTGGTGCAGCCGGACATCCACCGGCGAATGATCGCGCTGGCCGAGCCAGTAAAAGGCGGTCCCGATGATGGATTCATTGAAACCCTCGGTGGGATGACAGCGCGGTCTTTCGAGCAAGTCGCCGGCGAGGTGCTCGGTGACGAATTGGTCGTAGGGCACGTCGGCGTTGAAAGCCCGGATGACGTAGTCGCGGTAACGCCAGGCGTTCTGGTTCAAATAGTCGAATTCGTGGCCCAGGGTCTCCGAATAGCGCACCAGATCCAGCCAATGGCGGGCCCAGCGTTCGCCAAAGCGGGGTGAACTGAGCAAGTGGTCCACGACCCGTTCATACGCGTCGCGCGATGAGTCGCCGAGGAACTGCTCGACCTCCTCGGGCCGCGGCGGCAGACCGATCAGATCGAAATAAAGCCGGCGCAGGAGCGTGCGCTTCTCCGCGGGCGGCGCGGGCTTGAGATGGTTCTCCTCCAACCTGGCCACCAGGAAAGCGTCGATGGGGTTTCCGGGGTCGCCCCGAGGCGATCCGGTCGGGGAACCGGCGGAAGGCGGGGCAATCAACTTGAGCGGTTGCCAGCACCAGTGCTCCTGTTTGCGCTTGCGCAGGTCGAAATGAGTAATTTCATCGCCGGCCGGCGCCAGCGGAACCAGCACGATGAGGCCAAGGGCAGGGAGCAGAGGGTTCGTTTTCACGATTAGCGGCTGGCCGACCATTCCGCCGGCAGAGTTGAGGCGACGCCGCCCGGTGGGACTTCCACTCTGGCCGTCCAGACGATGGCGTTGAGGATCAGTTTGCGAAAATCCTCCAGCCGCCAGTTCTCGTAGTAATGCCCGCCGGTAAAGCCGAAACCGCGTCCGTCGTCCTTCCTTTGCACGGCCCAGGCGACGACCTGGTCTTGCGCCTCGCCGGGCGCGCGGGTCACGAGGATCGGTTTAAGCCGCGGATCCTCTTCCCGAAACCGGATGCGATAATAAAACTCCTCGCGCACTTCGAACGGATGCAGTCCGCGGCAGACTGGGTGATCGGCCGTCGCGGGCCTGGGCGTGGACGTGAAGTGCTGGATCCGCGACAGCCAATGCTGTGGGTGGTCGCGGCCGGATTCGTAGTCGAAGAAGCCGCCAATCCAGTCGAGGTACTTCTCCCCGGCCCTGACTTTCGGGGCAAAGGTGGTCCAGTGGATCAGCACCAGGCCACAGCCGCGTTTCATTTGCTGGTCGATTACGGCGAGACGGTCGCCCACCATCAGCGGGTGATCCTGCTCCTTCCGATCCGAGCCGTTGCCGATGACCACGATGGTGTCGGCGTCATCGAGCGTCGCAGGGTTCTGCGGCCAGCCGTGGAAATGGACCTCGGTCCGGATCCGATTCAGGTTGGTGGAAGTGTCCAGGCACCGTTGAAGGAGCTCCGCTGATTTCTCGTATTCGTGGGTGCCTTTGGGATGCCCGCTGTCCAGCGCGCCGGCGATGAGGACGATTTTGCGAGCGGGCGGACCCGCGGGCGTGGCGGCCAATCCCCAGGACGGAATCAAGGCCGCCAGCACGCTCAATCCCACCGAGCACCGGCGTCTGGTTTTCGCTGAGCTCATCGAATTAACGGGATCGGAGTCTAGCTGGCGGCGCCGATGCCGAACAAGGCCGAATGAATCGCCTCTTTAGCGCCGGGCTTATCTGAGGTTTTGCGCGGTTCTACACCTCAAGGACGCAAGCTTTGAGCCACGGAGTGGCGTCAGAGAGTAGTCACGGCGTGAGCCGTGGGAGGTGGCGCAATGGAGGCGCAGCCCCGGCAAGGGCGACAGAAACGAGGCTGGCAATTCTTTCGCCGCTGCGCGGCTCTTGTCCGTCAACGCCGTCCCCCACGGCTGGCGCCGTGGGCTACTTTCTGGCGCTGCTCCGCAGCTAACGGCTTGGACTCCGCTCCCCTAAACAACGAGGTGCTCCCTCGAACTTTGAACTTTGAACTTTGAACTTCGAACAATAAACTTTGAACCTTGAACTTTGAACCTTGCACAAAGGTGGCCGCCGAAGTTTCCATCATCGTCCCGGTCTTCAATGAAGCCGAGAACATTCTGCCCTTGGCCCGGGAAACGGCCGCCGCCATGCAGTCGGTGCGGAGCAACTACGAACTGCTGTTTGTCGACGACGCCAGCACGGACGACACCTGGCAGAAAATTGAGGAAGCCCGCAGGCTGGACCCTCGCGTGCGCGGCCGCCAGCACGCCCGCAACGCCGGCCAAAGCGCCGCGCTCTGGACCGGCATTCAATCCACGACCAGCCCGATCCTCGCCACCCTCGACGGCGATCTGCAGAACGATCCCGCTGACCTGCCGCGCCTGCTCGCCGAACTCGAGCGGGTCGATTTCGTCTGTGGCATGCGGCTGAACCGGCAGGACAATTTCGTCCGGCGGGCTTCCTCGAGCATCGCGCGCTGGGCCCGCCGGACCGTGCTGCGAGTGGACTTCCGCGACACGGGCTGCGCGATGCGCGCCTTCAAGCGCTCGGCGTTGACCGGCGTTTTTCCTTTCCATGGACTGCACCGGTTTCTCCCGGTGCTCGTGCAGGGTGGCGGCGCCAAGACGCTCGAGGTCCCCGTCAACCATCGTCCGCGCCGCGCCGGGGTCTCAAAATATGGCGTGTGGAACCGGCTCGGACGCGGACTCTACGATCTCTTCGCCATTGCCTGGTATCAGAAGCGCCGCCTTCGCCCCATTGCATCGATCGAACTCCCCGAATCACCCGCACCCGGCACGCCGGAAATCCAGCGCCGCCGCGCGGAGGAGACCGAGCGGGCCCGCGCCGGATGGAAGTAGTTGACGGCCTCGGCGCGCAGCGAAATGATGCCTGACCCGATGAAAATCCTGCTGAACTGTCTGGCGCTTTTGCTTGGCATGGTCACCGCCACTGCCGCTGACAAAAAAATCGTCCTGATCGCCGGCCGGCCCAGTCATCCGCCGGGGATGCACGAATTTCGCGCCGGTTGCCTGCTCCTCAAGTCCTGTCTCGACCAGGTGGCGGGCATTCAGTGCGTGGTTTACTCGAATGGCTGGCCCAGCATCGACCAGTCCCGTGATCCGATCGTTCACGGGCCTGTCGGAGTCACCGTGCCCGACTCCAATGGTGGCACGGCGCGCGACGAGGCCCTCGACGGGGCTGATGCGGTGGTGATCTACGCCGACGGCGGGGCCGCTCATCCGGTTCTGCAGGGCAACCATCGGGAAATTCTCGAACGCCTCGCCCGGCGAGGGGTGGGCCTGGGCTTCATGCATTACGCGGTGGAGATCCCCAGTACCAATGGCGGACCGCAGTTCCTCGACTGGGTGGGCGGTTACTATGAGCATCTCTACTCCTGCAATCCCATCTGGTCCCCCGATTACCGAAAGTTCCCCGACCACCCCGTCACCCGCGGCGTGCAGCCCTTCCGCAATCGCGACGAGTGGTATTTCAACGTCCGGTTCCGTGCTCCAGGACAGGCTGCGGATGCCTCACTGCTGGGCGCGGCGCCGGCTCAGCTCGGGCAGCTCACGCCGATCCTGGTGGCCAAACCCTCGGAGCAGGTTCGCCAGGGGCCTTACGTGTATCCGAAGGGGCCATATCCGCATATCGTCGACGCCCGCGGCCGCGACGAAACCATGATGTGGACCTACGAGCGGCCCGATGGCGGGCGGGGCTTCGGTTTCACCGGCGGACACACCCACGCCAATTGGGGCGACCCAAATCAGCGCAAAGTGATCCTCAACGCCCTGCTCTGGATCGCGAAGGCGGACGTGCCCAGTCAAGGCGTCGAGTCCACCGTCACGCCGCAACAGCTGCAGGTGAATCAGGATCCCAAGGAAAAGCCCAAACCGCAACACTCCTTCGGCCGCCAGGCCGCCCTGGCCGACGTCGGCAAGATGACCGCCGCCCCCGGCCTCGAAGCCTCTCTCTTCGCCTGCGAGCCCGACGTGGTAAATCCTTGCGACATGGACATCGACGAGCGGGGCCGGGTCTGGATTAGCGAAGGCGCAAACTACCGTCTGAGCCTGCACTCCGACTGGGGTATGATTCGCCCCGAAGGCGACCGGATCGTGGTCCTCGAAGACACCGACCACGACGGTTCGGCGGACAAGAGCACCATCTTCTACCAGGATCCGAGCATCAATGCGGCCCTGGGCATTTGTGTCTTGGGCAACCGCGTCATCGTCTCGGCCTCCCCCAATGTGTTCATCCTGACCGATACCGATGGCGACGGCCGGGCCGACCAGCGCGAGTTGCTCTTCACCGACATCAGGGGATTTGATCACGATCACGCGGTGCACGCGTTCGTCTTCGGACCGGACGGCAAGCTCTATTTCAATTTCGGGAACGCCGGCGAACAATTGCGGCGGCCCTCCGCCGCGCTGAAGCAACTTCCGTTGCACGGCTTGATCGACAAGGCAGAGATGAAAAAAGGGCCGCTGGTCGTAGACCTCGCCGGCCACGAAGTCACCGATCAAGCCAAGCCCTATCGCCAGGGCATGGTCTTCCGCTGCAATCTCGACGGCAGCGAATTCGAGGTGCTCGGCCACAATTTCCGCAACAACTACGAGGTCGCCGTCGATTCCTTCGGCACGCTCTGGCAGTCGGACAACGATGATGACGGCAACCGCGGTGTCCGCATCAATTACGTGATGGAGTTCGGCAATTTCGGTTATACGGACGAGATAACCGGCGCCAGCTGGAGTGTCGGCTGGAAAAAAGCCCAGGCCAAAGGCGCCAGCGAATCGGAACGGCCCGACTACCACTGGTATCAGCACGACCCGGGAGTGGTGCCCAACCTTCTCCAGACCGGCAACGGCTCGCCCACCGGCATCACCGTCTACGAAGGCCAACTGCTCCCGGAAGTGTTCCGCCATCAGGTCATCCATTGCGATGCCGGCCCCCGCATCGTGCGCGCTTACCCGGTCAAACCCAGCGGCGCCGGTTACCGGGCCGAGATGGTCGACCTCCTCACCAGCCCCGACTCCTGGTTTCGCCCTTCGGATGTTTGCGTCGCGCCCGACGGATCCATTTACGTCGCGGACTGGCATGACGCCGGAGTCGGCGGGCACAACATGGCCGACCGGTATCTGGAGACGATGACCGGCCGGATCTATCGAGTCGCCCCGCCGGGCAACAAGCCCAGCGTGCCCAGGATCGATCTGCAAAGCGCCGCCGGTGGCGTGGCGGCGCTGCGCTCTCCCAATCTCTGCGCGCGTTACCTCGCCTGGACCGCCCTCAGCCGGATGCAGGGCAAAGCGGAAAAGGCATTGGCGAAGCTTTGGAAAGACGACGACGCCCGCCTGCGCGCCCGCGCCCTGCAACTCCTGGCCCGGATCCAGGGCCATGAGAAGAAGTACGTCGAGGCGGCCCTCAAGGATCGCGACGCAGATATTCGCATTACCGGCCTGCGCATCGCCCGCCAACTGAAGATGGACGTCATTCCCTGCGTGAAACGATTGGCGACCGATGCGTCTGCCCAGGTCCGGCGCGAATGCGCCATCGCCCTGCGCCACAATGAATCGGCGGAAGCCCCGACCCTGTGGGCCACGCTGGCCCGGCAGCACGACGGGAAGGACCGCTGGTACCTCGAAGCCCTCGGCCTGGCCATGGATCAACAGGAAAACAAGTTCTTTGACGCCTGGCTGGCCACGGTGGGTGACCGGTGGAACACACCCGCCGGACGCGACATCATCTGGCGATCGCGCGCCACCAAAGTGCCGGCCCTGATCGTGAAGATCGTCTCCGACAAGAACCTTTCGGCGCAGGAGAAGGATCATTTCCTGCGCTCGCTCGACTTCATCAAGGGCCCGGAGAAAGAGGCCGCCCTGGTGGAGATCAGCACCTCGCTGGTGAACTGAGCACAATTCCTGATCGTCAGAGCACGTCGGCGCGACGAATTGGAACAGGCCAATCTCTCTGCTCGCGGCAACCGTCACTGCTTGCTTCGCGCCGCTTCGGACGAAAGGAAACGTTGGTAGATGAATGAGACGAGGATCAGCACCACGGCCAGTCCCACCAGGGAGCCAATCCGGTAAAGGCCGCCCTGCTTCCACAGGTCGTGGAGGAAAAGTTTGAAAAGCGTGATCACGAGCAACCCCATGCCGGCATAGCGCGTGGCCGCGTTGTTCACCTTGAATCCCACCGCCAACAGCGCAAAGGCGAACAGCGCCCACGCCAGCGAGTAAGTCATGTCCTGGGCCAGGTTCGCCGAGAAGTGAAACTCCAGCGGCTGGCCGGACGCGCTGAAATAATCCGCGATCTCGAGATTCACCAGCGCGAAAGCCAGCACGGTGCCGAGCCCATAGAGCAGGGGAGGCGCGTTGCCGCCCAGCATTTGGTTTCGCGGAGGCGCCAGCAAATGCGCCCCGGCCATCAGACAGACGGTGACAATGCCGTAGGCATAGAGATACCAATTCAGGATCGGCTTCCCGCTCCGGCCATACTCTAAAATCACCCACGGGTTCAAGACCAGTCGCGCGAAGCTCGCCACCAGCAAGACCACTCCGACCAACCGCAGGCCCGGATGCGGCACCCGGCCAAACAGCCAGAGCAGCGCCGCTCCCTCCAGCGCCCAACTGATGGTGATCCATTGCCGCTCGAATTGAATCGGAAACACCAGCGTGATGAAAAACAGCGTCGCCCCGCCGAACCACGCCAGCAATGTCAGCCGGTCCTCCCTCTCCTCGGGAACGGTCCGCGCCAACCGCAGCAAACCCGCCAGACATGGCAACGCCAGCGCGGCTGGCCAGAGACCCGGGTAGTCGAAATCCGGAAATCTCGCCGTGCAACTCCGGTAGACGAGCAGGAAGTGTAACGGGAACGCCAGCGCGGACGCGGCCCACGGCACGACGCGGCGACGCATTTGATTTTGGAAAACAAAGGGAAAAACGAAAAACATCGCGGCGAAACCAAGGTACCACCCCACGGCGATGGCAAAGGCCTGCGGCGTGAACCGATGCGCGTGCCACCCATACTCGACCAGCAAAGCCGAGAGCAATCCCACGACGGCCAACCCGTCCACCCGGCAGAGCTTCGTGACGCCGAGCAACAGCAACACCAAAAGCGCCGCCAGGCCGAGGACCGGCGAGGGATTGGTCAGCGGCAGTCGCAACACGACCAGCGTGAGCAGCAGAAAGGGCAGCATCGCCGCCAGCGCCATGACCTGGGAAAACATCTGGGGCGTCAACGCCGACGCCGCTGTCCCCGTTGCCCCCGTTGCCCCCGCCGCCAGTCGATTGTCCTCCCCGCGCCCGGCCGGCCAGATCCGGAATACCTTCCGGGCGGCGAAGACCGCGCCCAGCATGAAGAAGATCGCGAACCCACCGATGACCGCGAGCATCCCGGGCACGGCCGGCAGTTCTGCTGGCAGTTGGAAAATCCACGCCGCGGTTCCCAGCACCGTCAACAGGAATACGACCAGGATCGAGGCCAATGACGCCGTGAGCACCGCCAGCACCATGGCGATCAGATCGATCAGCAACACCACCGGCCAGATCAGGAACGACGGGCCGGCGATTTTGAAGAGCGGCACCAGGATCAACAACAGCGCCAGGGAAGGATAGAGGTGAATCGGCCACAACGGCATGGACGCCGGACGAAGGCGCTCCTGCACCAACGGGTAGACCGCATGCAGCGCCGCAAAGAGCAGATAAAACACCAGCGCCGCATCAAGCAGGGCGGGCGTGAGGAACTGCGCCGTCCAGGTGGCGAGCAGGAGAAACACCACCGCTCCCCCTCCCAGTGTGGCCGGCCGCAACTCATCGCGCAGCCAGGCCAGGATCAGAAAACCGCTGTCCGCAAGAAAAACGAATCCGAACAACCACCAGACCCGCTGCGCCAACGCAGGGTAGGGATGCGCGAGCAGATACAACGCAAACAGGAGAGCCGCCGCTGGCATGAGCAGGCCCGCGCTCGAAATCCATTTGTCCACTTGCTTCAACCGATGGGCGATCCCCACCGCGCCCACGAACAAGGCGGCGAACCCGAGGAAGATCGCCATCGCGATGTTGATCTTGTCTTCCTGGAAGAACTGGAAGACCCAACCGAATTGCATGAGCAGGGTGGCAACCGCGGCCAGCAGCCCGAGATGGTTCCAGCGCTGACGCAGCAACACCGCGATCAGGCCCGCATCGAGCAGGGCCAGGTAACCAAACAGGACCCCGGCATGATCGACGCCGGTGGAAAGCAGCCACGGCGTCAAAAAACCTCCGAGCAATCCGAGTACCGCGATTACCTGGGCCACCAACCGCACGGCCAGGACGAACGCCGCGGCCGTGACCAGGATCATCAACGCGAAGGTCGCGGGTGCGCCCAGGAAATGGTAGTAAGCGTGCGCGGCAAAGCTGTTCGCGTAGAGCACCAGTATCCCGGTCGCGCACAAGGTCTGCACCGTCACCAGGTGCCGCGCGCGCGGCAAGCAAAGTCCGCCTGCCACCAGCCCCGCCCCGACCAGGTAGCCGATGGCCAGACGCGTCTGCGGGCTGATTAGATTGTGTTCGAAGGAGTACTTGACGAAGAACACCACGCCCAGAAACAGCGCCAACCCGCCCAACCAGGCAAACAATTTCACCCCGAGAAAAGTTTCCCAGTTGATGGCGGGGACGATCGCGCGACCGGGCTCAAGCCGGCCAGGCGCGCCGGTCGACCCCTCATCCGGAATCGTCTCAGCTGTTCCGGTTGGCTGTGCCAACACTGGCGACGGCGCCGCCAGCCCAGGGACGTCGATCAACGGAGGTGGAGCCGGGGATTCAGCCGCGGCCTGCGACTCCGCGGCAGCGAAGGATTTAAGCGGTGGCGGAGCTTCAATTGGTTCGACCGGCAACGGCGGCGGAGCCGTGGTGGCGGCGGTGGTGGCCGCCTCCTCGCGCGCGGACCGCTCCCGGGTGGACTCGAGGCGACGGAGCCGCGCGTCGAGTTCCTCCAGGAGGCGCTGGGCGACGTGTAATTTCAAAATCACCCAGGTCAGCCCGGCCGCCAGGAGAAGAATAAGAAACGGGGCCATCGCCAGTTTTACTTCGTTGAAACAACTGTGCTGAACCTCATGGACCCGGACCGTATCAGCCCGTTCCGAGGTTTCCTAGCGGCAAGAATCGCTGGCTTGTTTCTGTCGCCCCTCCCGGGGCTCCGTCACCATTGCGCCACCCCCCACGGCTTACGCCGTGGGCGACTTTCTGGCGCAAGATTCCACACCCGCAGGTTCATGGCCCCAAGGCGCGGTCAACAAACCGTGGAGGCTTTCCATCAGGCGGTGTGGAACCCATGCCTGCAATTACTTCCGACCCTCCACTCCAATCGGTCGCGAGAGCACCTCGATCGGTGCGCCCACCCTGGCCTCGCCCGGCTCGACCACTCGCCAGTGGACGCCCCGCAAGTTCTGGTGGCGCGTCGCTGGGGTTTGCACAAAGCGCAAGGCGTCCGGTCCGAACCGTGCCTGAAACTTGTGACATCCGTTGTGGGGTTTGGGTGACACCTCAAGCACGGCCTGACCCACGCGCAGTCGCGTGCCGACCGGAAGATTGGCCGCCGAGATGTCCAGGTCAACGATGAGGTTGTCGCCGGAAACCGACAGAGGTAGGCCGTGCGCAATCAGCTCTGCCACGTCCCGGCGGATGACCGTAAGCTGCGTCTCGGGATGGCGCGTCGGGCGCCGGTTCCACGCGTCTCCGGGCACACCCTCCTCTGGTGTCAGATGCACGCGGTCCAGCACCTCATGGACACCCGGTGCGCGACGACACACGATGAGCACGAGCCGGCCCAAATCGCTCGGCGGCGGTGGCAGCGCTCGGAACCCGGCTTGAAGCTCCGCCAGGGAACGCTGCGGGAAAGACACGGCGCTCGCGCCGGCTGGGTTGGTTTCCTCCGGGGTGGTAGCGTTGTTTTCCGTCATAGTTCGAACGGCGTTTAGCGAGCTGGTTAAAAGAAACTGAATCGCTCCGGGACGTACACGATATCGGACGGTTTCAAGTTGAACGGCTCGCTCGGCTTTCCTTGCAGCGGAAGTTTCAGGTTCAACCTGAAGTGTTTCACTTGTCCCTCTTCATGGCGAATGACCAGCACGGCTTTCAAGTTCGCCTTGATGTAATCGAAACCGCCCGCCTCCATAATCGCTTCCAGCGCGGTGAGCGGGCGATCCGCCATGATCTTGCCCGGTCGAACGACGGCCCCGGTCACAAAGACAGGAAAAAAGGAAGACTCCAACGTCACGTTCACTTCCTTCGAGACCAATTGTGACGCGTAAAGTTTGAGGATCGCTCCCTCCAACTCCGTCAGGGTCGCTCCGGCCGCGGTCAACTCGCCCACCAGCGGCAGGGCAATTTTGCCGTCGCGCCGTATTTGCTGGGTGGTGTTGAGATTGGGAGCCGCCGGGAAGACGACTTTCACCACGTCACCCTCCCGGAGGACAATCGCATTGGAAGCTCTTGCGCCATCTTTCGGGGCTGTTTTGCCGACCTCGGCCGGGGCGCCGGCGCTCTCCCCTTCTTTGATGGCATGATCGAGGTCCGTGGTCTGGCAACCGGCCACCAGGAGACAAGCGCCCAGCAACAGAGCCGCCAAACCGGCGTCTTGTAATTTGGAAACGACGGAGCCTCGGCCGGGCTGACGCCATCGCCCGGTTTTTCCGATAGTCGCTCCAGAGTGCAAATTCCTGCTCGCAATTCCTGCCATCTGCTTCATCACCATAGGACTTGTTTCGCGACGATACAGGCGGCGGCGGGGATGGCAATCCTTCTGAGTATTCCCGGAGCGCGACCGGTAACGGTTGAGGAGTCATAGACGGCCGCCCTCCCCCGGGGCTCACCGTGTCCCACATCTTATTTGCTGGACACCGTGGGTTCAGACCAATCCTTGAGAAAATCGATGACCACGAATCAACTTTCTCTCCTTCGCACTGCCATAGGGAGAGCCACTCGATTGCGACAGCATCTGGTTCGGCGGCCAGCGCGAGCCAGTGTGATGCCTTGCGTCTTTGCGTCTTTGCGTTTTAAAGGCGTCGGTCTCAACGCTAAGACGCAGAGGCGCAGAGACGCAGAGAGGACGTGGCCAGGAGGCGGTTGATTGCATCGGCCGGCCGCGCGCGATCGCCGAGAACCGCAGCGCGAGATTGTTGACTGATGAACCGTGGACGGCCAGTCGGTGGAGGGAACGGGGATGGGCCGTTCTGGCCAGTGCCAATGGCCACGGTGTCCAACGGAAAAGATATGGGTAAAGGTGAGCCCCCCGGGGGAGGGCCGGGGTGCACTGGCATTGAATTAAGTCCAGCGTTCTCCCAACGTCGCTGTGTTCATAATCTTAATCCTAATCCTAGCCAAACATATTTGAAATTTGCCGCAAGAGAACGCAAAGCCCGCAAAGAACAAGTGGGATAGCAAGCGCTCTTTTTGCGCTCTCTGCGTTCCCTTGCGGCTAAAAACCTGCGAGACATTTTTACGAGATTTCCAAACTCAGAATCTAATCTCCAGAAGCGGTTGGAAATTAAGATTAGGATTAAGATTAAGATTGCGAGCAAGGGGTTGTCACCGGTCCTTAATTCAACGGCAGTGGGGCCGGGGTGAGGGCGAAAGCAACCTCAGACCTGAATAGTTACCGCGACCGGTCCCCGGTCGCAGCGCAGCGCCCGCAGCCGGGAGCCTGGACAGTTCCACCTGGTCAGTCCTGGTCGCGTGCTGCGGAGGGGGAACGTCCGCGGGCCGGAGCGCGGCCGGCTTTCGAGCGCGACTTGAGCCCTACCGACAGGCTCAATAACCCGAGGGCCAGCAATGACCAACTCGAAGCCGAGTCGGGCACGGCGTTGATCACCGTGATGGAGCCTGGCGAGGTGCCGAAGCTGAGGGAATTGCCCAATTCATCCGACAGGGAAGTGAAAGGTAAATTGAAATCAATGGTGGTGGTGCCCAGGCCAATCCCGGTGAAACCCAACGTCGCCAGGGTGAAGCTGCTGAGTTGAGTCGAGTTCAGCGTGGCGACGTCCTCAAAGGAAACTTCATCCAGGTGGATCTGGCCGGCCGCGCCGGTATCCGAGAATTGCGCGGATGAACCCAGGCCATTTCCGAAGACGACCGAGTTGGCCGAGACGATGGCCGAGTTGTAAGTCAAATCGATGAAGAAGCCGCCCAGAGAAGGGGAGGCCATGCTGCCCAGGCCACTGATCACCAGGTTGAGATAGGCGATGCCGCTGACGCCGATGGTTTGCGAACTTGGGGTGAGGGAAATGGTGATGGCCAAGGCCTCGGAAGGCCAGCCCGCCATGCACAGCGCCGTCGCGAGGGTGAAAAGCAAACGTTTCATGGTTCGAGTTCGGCTTGCGGAGGGCTCATCTTGACCGGTTGAGAGTGCGGCGTTGGAGTTCGCATGGTTCTTCAGGGGCAAGTTCCGTTGCCGTTGGTATAATGCAGCACCAGCCATCGCGAATCGGCGATATCCACTTTGCCATCACCATTCACATCATACCTCGCGTCGTTGGGCGGTTGGGCACGGAGGTAGGCTTGGAGGATGGCCAGATCATTGGAACCAATGCAGTTGTCGCCATCCAAATCGCCAGTCTTCCAAAACGACACGGTGTTGTCTGTGCTGGTCGACGCCGCGCTGGTGTTGCCCGCCGCGTCCGTGGCCGCGTTGGCCAGCACATCGGCGATCACCGTGCCAGTGTCCGCCATCCCGGTCACAGCCACATTGTAGGTCGCGGCGGGGCCGGCCGGCGTGACCACCACGGTGGTTGCTCCAGCGGTCCCGGTGATCGACACGTCACTCACGCTGAACCCGCTTACCGACTCGCTAAACACGACTGTGAAATTGATCGTCGTTACATTCGTCGCCGGATCCGATTGTCCCGCCGCCTGGTTGATCGTGACCGTTGGCGCCGTCGCATCCTTCGTTGCCGTGTCACTGCCGGCGCTGCTCGTGTTGCCCGCCGCGTCGGACAGTGTGGCGGCCGCCGTCACGGTGCCTTCATTCAGACCGGACAGATCTTTAGTCAGGGTCAGCGTCCCGCCCCCGGGAATAGGCCCGCTCAATGACACGGTGTGCGCTGCGCCAACGTCGGTCACGCTGCCGCTCACGATGGTCCCGGGTTCGCCCGTAATGTCGATATCCACCGCGGTTTTGTTCGCCGCGTTCACAAACGTCGGCACGATGTTCACCGTGGGCGTTGTCGGATCAACGGCGTCCTTGGTCGCCGAGTCATTCCCTGCGCCGCTCGTGTTGCCCGCCGCGTCGGACAGTGTGGCGGCCGCCGTCACGGTGCCGTCATCCAGGCTCGACAAATCCTTCGTCAAAGTCAGCGTCCCGCCTCCAGGAATGGTCCCGCTCAACGACACGCTGTGCGCCGCGCCAACGTCAGTCACGCTGCCGCTCACGCTCGTGCCAACTTCGCCCGAGATGTCGATGTCGACCGCCGTCTTGTTCGCCGCGTTCACAAACCCCGGCACGATGTTCACCGTCGGCGCGGTGGGGGCCGCTGTCTCGAAGGTCACGGTGTTGTCTGTGCTCGTCGAGGCCTCGCTGGAATTTCCAGCCGTATCCGTCGCCGCGGCCGCATCGATGCTGGCAATGGCGGTGCCATCGGTCATGCCGCTGACGGCCACGTTGTAGGTGCTCGGGCCGCCGGTGATCGTCACGGTCTTGGTCCCGCCAGCCGTCCCGGTGATGGTCACGTCGCTTGAGGTAAATCCGCTGACGGATTCACTGAACACAACGGTGAAGTTGATGGGAGAGGCATTGGTTGGGTCGAGTTGGCTGGCGGCTTGATTGATCGTCACCGTCGGGGCGGTCGTGTCGTAGGTCACGGTGTTGTCCGTGCTGGTGGAGGCGGCGCTGGAGTTGCCGGCGGTATCCGTTGCGGCGGCCGCGCCGATACTCGCGATGACGGTCCCATCGGTCATGCCGCTGACGGCCACGTTATAGGTGCTCGGACCACCCGTCACGGTCACGGTCTTGGTCCCGCCAGCCGTGCCCGTAATGGTCACGTCGCCGGAGGCAAACCCGCTGACCGCCTCGCTGAAGACGACGGTGAAGTTGATGGGAGACGCATTGGTTGGGTCGAGTTGGCTGGATGCCTGATTGATCGTCACTGTCGGCGCCGTTTTGTCGATGGTGTAGACCGGGCCGGTAACACTTCCATTGCCACCGCTGGCAGTGGTCGTTCCTGTGCCCCCAAGGGGATTGGCGTTGGAATCAACGATGGAGTCGTCGTCCACCAAGTTTAAGCCGATGGTGCCACTGCCGGTGCCTGTATTCACGGTGACGGTATAGCTCGTTCCGCTGCCGGTGACGCTGCTGATGGAAGCTCCGGAAACGCCCGTGGTGGCGAGCGCAAAGTCGCCAGAGTCAACACCCAACACGCTCTCGCTGAAGGTGACGGTAAAATCCACGCTGCTCAAGTTCGTCGGCGTCGCGTTGGCGAGCACGATGGAGGCGGTGGGGACCGCAATCTTGTACGTAACGATGGCCGCGGCCCAGAGCGAGTTGGGACTGAGCGTGCCGCTCGCCGAATAGGTGTTAGTTGCATTGACGAGCCTGTAAGTCGGCTGGACGGCGATTGCGGAGGCACCACTGCCGGTGGTCTGCGCCAACGCCGACGGCACATTGGTGAAACTACTGCCGAAAACGCTAAAGGAGGCACTGGCGTTCTCGACGCCGAGCGCGCCAATGAGCAGTTCGTCCGGTTGCGTGGTCAGCGACGTTGTGCCCGAATTCGGGGCGCCGCTCGCACTGGCGTTAGTCGCGGTATGGGTCTGGTCGACGCGTGATGCAGTAACCAAGCCGCTCACCGCAAAGGCACTCGCGACTTTGGCAACCAACGGCGCTGAAAAATTGTTTGTAATCCTGTCACTGATTGCCAGAGCGCTTGTGACGAGGGACGAGAAGACGAGGGTTCGCACGCCCGTCGTGGTGGCAGTGGCATTCGTGACATCAATATCTTTCGTGTAAATATTGCCCTTATTGTCGGCGAGGGCGACGATGACATTGGTAGGGTCCATGGCAACAGTTACAATGACCGTGTTACTGACAGCCACGGCGGCAGTGAGAGTTATGATAAGGTTGGTGCCTGCCGACCCGCTGCTGGATGCACTATTGGCCGTGCCGAGGCTTGTCGGCGCGATGCCATCACCAATGATCACACTCAAAGCACTCGAAGCGGCGGATACATTGCCCGCGGCGTCGGTGGCTGTCGCGGTGATGCTGTGGGCGCCGGTTGCGAGCGCGATGACCGTGATGCCGGGCGCGCTGAAGTTTGCGGCGGTGTTGGTGCCGACCGGTGAGCCGTCGCTGTAAATGATAACCGTGCTGCCGGCTTCCGCCGTGCCGGTGAAGGCGGGCGTGTGATTGGTTGTAATATTGTCTGTGCTCGAACCACCCGAGTCGGTGGCCGTGGTCATGTCCAGCCCCGTAGGCGCCGACGGCGTGGTCGTATCAACCACGATGGCCTTGTTTGCGCCAAGCGAACCTGCGGCGCCGGGCGACGCCAGTGTCAAAGTTGCGTTGTTCGCTGCCGCATCTTTAATTGTGCCGCCGTTGAGGGTCAGGGCGGTGGTGGAAGAATAATCCAAATCGGAACTGTCCTGCCCGGCAGCGACGGTGTAGTTGAATGTGAGAGTGGTCGATCCGCTACCGCTGCTATAGCTGGCGACGGCTCCGCCGCCGGCATTGAGGGCGAGCTGAGGCGTGCCGGTCACGGTCACGACCTCGCTAATAGCCACAAGGATTGCTATCGTTGTCCCAATACCGTAAGAGCCGTCGGCCGTCGTAGAGGAAACGCCCGTGACGGTCGGCGCGGTCTTGTCAATCGTATAGATTGCGCCTGTGAAGTCGCCGTTGTTTGCGCCGATACCACCGAGCTTGTTGCCAGATCCGTCTGCAATCGAATCGTTATCTACCAAATTCAATCCAATCGTGCCAGTGCCCGATCCTGCGCCTACTGTGACTGTATAGCTCGCTCCGCTTCCGCTGAAGCCTGTGATCGATGCTCCGGATACACCGCTGGTGGCGAGCGAAAAATCACCGGTGTCCACACCTGTTACAATTCCACTAAATGTGACACTGAAAGTGACGCTGCTGGCGTTGGTTGGATTCGCGCCAGCCCGATTGAGCGAAAGAACGAGCGGGGCTGCCTTGTATGTGACGATGGCGGCAGCCCAATTTACGGCTGTGATCGTGCCATCCGCGGTGTAGGCACCCGTGGCCGAGACGATTTCGTATTCAGTTGATATGGTTATTCCGAGATTTCCAGCCCCACCTGGGTTAGCCTGAACATCGCTAAGCACTGTGTATCCAGTACCCGCCGTGAGGGTGCCGTTCTTGCTCTCAAGTCCAAAGGCACCAATGAGGAGTTCGTTAGCCTGTGTTGTGATCGCAGTCGATCCTGACGATGCGGGGGTAGTACTGCCAGTTGCATTGGTCGTTACGTCAGCCAGTGAAGATGAAACTAGGCCGCTAACGGAGAACGCACTCACTGCTCTCGAGGCAGCAGATGGATGAGTGACTGTAATCGTGTTGCCAGACACCAAGGCGTTGGTCACAGGTGCGGAGAAAACGACAGTTCTAACACCCGTTCCACTTCCAGTCGTGCCGTTCATGACGTCGGCGTCCTTCGTGTACGTATTGCCTTTCGTGTCTGCCACACTCACTGTCCCGCTCACTGGATCCATCGCGAAAGTGAGGATCACTGCATTGCCGAGGGCCACACCGCTCGCAGGAACGGTCACGGCGAGGGTCGTGCCAGATGCCGTGGCGTTAGTTGAGCCAATGCTGGTTGGAGTGCCGACCGAATCCGTGTATCTCGCCCGCGCGACCAGGCCGGAGGTCTCGCCCCAAGCCGTGAGTTCGAGCGAAGCGCCTAATTCATCCTGGTCGGCGGGGACGTGCCAGGATGTTTGAAATTTGCCAGCGGCGTCCGCGGTCACTTGCCAGGGTTGATGCGCCGGGCTGGTTTCATCATCATCGGACTTGTCATCGGCGTGCAGGACCTGGAGTTGGACGACTTCCCTCGGCCGGAATCCAGTGCCGATAATCTGCGCGTCCGATCCCGGCGCGTAATCGTCCCGGTCGGTTCTGACTTGGGCGGCGTTAAACAGGGCGCCTTGGTCGAACAACTCGCCGTGGCTGTTTTCGCCGCCGGCGACCAGGATTTTGCGGTCACGCGGCAGATCGGTGGCGGTCGCGCCGGTGCGGGCCAGTTCGGATTCGGGCAGGAGCTCGACGGTGTTGGAAAGCAGGTCGAGCACGCTGGCGCCCGAGGAGCCAATGACCAGCGCCCTGGTGTTGGCCAGTTCCACCGCCGTCCACTGCGGCGCGGGTAAACTCGACACCGGACTGACCGTGCCATCGGAAGGATTATATTTTTCCACCGTGTTCGCGTCGTCGCCGCCGACCAGGTAGACATTGCGGTCCGGGCCGATCAGGGCGCTGTGGCCATAGCGCACGGCCAGCAGTTGGATCCCGGCGTAGGATTGGGCGGCGTTGTTGGGATTGATGAATTCGGCCGTGGCGTTGCCGCCGCCCGCCAGAAACACGGTGCCATCGCTGAACAGCGTCGAGCTGTGGCCTGTGCGGGGTTCACCGAGGGCGACAGTCACCGGTCCCAGCGTGTTGTTCGGATCATAGATCTCGGCGGTGGCATCGGCGTTGCCGCCGGCGAAGAAAATGCGTCCATCATTCAGGACGGTCGCCGTATGCATGCTGCGCGCGGCCGTCAGCCTGTCTGCGCCCACGATCATGCCGGTCGCCGGATCGAAGATTTCGATGGAAGACGATTTGACGACGCGCGAAATGGTGCCGCCCGCGATCTTGACGCGTTTCGAAGGGGTCTTGGCGGCGAGCTCCGAGCTTGAGCCATCTGCGACTACGCCGCCGGCGATAATGACGCGGGAAGTGTTGTCCGCGAGAGTGACGAGAGTCGCCGTGTGACCGACGCGCGGAGTGCTCAACCGGGACGGCGCTGCAGCATCGCCTGCGAAGGCGAATTGTCGGCTCGCGGGATCGTAGAACTCGATCGAGTCGAGCAGGGCGTTGGTCGCGATGCCTCCGATGATGAGCACGCGGCCATCGGGCAAGAGAGTGGCGGTGTGACCCTGTCGAGGCACCTGCATGGGTCCGGTGGGTTCGATTTGTTTGGAATTGGCGGCCCAGGCTTTGTTGCCGCTGAGCAGGAGGTCAAACCCGAAAGGAATGCTCAACACCAGAAGGCACAGCACTAGATTAATCCAAAAGCTGGAACGGTTGATTGCAGGACCCGCGTCTGAATGTTTCGGATTCATCATAATTTAAGGCTAACCGCTTTCCGCTCGCGCCGCGCGGTGAGGGAGAGGTATGTAGTTCCGCCTTCATGCGGAACGGGCCGGCTAAAGCCGGGACTACAAACCGGGATTCATGGAACGGCTCATCGCACCCGCCGACAACGCGGTGCACTTCTCGTCGCAGGGGATTGTGCAAGGGGAAGGCCAAAAGGTGGCAGGTGGGGCAGGAGGGAGAGCGACCGATTATAACCTGTTGGAGTAGTGGATCTTAAAACACAATTTCGGGAGAATTATTTTTAATCCCGCACACCACCGACTCAAGGAACTGTAAGGGCTTCCGACATCTGGAACGCGATTCAGCTAGGATTGTGACGTAAGCGGCTAATATGTAAGTATATGAATCATTCTTCGTTCTTGCGTAAATGATTCCGACACTATTGTGCCGGTTGCTTTGAGGGGGCGGATGGAATTTGAGATTTGAGATTTGAAATTGGCTGCGCACCTGGGCGGAACGGGAGAAGAGCGGCTGTGGCCGAAGGAGCAGGCGCTGAGCGTTTGTGGGAACGGAGGCGGGGATGGAATTTCAAATTTGAGATTTGAGATTTGAAATTTGAAATTTGAAATTGACGGAGCGCGCGTTTGCGCCAAATTCAAAAAAAAGAGCAGGCCGGCTGGCCTGCTCGTTTCATGCACCACGGAGAACTGGAGATGCGATCTAAATCGGAAGAAAGGGTGAAGAGCGCGGACAGCTATGTCCGCGCGGACATGGCTATCGGCGTTGTCGGTTGAAGGGAAGTCGACACGGTTTATCGATCGCGCATTGGTACCCGGAACCGCTTAGACTGGTAACTATAGGAGGCAAGAGACGGTTCTGGTGAGAGGTTGAACCGCTAATCTCCGCTAATCTTCGCTAATGAGACAAAGAGTATTCATTGCTTCGGGATGTGAGCGACGCCACTTCCATAATGGTCGTTCCATTACGGCTTGTGAGCGCAGGTTTCAGCGTCCTTGTCCAATTAGCGGGGATTAGCGTAGATTAGCGGTTTCTGCAAATCTACAGTTACGACTGACAAGTCGGTTCAGCTACGGTTCGAGCGACTTCGGCTCGCGCTCGGGGCGCTGGATGCCCAGCTTGTCCATTAATTCGTAAAGGGTCGGCCGGCTGATTCCCAACTCGACAGCGGCCGGAGCAATTTTCCAGGAATGCCGGCGCAGGGCGTCCTGGATCAGTTCATGTTCAACCGATTGGCGGGCTTGTTTAAGACGGGTCGCGCGCGTTCCGGAATTGGGTTCGGCCAATTCCAGGTCGTGTGCGGTCAGCCGATGACCTTCAGCCATGATCACGGCGCGTTTGACGCGATTATCCAACTCGCGGACATTGCCCGGCCAGAGGTGACGGCCCAGCGCCTTGATGGCTTCCTGGTCGAAAGTCAGCGCCTGCTTGCCGGCCTGGGCGGCGCAGCGGCGCAGGAATTCCTGGGCCAGGAGGCGAATGTCGCTCTCCCGCTCGCGCAAAGGCGGCAACTGGATCACGACCACGGCCAGGCGATAATACAAATCCTCCCGGAACCGCGCTTCGTGCAAGCCCTTCTTCAGATCGGAATTGGTGGCGGCGATGACGCGCGCATCCACCGCGATTTCTTGTCGGCCGCCGACCCGTTCGATGCGCTGTTCCTGGAGGAATCGGAGCAGCTTGACCTGCAGGGGCAAGGGGATCTCGCCGATTTCATCGAGGAAAAGCGTTCCGCCGTTGGCCTTCTCGATGCGTCCATGGCGCTGGACATGAGCGCCGGTGAAGGCGCCCTTTTCATGCCCGAACAATTCGCTCTCCAGGAGTGTCTCCGGGATGGCGCTGCAATTGATGGCGACGAACGGCCCGTCTTTGCGGGCGCTGCGCCGGTGGATGGCCATGGCGGCCATCTCTTTGCCGGTCCCGCTTTCGCCCAGGATGAGCACGGGCGCATCCGTGGTGGCCACTTTGCGGATGGCACTGAATACGCCTTGCATGGGCGGACTGGCGCCGAGCATGCCCTCGAAACATTCACCGCCACGATGTTGCTGGAGTTCGCGATAATCGTGTTCGAGCCCGGCGACGTGAAACGTGCGCTTGAGGATGATCTTCAGTTCTCCGACCTCCGCGGGCTTGGCCAAAAAATCATAGGCGCCCGCCCCGATCGCCTGCAGGGCATTGCTTTTCTCCCCCTGGCCGGAAAGGATGATGAACTTGGCCAGACGATTCCGGGCGAGCATCTCGGACAAGGCGGCGAATCCTTCCTCCGGATCGGCCGGGCGGGGCGGGAGGCCTAGATCCAGCAGCACGACCGGGGGCCAATGTTCGCAGAACAGCTCCAGCGCACTGGCGCGATCCTCGGCCAGAAGCACGTCATAGTCCCGATCCAGCGCCCACTTCATCTGGGTGCGAATTTCTTCGTCGTCATCAACGATGAGCAGTTTGGGTTTCATGGGCAGCTTCAACGGTTTATTAACGGCGCCTTGGGACCAGGAACCGTTTAGACTGGTAACTGGTAACTGGAGATTGAAAACGGAAATTCGCTCGGGATGGGCTTCAGAAAATCCCCAGTTGCCAGTGACAAGTCGGTTCATGGAAAGGGAACACCTCAAAAATTTGACGCGAGTTGGGGCCATGAACCGGAGCGCGAGCCGTCCCGGCTCGCAGCGCTTGGCCCACAGCCGAGGGCCCGAAGCGTTCCATCGCGCCGGTCCTGGTCACGCGCTGCGCCCGGGGACCGGGCGCGCTCCGGGTGTGACGGTTCATGGAATGGGATGGATCGGGAGTGATACGCGGAAGGCGGTTCCTTTGCCCGGTTCGCTCTCGACTTTGATTCTGCCTCGGTGCGCCTCAACAATCATCTTGCATTGGAACATGCCGATGCCGATCCCGGCTGGTGTCGGCCACCGCCAGGACCACGCAACCGTTCTGCTGGCTGGTTTCCACCGTGATCCGGCCGGCCGCTCCGACCGCGTCGCTGGCGTTGAGCACCAGGTTGGTCACGACATTCTGAATTTGCACCGGGTCCAGCCGCACTTTGGGCAAGGGCCGAAGCTGGCTGACCAATTCCACCGGCGGAGTCGTCACCAGTCCTTTTAACGCTTCGGTCACCAGGACATTCAAATCCGAGTCGACGGCGTGGATGGGGATGTCCTGTCCCAATCGACTCAAGCGACTGATGAGATCGTTGATGTGGACGACGGTTTTGGAAATGCCCCGCAACGCGTCCTGCCGGAAGCCAGGGTCGTTAAAATGCACGGGAAGATTTTGCAACATGAGCGAGAGAGTCGTGGCCGTGTTCTTCAGGTCGTGGACGAAGAAGGCGGACATGGCCTGGAAGGCTTCGAATTGCTTGGCTTGCGCCAGCCGCTGGGACAAGTGGATGTTCAGCAGGTTGGCCGCGACCTGGTCGCTGACCGACTTGAGCAAATCAAAGTCCTGGAGCGAACACGGCACGGCGCCGACCCGGTCGCCCAGGGTGATGACGCCGAGCAGTTCGCCTCCCGCCGTCATCGGAACACAAATGCGATTGCCTCCTTCGCGGAATTCATCGGGATGCAGCCGCCGGAGCAGGGCGGTCCAGGTCTGACCGGAGGACTCGATGTCCAGCGGCCCGGGATGTTCGCGCAAGGCGTCAATCACCTGCGCCATTTGCGCGGCGGACAGGTTGGGCTGTTTGGCCTGCGCTTCGGTGAGCGACGTCGAAGCCCCGAAGAGCAGGCGCTCTTTCCGCTCATCCACCAGCCAGACGGTGACGGAGAGGACTTGAAATATTTCCGAGACCGACCTGGCCACGGCCCGGCACAAGTCAGTCTGTTCGACTCGCGAAGCGGTGCCTTCGGTCAAACTGCGCCACACCGTTCGATAGTCGTAGAGCGGCCGTTGAAAATGGCGGCTGACGAAGCGTTTCGTGAGCAGGCGCAGCCGTTCGGAAAGCAGCAGGATCGTGAGCAACACCAGCGCCGCCAAAACCAGGAAGGCCTGGAGTTGAAAAGCGTCATCTCCTCCGAGGAACGTCACGACCTTCGCAAACACCCCGACGATGAGCAGATAGATCCCGGTCAGCAACACCGTCAGGGAGTTGTGCAGCACGGAATGCGACGGGTAGACATTCACGTCGAAATGGCCCGCGCGCAACAGGGAACGCAGAACGAGGAGGCAGGCGACAATCAGGGTGCCGGAGTTGACGGCGTCCAGGGAGAGATCAATTCCGCGGAACAGGAGGAATTGGCTGCTGGTGTAGGCCCGGACCGCAAACAGGACAACCAGGCCCAGGATCATGAATTTGATCCGCCAACGCATGGTCCCGACGGAAGTTCGGAAGGTGCGTTCGAGATTCATCAACAGCAGGATCGCGCTGATCAGAAACAGCAGGATCAGGCAAATACCCGGCGTGCCCAAGCCAAACAGCCAGTGAAGGCCCGCGCCGGTTTGAGCGATCGAAACGATCAGCCGGCCATGGAACCCCACCGCCAGCCCCACCGGCAGGAGGAACGCCCCCGCCAGGAGCAGCCGCCAGCGGATGAGAAACTCGCGATAATTTCCGCGGGCGTAGCTCAGGCTGAAACAGAGCCAGAGGCCAGGCAGAAAGGACAAGGCAACCAATCTCCAATTCTGCCAGTAAATCATCGCTTGTGGCAGGACCGCGTCGGCGGTCAGCGCGGTGCATAAACTCTCGGCCGCCAATACGCCCAGGCCCGCCACCAGCACCCACTGGGTCGGAGAGCGCCGCGCGGCCATCGCCATGACCAGCGCCAGGATCCCGGCGCAGCTGGCGCCGGCAATCGAAAGGATCAAGGTGATATCCATCCTCGTGGTAGGGACGCGTTCCACCGCGTCCCTAACTTTCCCGGATCGCATGCGCGCGCCGAGACGAATCGAGCGGCAACTCCCAACGCGTCGGGCGTCCCAGGCGCCGCCTCTTTTGGTTCGGACGCCATCAGGGGAAAAGTGGGACGGGGTGGAACCCGTCCCTACCAGGCACATTTACTTCAGCTCGGTGATCACCCGCTTCGCTTCCTCAACGAACGGCGCCTGGTCATTCAATGCCACGGCACGCAAAAGGGCTTCCTTGCTCTCCTTCCGTTCCTTGAGCCGGTAGTGGGCCATCCCCAGGTAGTAAGCCAGCTCCGCATCGTTGTTCCATTTGCGGATGCTTTCCTTCAACAACTGCGCGGACCTCACGTAATCCCGCCGGCGGTAACTCAGGATCCCCAGCGTCCGGGCCAGCTCCGGATCATCCGGGAACGCGGAGCGCGCCTTCACCGCCAGTTCATAGGCCTTTTCGTCATTGCCAAAATGGCCGGCGTAGAGGAGGGCCAACTGCCTGGTCGCCGGGACAAAGAGCGGGTAATGATCCAGGATGCGTTCGTGGAGCTGTTTGGCTTGCGCGTAGCGGCCCTCTTGCTCGTGGACCGTCGCCAGGATGACCAGGGCCGGGACATAGGCTGGGTCCGCCGCTAGAATTTGCTCCGCCTGGGCCAAAGCTTCACGAGCGCGCGCCGGGTTGTGCGAGGAAGCGATCAGGGACAGGAATCGCTTTGCCTCCTCGAAGTGGGCGGGGGTCGCGCCGGCTTGCAAGGCGCTTTGCATGTTTGTTTCCGCGTCACTCACCTGCCCAACAGCGTAGCAAGCCCAGGCCAGGTCGTAGAACACGTCCGGGTCGCGGGCGAGTTTTCGGGCACTCTCCTGCAGCAAGCTCAACGACCACTGATAATCGCCAGCCTGGAAGACCAAACATCCCAAGGTGTGTGCAATGAACGGATCTTCCGGAGCCAGGTTATGCGCCTCCTTGGACAGCGCCAGGGCCTGGCGGGGATCCTTCAGGGGACCGGAATAGAGCTGCGCGAGGTTGACCAGCAGCCGGGCATTGCCGGGATTGATTTTCAGCGCGCGCTCATAGGTCTTGGCCGCCTTCTCCATCGCGCCGTTTCGCACCTGGATTGCGGCCAATCGACCCAGGGCCACCGGGTCATCGGGCTCCTGGCGGAGCATCACCTCCACCTCCGCCAGCGCGGCCGGGCGGTTCGTCTTCGTGTCGATCGCCAGCACGGAAAGGCGGCGGCGTCCTTCTTCTTTGCCGGGAAACTCCTTGTTTCCTTGCAGCGCCCGCTCGAGCGCAAGGCGGGCGGTCTCTTCTTCACCCATGAGATAATGAGTCATGCCCAAATGGAACTGGACTTCCGGCTCGACGGGGAGCTTCCACGCGCTTTCCTGGAGCAACCCGAGGGCGCGGGGGTACTCCCCCTTCTTGTAAAGGATCCAGCCCAGCGTGTCGGCGATATGGGGGTCGTACGGCAGCAGTTGCCTGGCCTTCTCCGCCGTCAGGTATGCTTTGTCGAGCTGGCCGAAATGTTCGGAATAGAGATAGGCCAGGTTGTTCAAAGCGGGGCTGAATTTCGGGTTGATCGCCAGAAGCTTTTCGTAGCTTTCCCGCGCCGCGGAAAAGCTTCTGCTCTGTTCGTGGATCATGCCGATGAGCATCAAGGCGGGGACATCGTTGGTCTTGCCGACGAGCCGGACGAGTTTATCCAGCGCCTGTTGATGCCGGTTGGAGGTCACGTAGAGCTCGGCGAGCAGCAAATAGGCATCGCGCAGGTCCGGATCCATCCCGATGGCCTTGAGCAAGGCGCTCTCGGCCTGGTTCACCTCGCCTTGCGCCAGGTGGACCTTGGCGAGCAGGAGCCACATCTCGGCGGCGCCGGGTTTTTTCTCCATTTGTTGTTTCACCCGCTCCATGGCGTTGGTGAATTGTTTGTCCACGATGTCCAAATCCACGAGTTGTTCGAGCGCGGGCAGGTAATCCGAGGCAAGTTCGAGCGACGTCGCGAAGGCCTGGCGGGCTTCGGTCCGCTTGTTCTGCTGCGCCAGCACGCTGCCCATGAGGAGGGGGACCTGGGGATTTTTTGGGAAGAATCCGGCCATGCGCTTATAGACGGCGACTGCTTCGTCGGGATTTTTTTGCACGAGATAAGCGTTGGCCAGGAGCAAGTGGGCCTGGGCAATTTGCGGGCGTTGCTTGACCAGCTGCGTCAAGGAAGTGATGGCGGGGCTCGGGTTGCTCTTCCGGATGTTGAGTTCGGCGAGCAACAGGATGGCTTCCGCGAGATTCGGGTCGAGCGCCAGCGCCCGGTTGAGGCTGCGGACGGCTTTGCCGAAGTCGTTGTTCAGGAGCTGGGCGAGGGCCAGCTGATAGCGGGCCCGGGGAACCCGTCCGTAGATCGAGTTAATCCGTTCGAATTCGGCGACCGCTTTGGCGCCTTCGCCCCGCACCAGCAGCAGGTTGCCGCCCAGCATCAACGCTTCGAAGTTGGCGGAATCTTTGGCCAGGACCTTCTGGATCAAATTCGCGCAGTCCTCGTACTTCCGTTCGGCGAATGACACTTGCATCAGGTAAGTCCAGGCCGGCAGGTAGTCGGGCACCTTCCGGGTGATTTCTTCGAGGGCCTGCTTGGCTTCCTCGGTCGCGCCAGTTTTGAGTTTGAATTCGGCGTATCTCAACCGCCGGGCGGAGCGCAGGGGGGCCAGATCGGCGGCGGTTTTGAAGGCCCGCTCGGCCTCCGGCAAATCATCCTGCATCCAATGCAGGTTGCCCAAGGACTGCTGGACCGCGCCGGACTTCGGGTCGAGGGCCAGGGCTTTCCGGAACTCGCTGGCCGCCTTATTCAAGTCGTGTTGCCGGAGGTGGAGCCCGCCCAGGGCCAAATGATAACCGGCCCGGTCCTGGTCCTGTTGCCGGAGTTCCTCGATCCGCTGGCGGGTCTCGAGGATCTGTTTGGAAGTGATGGCCGAATCGGCCAGCAACAGGAGCGCCTCTTCGTGGCCCGGCTGCTTCTCCAGGATCCGCCTGGCTTCCCCTCCCGCCTCTTTGAATTGACCCACCGACATGTAGTTCAACCCGAGCTTCAGGCGCACTTCGAGATTGTCCGGCTCCAACTCGGTCGCTTTGCGCAAATAAGCAATGGCGCGGGGAAGCCGGCCCTGTTCGTGATAGATGACGCCCAACCGCCGGACCGCGATCGGGTTGAGCGGAGCGACCTGGAGCACCCAGAGATATTCCAGCTCCGCTTTTTCGTACTGTTCGGCGGTGAACTCGCGGTTGGCGCGTTCGAGGTAGCGATTTTTCCTGAATTCCTTGGAACAGCCGGCGCTGCCGATCATCGTCAGCACCGCGACGAGCAATGACGTCACCCAGCGTTGAAAGCGAACCATAAGGTTTGGTAAGTGTTCAGGAGTCATCGACGCCCGCCCTCACCCCGGCCCTCTCCCCCGGGGAGAGGGAGGACTAATTGCCGCGCTGGGACGAAGTGGCGTTGTTCGGCGGATGGAGCGTCCCATGCGCTTTCTACTAACGCGGCAACCGCGAGAGCAGGGGAGTTTTCAAGACGCTCCGACACGATCCCCCCTCTCCCCGGGCTCATCTTTACCCATATCTTTTCCGCTGGACACCGTGGGTATCAAAGCCGCCATCGTTGCGGCCCAACGGCTCGTCTGAACCCAGCCAAGGGCTGAGCCAAGCGCTGCCCTGGATACCTCTTCGGCCCGAGAACCTGTGGACGCGCTGCACAGGTAAATATCCGTGATATCTGTGACATCCGTGGTCGCCTCAGACTATTCGTTTCCCAGAATGAGTACCTTCAACATCGCCTTCATTGTCCCAAGCATTTGGTGAGGGAGGTCGTCGAGTTTCGCCAGCAGAGGTTGACCACGGATGACCCGGATTTCACGGATAACGTCAGAGCGACGGGGATGAGCTGCCGGGGATGTTGCCATTGACACCGGCCAGATCGGCCCATCCCCGTTCACTCCACCGACTGGCCGTCCACGGTTCATCCGTCAACAATCTCGCGCTCCGGTTCTCGGCGATCGCGCGCGGCCGACCGATCCAATCAACCGCCTCTTGGCCAAGTCCTCTCCGCGTCTTCGCGCCTCTGCGTCTCTGCGTTGAAACCGACGCGTTTAAAACGCAAAGACGCAAAGGCGCAAGGCATCAAACCGGCTCGCGCTGGCCGCCGAACCAGATGCTGTCGGAATTCAGTGACTCTCACTATGGGAGTGCGAAGGAGAGGAAGTTGATTCGTTGCAAGGCGGGACTAGGAGCGGCGGCGCTCCGACCTCCGCAGGAAGTATAACAGCAAGAAAAACGGGATCAGCGATAACACAAAAAAGACCGGGCCTCCTCGCCGATGGAGGTAGGAGTTGATCATATCCGGACTGACATGAACACAAAGCTCGCCGATCGTAAAAATGCGCAGGCCGTTGCGCAGGATCCCAAGGGGAATGACGGCCAGGGCCAGCCATCCCCGTTTCCATGGACTCCGGAGAAAGAGATGGCCGGCCAGCAAACTGGTGATAAACAACATCAGGCTGGAGCGAATGCCACTGCAATCCTGGGCCACCTCCATCCTGAAGCCGGGTAATTGCAATTCCAGTCCCTGCCGGAACACCGGTGTGCCGCCCAGGTGGAGCATGGCGTAGGCGGCCGCCATCGAAGTTTGCTGAAAGAACACTTCGATCAGGTCCCGGAACACGGTAGGAAAAGGCACCATGCAGAAGAGGAAGGTGATGGGGAAGGCAATGGCGCGGCCGGTTTCGTGGCCAAGGAAAAGACAGCAGGCGCCGATCACGAAGGTCATCAAGGGGAATATGGTCAGCGCCAGGTAGTCCTCTGTCGTCGGCTGCCAGCCCGCGTCAATCCCGAACCAAAATCCGGCGAGCACGGTCAATCCGATGGTGAAAGGGAAAACGGCAAACTGCGGGGCCGGCCTGGAATCGAGCGAGAGCTGGGGTCGTTTCACCCAAATCAGGCCAAGGCTGACAAAGGGAACGAGCAGGATGTGCGAATAGAGCTCATTGTCCATCGCATACCGCGCCAGGTCGTATAAGGGTTTGCCAAAGCCGAGCGCCAGCAAAAGCGTGAACATCAGGAAGGGGCGAAGCCGTTTCAAAGTCTCCCGCCGCCGCGAGATCTGCCGGCTCGGCCGATCCGTTGCCACGAAGTTTTCGGTTAAATCGGGATGGCGCATGCGCTGGAGCGGAACAGCTAGAAACGATAACCGATTGCAAATCCAACCTGGCTGCTGGAGTAGCTGAAATCGTTCTGTTTCGAATCGTTGTTGCTGAAATGATAAAAGGCCGTGAGCGTTCCGTTCTTCAGGAAAGAACGACTCAGCCCGACCCGGAAGAAAGTGTGATTGTCCTCCCGGTCGACCGCGGTTTGAGCTGCGGTAGCCACGAACTTCACCAGGCGGTAGCCGCCGCTCAGATCGAGGTAGAAACTCTGGAGCAGGCGTTGGCGCAGGCCGCCGCCCAGCTCCGTGCTCTCGTAAACCTGGTTCTCAAAGTAGCTGACACTCACGTTGCGCTTTGCCCAAAGCGAGAGCGTCGTCAACTCGAATGGCACGTATTTCATCCGTCCCGAGAAGATTGGGTTGAACAGGGTGGGTTCGTCGGAATCGAGGAACTGGCGCGCTTCGCCGCCCGCTTGGAATTGGAAGCTGAACTTCTCGGTCGCGCGCAGGTCGATCCTGCCTTGCACCTGCTCGTAGGCCATATTCGAGCCCTCGTCAACGTCGACATAGCCCACGCCGCAGCCCAACCCGAGGGTCAGGCCGGGCCCAAAATGGTAATCCAACCAGTCGCCGACCGACCATTCGGTGGAACTGGTGAATTGTTCCGCCAGCCGGATGTTTTGGTTGACGCCCAGGGTAAGGGACACCTTGCTGTTCAGGAAATGAGCGGCATTGATTCCCGTGGTGAAATCCTGCAAATCCGTTTGTCTGCTGGTCTCGATCAGCGGGTCGGATGCGGATCGGTAGCCTTGAACCAGGCCGAAACGCCAATCCTCATAGGTCGTGTTGCCTCTCAGGACCACGGAATGGTCGAGCGTGTCTCTAAATTCCTTGTTTGAATAAAACTTCAGGATCGGCGTGTAGTCCAGGACCCAATGGCGCCCCACTTCGAACAGGACGCCGGGTGAGAATTGATTCACCACCGTCGTCAAGGTTCTGCCCGGCCGGGAGGGAACACCATCCCCGTAGACGAAGAGATAATCCAGGTGTGGACGGGCCCGGATCGGGCCCCATCTGAGCGGGTAACTGTCGGTTGGAGCGGCGCTCGATCCTTCGGGCAGGACCGTCCAGTCCGTTCGATTCGCGTCGCCGGTCTGCAAAGCGCGCGGTGATTCGGGCAGGGCCGGGCTCGGGGGCGGAGCATCTTGGGCCCATGTCCCGCCGGCGGCCGCCAACCAGCAAGCCAGGGTTGCGGCACCGCCGGATCGCGGCCGGTCACCCGCCAACTTTGTCGCCCTCTTATCCCGGGAGATCATTTCGCGCTGTTCCGCAGGATCATTCCCGGGTGGTGGTTCAGCCCGAAGGGTGATTCTTCCTCGCTGCCCTCTGGCGCGGGGAGAAGCTCCGGGTGATGGCGGATCTCGTTCGAGACTGAATCGCCCCGATTTGCCGATGGAGGTTTTGTCACTACCGAGCCGCCCGCGCGCAAGCTTTCCAGGGCGTTGCCCAGAATCGTCAGGGCGTTGACCGCGCGCCGCAGCCGTTCTTTTTCGGAGAAGGAGGCGACGGAGCAGAGGCGCAGCACGGACGCATAGGCCATTTTCACCAGGAGATAGGCGACCCACGCTGCTGGACATTTTTCCCTCAGCCGCGGCCTGGGCAAGCCGGACAAGTAGATCCCCGCGCGTCCAAGCGACAGGGCCCTTCGATGAATCGCCTTCGGGGAATAGGCCGCTTTCTGGATCCGGTGCCGCAGTTTAGCGCCGGGATAATACAGCATGGCATAGCCGGCCGTTGCCAGATTGATCAGAAATCGAGTCTCGCTTCCCATAATGCGATTGGCCGGTCGAGGCCCCACCCTCTCGTCGAATGTGAATCCCTTCCGAAAGACTTCCCGCCGCACCCAGAAGTTTGGACCGAAGGGATAGGATCCGGCGGGATACGGCTGGACACCTGGCCCATAATCATGCCGGGCGAAACCAAACGTCTGGATAAATCGATCCTGCGCCCAAAGCGCTTCGATCTGCACCGGCCATTGCGGGATAATCCGACCGCCGAACACCGAATACTCGGGATACTCCAGGCAGGACCTGGCAATCTGTGACAGCCAATCGGTCCCGGGTGTGACGTCGTCATCCGTAAAAACGACAATGTCTCCCAGGGCGCATTGGGTCAGTGCCTGGTTGAGGGCGCGATTCTTTCCGGGTCTCGGCTCGAACAGGTAAGCCAGGTTGAGTTTCTTCGCGAACTCAGCAACCACGGCGCGGGTTGCGTCATTGCTGTTGTTATCAATGATGATCCACTGGACATTCGTGTCCGTCCTCTGCACTTGCGTGAGAGCGAGCAATGTTTCCGAGAGAATCGCGGCGCGATTATAAGTCGGGATGAGAACGGACGTGGAGAGCATACAAGAAACCTGGCTATTCAGCATTCCAGCCCCATGATCCTGAGCAGTTCGGTCCGCTCCTTCTGCCAGGCGAAGCAAACCTTCGCGCGCTGCCAGCCGGCGATGCCCATGCTCCGGCGCAGCGCTTCGTCACCCGCCAACTCAATGATCCGTTCCCCCATCGCCACGCTGTTCCCTTCTTCCACCAGGTAACCAGTGGATCCTTCCAGCACCGCCTCGGGAATCCCCGCATGACGAGTGGCCACGACCGGCAAACTTTGCGCCATCGCTTCGGTGATTGCCGCGGGCAGTCCCTCCTCATCCCCGGTGTCGGGATCAGTGATGGAGTGCTGCAAGAAAATGTCAGCCTCGGCCATCAACCGCTGCACCATCTCGTCGCTGACCCCGACGTGCAACGTGACACGATCGGAAAGATGCAAGGCGCTCACAAATTGTTTTACAGCGGGCAATAATTCTCCCGCTCCGACATAATCCAGGCGCAAATCGGGATGGACTTCGGCGGCGCGCCGAAAGGCATCCAAGGTGAGAATCGGCGCCTTCTTTGCCACCATTCTGCCGACCGCCAGGCAACGCACGCCTTTGTGCGGTCCCCGCTCTGCCGGCTGAGCCGGCACATCCACCCCACCGTGAACCAGGTGGAGCTTTGGCTCGGCAATTCCCAGCGTGGCCAGGCGCTGAAAATGTCGCTCGCTTCTGACAATGACCCCATGGCTTCGATTGTAATGGAGATATTCCTCTTGCCATTTTGCTTCCCGCAAGCTCCGCGAAACATCGTAGCCGTGGGCATGGCCGAAGAACCGGATGCCCAAATCCTGCGCCAGTGGCAGCCAGGGCAGCGCCCGATCCAAATACTCCCCCAGAATCACCTGCACCTGGTGCTTCTTCAAAAAGCGCGCCACGGCCCGGCCCGCCATATCGGCGGCCGGCATGCCAATTTTCCGCGCCAGGAAACGCGCTCCGCCTTCCCAGGTCCGACCCAGTCCCTCCAGGACCAGCGCCGGGCAGTTGGCCTCCCAATGGCCACCATATTCTCCATTGGCCTTTGCCGCGGCGATCGCGATTGTGCCGCTGGGCAATAGGTCGTGGAGATGCCGGCGGATAAAGCTTTCCGAACGAACGCCGATGGCAGGAACGAAAACAGCCAGAGGATAGCTCATGGACAGGGCTTGACTGCACTTCCCGCAATGCCGGTGATCATGGTTTGATCCGTATCGACGCCGGGTGGATGATCGCGTCGCAATAGATAACTGATCAGCGGCCTCGCCAGGATCGAGAGAATCCTCCGCTGGTACTTGTTCATCGGCCGCCGGCGCACCCATAGACCAATCATTTGCGCCAGGCTTGCATCCCATCCGCCGAGCGCCTTCATCTTGATTTGGTCAAACCTGGCGTTGCGCAAATGGCGGTCCAGGGCAAAGGGCGTAAAGCGATACTCGTCGTGCGGCGAGTCATGCAAAGGCCAGAGGAATGGAACGGTGAAAAAGAGCCTGCCACGCGGTTTCAAGACGCGGAGAATTTCACACATCACGTTCTGCGGATCGGGGCAGTGCTCGAAAACTTCCGTGGCCATGGCGCATTCGACCGAATTCGAATCCAGCGGAATGGTCCTTCCATCCCATGCGAGGTCAGGTTTGCCATAAATGTTATCCTTCAAATCCATCCCGATGTATTGGCGAGCGCGGCTCGGAGCAGCCAGGACCAGGCCTTTATATGGCATCCGGCCGCAACCAAGATCCAGGACCGTTCCCTGAAAGCTAGGCAACTGTTCCAACAGCGCTGACAGGATCGCCTGCCGAGGAATGAATTTGTCCAACGTCGCCGCTCGAAACGCCGGCTTCGTGAAATCGTCATCAACGCGCGCTTCCATTTGCGGTCAGCCTTTGGGTTGGGAACGCCACGCCGCGACCAGCTGTTCGCGGACGGAACGCGAAAGGGCCGGTATTCGTCGCGCCAGGGATGAACCTGGCGCCGCCTCGTCCGGACCGAGCAGATTGGTCACCGGCTCAAGCGACGCTCGGCGCGGGCGGATCAGCCGCTTGACGGTCGTTCGAACGAATTGGAGCGCGCCCGACCTGGGATTGCGTGGCATGACAGGGTCCAGATTCGGAATCCTGCCAATGACCGCGTGTGCGTAATCACCATATCTCCAGATGCCGACCACTTTGTAGAAGAGGATCTCGCGCGTTACCGTGCCGGCCAAATGCAGGATGCATTCGGGCGTCACGTCTTCGTCCACCGGCTGGATTTCTTTGGGCGCGTGGATCCGCAGATCCGCAAGATGCAGCGGAGTCGGGAAACTCAGGAAGATCCGGCCGTTTTCGGCGAGCAAAGACTTCAGGGCGGCGCGGAAGGTCGGCCGCTCTGGCCTGGCAATGTGCTCATACACGTCCATCAGCACGATGTAATCAAACTGCCCAGGCAAAAAGCCCTCGGCCAACCGTCCCTCGCGATAGCTCAGGTTGGAATTCTGGAAGCATTTTCGGGCCACGGCCAACGAGCGCGGACTAAGATCCATCCCGATCACCTCCGCTTCGGGCCAAATGCGCGACATGCGCCAGGTGGTTGCGCCGACCCCGCAGCCAATCTCAAGGATCCGCCGCGCCGAACGGGGCGCCCATTCCACGAGGGTTTTGAGCGCGCCTTCGACCCGGGGATTGGCCTGCACGAAGTCCAGGATCTTGCCGTCAATTCTGTCGTCGTAATAAGCCTTAATCGTATCCAAGCCTGGATTCATTTGATCAGGATGGAGGCCGCGCTCTCCATGAACTTGGTGATTCGGACCGGACGGTTTCTCGGGCCCAGCGATTTACGATTTACGATGTACGATTTACGAGCTTCCGATGGAGTGATCGCGACTCTACGCGATGCGCGCGCCCGGCCATCTGCACTGCGCGGCGCGGCGCTCGTAAATCGTACATCGTAAATCGTACATGGCTGCGCGACCGGCGGCGGTCCGGTTCATGGTCCCCAAGCATGGTCAATTAATCGCGGAACTTTCCCACACGCAGTCCTCGACGTAAGTGGCGTGCTCCGGATACCAGTAAAACTCCCGGATGCGGTCAAAAATCGTGACCTCAAACGGGCAGACATGGCTGGGCGCACTGAATTTGCGCCGCGGGTTGCTGGCCCCGAGGTGGAATTTCAGGTGATAATGCCCGGGGTAAAGCCGCAAACAAGGGAATCGGCACACCAGGCGCTGGGTTCCGCTCGCGCGAAGCATCGGCAACTCCGAGTCGAGATTGAGCACGTGAAGAACTGGTTGCTGGGAAGCGGAGATCACTTGAAAGGAAATCGCCGCGTTCCGAACGGGAAAGGGCGTGGCGATTTCCACGTGCACTTCCATGGCTGCCCCGAAATGCTGGGTGTTGCGGGGATGGCTGGTTTTCAACTCCACCCGGGTAATGGTGGGAGCCTGTGGCTCGGGTTGGTGGAGGTAAATCAAAGATTCACGGGCCTGGGTGGCCAGGTAATGCTGCACCACCGCGCCCGGCTTGCCGGTTGCCGAAATGGATCCCAGCTCCAGGCACAGGCAACGATCGGTCAGGCTGACGATCGTCTGCATGTTATGACTGACAAAGAGCACGGTCCGTCCGGTGGCGGCAATGTTCTGCATCTTGCCCAGGCATTTCCTTTGGAAGACCACGTCGCCCACCGCTAAGACTTCATCGATCACGAGAATCTCCGGCTCGAGGTGCGCGGCCACAGCAAAGGCCAACCGCACGTGCAGGCCGCTGCTGTAGCGCTTGACCGGTGTATCCAGAAACTTCTCGACCCCGGCGAAGCCCACGATCTCATCGAACTTCCGTTTGATCTCGGCGCGCGTCATGCCCAGGATGGCGCCGTTCAGGAAAATATTTTCCCGGCCGGTGAGTTCCGGGTGAAAGCCGGTGCCGACTTCCAGCAGGCTCGCCAGGCGGCCGCGGAGGCGAACGCGGCCGGCGGTCGGCTCGGTGATCCGGCTGAGGATTTTGAGCAGGGTGCTCTTCCCCGCCCCATTACGGCCAATAATGCCGACGACTTCCCCCTGCCTGACCTGGAAGGAGACATCCCGCAAGGCCCAGAAATCCTCGGTCGATTTCGGATTGCGGATTTCGGATTTCGGACGATGGAAGAGCCCTTTGACTTTGTTGGCCAGGACGTCGCGCAGGGCGGTATAACGTTCGCTGGGCTCCTCGTGCCGGATCCGGTAACGTTTGCCGAGGCCTTCGACTTTAATGATCCAATCGCTCAATTCAAATGACGTCGGCGAAAGTTTTTTCCACGGCGCGGAAGTAGCGGACTCCGCTGCCCAACAAAATGAGAATCACGCCAAAGCTGAGGCCGAGGGCGTGCCAGTCCAGCGACGATTCCCCGCGGAAGAGCGCCCAGCGAAAACCCTCGATGACGCCAACCATGGGGTTGACGGCGTAAAACAGGCGCCAGTTTTCCGGCACAATGCCGCTGCTGAAACCCACCGGGGAAACATAAAGGCCGAATTGCGCAAGGAACGGCACGACGTACCGGAAGTCGCGGTAGGCGACATTCAAGGCGGAGAGCCACAAACCCGCGCCCATGGCGGCAGCAAACGCCAGGGCAGAGAAGAGCGGCAGAGCCAGGAAACGCCAGTCCGGCCAAAACTGATACCAGGCCATCATCCCGAGCAGGATGGCGAACGAGATGAGAAAATCGACAAAGCTGGTGACGACCGCGCCGGCCGGCACGATCAAGCGCGGGAAGTAGATTTTGGAAATGAGGTTCGCGTTGCCAATCAGACTGCTGCTCGATTCGGACAAGGCGGTGGCGAAGAATTGCCAGGGCAACATGGCCGCCAGGACGAGCAACGGGTAGGGGACTGAGCCCGGCGCCGGCAGGTTGGCCAGCCGGTGAAACACAAAGGTGAAGACCACCATCGTCAGGAAAGGCCGGATCAACGCCCAAGCCACGCCGATGACCGTTTGTTTGTAGCGAACCAGAATATCCCGCCAGGCCAATAAATAGAAGAGCTCGCGGTAATGCCAGATATCACGCCAGTATTGGCGTTCGGTGCGCCCGGCCTCTAAAACGATTTCGGTCATGCCGATTCGGGTCGGTCAATTCGTCCGCGGGATGGCCAGCAGCGCCCACCGCGCGACGGCTTTCAGGAAGAGCGGTCCGCCTCGCCCGCGCGTGGCCTCGGCCGTCAGAGCCATCCACAGGCATTTCCGCGCCATTCGTTCCTTGCCCAGGCAGCCCAGGTCGATGCCCATCTGGTACCAGATCCGGGCGCGAATGGGCGCAGGTAAATCGCGATATTGATCGAGCACCCGCCGGGCCACCTTGCACCGGTTGAGATGGTAGTCGCGTCGCTGGGTGAGGCTGGTGCTGCGGTTGTGCACACGGTATTTGACCAGCGGCTGATCCACATACACAAATTGATGCCTCCTCGAGAGCTGGATCCACCACCACCAGTCCTCCAACACCCGGGTATGCTCGTCAAACCACGCCGTCTGCCCAAGGCAATCGCGGCGCAACAATACCGTGGGCATGTTGATGAAATTCCGCGTGCAGAGTTCCGCAAACAGACGGCCCGTTGGCCGGGCCGGCGGGGGAAATTCGTCGGAGAACCTTCGCCCCTGGGACACCCCTGCTTCATCCACCATCAGCGAATCGCAGTAGGTCGCAGCACAATCCGGTCGCTGCCGAAGCGCCTCCACCTGCACTTCCAGTTTTTGCGGCAGCCAAACATCGTCGGCCTCGCAAAACGCGACATAGTCGCCCACGGCTATCCGCAGCGCGTCGTTGCGGGAACGGGAGGGCCCCCGGTTGGACTCGCGCAAAACCAGCTTCACGCGGTCGTCCCGGTGGGCAACATCCAGCATCACCGCGCGGGAGTCGTCCGTGGAACCGTCGTCCACGACCACGAGCTCTTCCGGTTGCCACGACTGGTTGAGGACACCGGCGATTGATTCCCGCAGGAAACGCCCGTGGTTGAAGCAGGGCATAATGACGCTCACATAGGCCATGCGTTTAAGTTGTCTCATCCGGCTTCGCGTGAACGTCCGACTCGGATGGCAAAGGCCGTTGCGCCATAATCAGGAGGTCGCCATTTCGTCGGGTAAACCGGCGACCGCGCCTGTTTCCCGCGATTCACTTTCGACCCATGCCTCTCCCAGTGCGGCGATTGCGGCGAGCTGCATAAACCAGGTCGCATAGGTCTGATCAAAATAAGTGATACCGAACCAGTTGAATATGTGGACGGCTAACATGACTCCCATGCCCCAGAGCAGGAATTCTGTTTCACCCGGCGCTTGAGATCGGGATCGCACGATCTGCAAGCGGTGGCCGAGGCCGCGGAAGGCCCGAGTGAAGAGAAAGATGAGCAGAGCAATTGCGCCCAGCCCGGCAGTGAAACCAAAAGAAATGAAGGTGTTGGTAATGTCCGCTCCACCAGTGGCGGCCAGGGAATAGGGGAACCATTCCTTGGTTCCGGTTATGGGCATGCCCAAGAGCCACCATTGGTCCAGATGGCGCAGAGCCGCGTCAATCAGATAGGCCCGGTGCCAACCGTCACCGCCGGTCAGGGTGCTGACGCGCGCGATGAGGAACCAGACCGGGGCCTTCATCAGGATAGCCAACAGGGCGATCGATGCCACCAGGCTGCGACGCACGATCTGCATCCTCGATCGCATCCGCCACAACAGCCAGCCAGCCAGTCCGACCGCGGTGGCACCAGCAGGTCCCCCGGAATTGGAAGCCAGGACAATGATTAAGCAAAGACCAACCCCGGCCAAGGAGCGAACGCGTTCCGCCTTGACCATGGACAGGCCGAGGTAGAGCGGAAAAAACGTCGCGCCCAGCGTGCCCAACAAGGAAGGATGCCGGAAGCTGCCGGAGCAGCGAATTCTTCCTTCCCTCAGCCACCCGCCATAGGAAGTGTCCGCCATGAAGTAAAAGGGGTTACTCCCGGTGAAATACTCGATGACAATCAACGCGGTGTAGGGCGCGAGAATGACGATGAAATGACGCAAGAACCACCGGAAGTCCTCGAGGTCTTCGATCAATCCGCGGAAAGTGAAATAGCAAAGAAAAGCATCGGTCGACCGGCCGATCCAGTACGTCTGGCCATCGACCGAGCGCAGCAAAAACACGAGAGTGGTGTAGCCATAGACGAGGAGCAAGGCCCGGTCCACGCCGTTCAACATGGATAATTGAAACTCCCGCCGGACCATCAGCCGGGCAAATCCCGCCAGCTCCAGGAATCGCAACGCGTACATGTTCAGCCCCATGACCTGGACTTCCTGCCCTTGCGTGAGGTACAAGACGCCGGTCATCATCGCCATGAGCGCCCAGCGCCGCGCGGCGCACAACACCACGCCGATCAGAATCCCCAAGGTGGTCGCGGCAAAAAGGTTCATCTGGTTTCTCCGGGATGGCCGTGAACCTCATCCGGGCCATGGGAATGCCTTGATCGAAAGATCACGAGATGTCTTCGAGAATTCTGGAACGGTCGATCCTCGAGAACGGCGAAGTTGTTCCGGATCATGGCCAGCAGCCGGGCATATCGATTGGGTTGTGAGATGGTGACGATGAAGCAGCCATTCGGGGCGAGATGCCGGCCAAGGCGCTGCAACAACCCCTTCCGCTGCCACCACCTCACGTAGTTGAGTGATTCAGAGAACAGCACGACCTCATAGGTGTGCATGGGCCGGCAGCTCAACATATCCCCGACTTCGAAGCGGATTCGGTCGTTCGCATGCTCCCGGGCCTTGGCAATCGCGACGGAAGAAATGTCGATGCCGAGAATTGACTCGTAGCGGGCAGGATCGAGCGCGCCGGCAATGGACGCGGTGCCGCAGCCAAGCATTAGGATTCGTCCATTCGCCGCATGGTTTTCCAATACTGAGACAAGTTCCGACGCTCGATTGGTGGCATAACTCCATCGGCCGCTCCGATACCTTTCATCAAAACTCCAGCTGCGAATGCGTCCCCCAAGCACGCGCGTAGCAAAGTAGTGAAGGCCCGGGAGGGATAACCATGGCCGAAGAGCGCGAGAAATGAGATCGCGCGCGCTCATTTGGACGAATCCTCAAAATGATAGAGGCATTCGTTCCCGAGCCAGGGATTACGATTGTGCCGTGCCGTTCCGAAAATGAATCGGATCGTCTGGTAGCTAAGCTTCTGGCTGATTACCTTGCGGACCACGGGCGGAGGCAAACTGTAGCGAAAAGAATCAACGAGCTGAAATCCAAGCCCCTGGAAGAGGGAGACGATGTCGGCACTCGATCCCACCATGGTTCGTAGCCGGGTGGGTCGCAATGCGCGCCGGAGCGTCTCGTAGCCGAGAATCACGCGGCTGAGAAAATGATCCGCATCGGTGCACTCAAGGACCACCGATCCACCAGGTTTGAGCAGGGTCTTGATTTTAGCCAAACACTCGCGACGCCGTTCGATGTAAGCCAGCACTCCGACGCAGAGGATCAGATCAAAGCGCCGATCCTCCAACGGAACGTCCATGAAATCCGCCTGGACAGTTTGGGCCTGGGAGGCGAGTTCGGCGGGGATGCGCGCGCGCGCGATGCGGAGCATGGCCCGGGATTGATCCAGCAGGGTCAGGCGGCTGTCGGCATTGAGCAAAGGCAACGAAAGAGAACCGTCACCGCAACCAATGTCCAGGATCGAGTCGAAATGATTGTTCCGGACAAACGCCTTGACCGTTTCCGCGCGAATTTTGATGTTATATTCGGCGCCTCGCAAATACCAGTCAGGGCCATGAAAGGCCTGCCTTAGCTGGCTCAGTTCCTCCGAGGTAATTCCGAACCGCCCGGCCGGCACGCCCACCGGCTTGTCTACTGGAATGTTTGAGGAAGACATTTAAATCAATTGTTTCTTTTGATCCAGGCCTGTGCTCCCACGCTCCAACCCAGGATCGCCAGCCACTTTCGAATCGATTTGCGCGGAGTGGCCACTTCGCCCCGGAAAAGGGAAAGAGGAGACGCCAGGGCGAGCAGCAACAACCGGCACAGGGCGGAAAGCATCATGGCTCCGCGGTAGGCCAAGCCATAGCAGCGGCCCTTGGTCCTGGTCAGAAAGCGCCAGACCGATTCGCTCATCATGACGGAAGAGAATTCGCTGCGGGACTGTTGCGAGCTGATGCCCCCATGGTGGATGACGGCCGTCCCCGGGACATGGTAGATCTTGTAACCGGTTTGCCTGATCTCATAGCAGAGATCCACGTCTTCGGAATACATGAAGTAGCCGGTGTTAAACATGCCGACGGCTTCAAAGACCTGCCGCCTGGTCATGAGACAGGCCCCGGAAAGAACCTCCACCTCCGCCGGGGCGGAGCTTTGCTCCCGGAGCATCGCTTTTCCCCAAAGCCGGGCCTGGGGAAACCACGCAGGCAGCAAGGCGGCATCGAGCGACTGGTTCAGGATGGTCGGAACGGACTGCACACAACTGGTCTGGATCGTGCCATCGGAGTTGAGCAAAGTCGGGCCCACCGCTCCGGCCCCAGGCAGGGCCTGCAACTGCTCGTAGAGAGTGAAAATCGCGGTGCCGACCGGTTCCGTATCCGGATTCAGGAACAGGAGCGTCTGGCCGCGGGCCTTTTGGAAACCGAGATTGTTTGCCTTGGCGAATCCGACATTGGCTTCGCTCTGAACGAAGGTGACGTCGGGGAACTCGCGCGCCAGGATCGCGCCGCAGTCATCGCCGGACGCATTGTCGACGACAATAATTTCAAAGCGCAGGCCGGTCGTCTGCGCGCGAAGCGACTCCAGGCAATGCTTGACGTGCCCGGCTGACTTCCAGTTGACGATGATGATCGAGAGGTCCATGGCGCTGAGGATCGGCGGCGGGCACGCGGCAAGGCCCGGCGCAACGATGCGGTATTGAATCAGTCCCAGATACTGGGGCGCAGTGTCATTTTGCGGCATTGCTGGCCGCGCAAGTACTGGACGAGGGCGGGGTCGTCCACCTGCCGGCTGCCGCGCAGGTAACCGCTCATAAAACCAAGCCAGAGTCCGGCCGCCTCCACCAGGTAAGGCCGCGCGAAGGCGCGTTTCAGGCACTTGCCCAGCATGAACAGCGGATGATAACCGGCGATGTAATTGGCCAGGCCGTTCTTGACCGAGTTTCGCCAGGCGCCGTCGGCGGCACCGGTGCCTTTCAACTGCCGCAACCTCAATTCTCTGAAGGTGCGGGTTTTCCAACCGAGCATGTTGGCTTTCACCTCATCGAGCGTGTCCCAACCAGTTTCACGAAAGAGTCCGCCGATCTCCTGCCAGCACGCCCGGCGATAGATTTTGGTGGCCCCACGCACGTGGAATCGAGGATCTCCCTTGGAATCCTCCTCGACCTTGCCGTGTTGTTCGATGCAGACCAGCCCTCCACCCAGTCCGAGTTGGGGGTCGGCGTGGAAATGTTTGAAGCATTGCTCAAAATAGTCCGGTGCCAGTGCGAGATCCCCGTCCAGTTTCACGAGGTAATCCCACGGTGTTGCGCCGAGCCGGGAATAGCCGTCGTAGAACGCCTCAACCACTCCGCTGCCGGCTTGGCGAAATCCCCGGTCGGACCGGTGGACCGCCTGGATCCAGGAATGCTGTTCGGCCGCCGCGTCGATCAAAGCTCCGGTGTCGTCGGTGGACCCATCGTTGACGAGGATCCATTTCTGTGGCCTTAGAGTCTGCGCGAGGACCGAGTCGATCGTCCTTTGGAGATATTGTCCCTCGTTACGCGCCGGGGTGATAATCACAAAACTGGCGAGGTTCATAGAATCTCTTAATCAGCGTCTGCGGGTAGGCCAGCCAATCGTATCCGCCCTCGAGTTTGGCGCGAAACAGGGCGCAATCATCGGAGGAATTCACGGGCAGGCGTCGCAGGCGGTAGGGGTCATCGCCGGCCTGCACACAGCCCAGTTCGGTCGTGACACAGCAGCTGTAGCCAGTGTCGAGGAGCAGGTTTCTGAGCCGCCTCATGAAGGGTTGGTTGGCCTGGGGGAAGGCATAGGGATAGGCGAACGCGGCGATCGGTCCGCCGACGCGCTGCTCCAGTTGATTCTTGGATTCGCGCAGCTCGTGTTCGATGGATCTCCAGGGAAGCTCGATGAGTCGAGGGTGGTTCACCGTGTGCGAGCCGAAATGGACGCCGCATCTTCGCAATTCTTCCACCTCGTCCCACGTCAGGCATTCCGTGCCCTTGAAGCGACGCGGCGCCCGGCCAATGAAAGCGGTGGGAAGGAAGACCGTCGCGGTGAATCCATAGTTTCGCAACACCGGGAAGGCTTCCGTGTAAAAGTCTCGAAATCCGTCGTCGAAGGTGATCACGACGATTCGCTCTGGAACCGGGATCTTCGTCCGGCCCACCCTCCGTCCTTCGCCCTGTCGGAGCACTGCCTTCTCCCCGCCGGGAGCGGAGAAGGGCGGAATGCGGGAACGTTGCAATAGCTCAAGACCGTCGTGGATCGACACCGCTCGGTAGCCTGCCGCGCGCAGGAAATGCATCTGCTGCCGGAAAACCGCGGGGCTGGTGCAGGTCTGGTAGTAAGACACCGAGCTGCGTGCCGGTTCTTCGGAAAGGCTGTGATACATCAGGATCGGCAGCCGGTTCCCGGAGGAACCGCTCCCGTTCCACCAGGCGACCTCCAACGGGCAGCGGGACAGCGCCGCGGAAGCCGCGCGCCCCGCCCGGCGGAAGGGCTGGACCAGGCTTACGGTGATGAAGCGGTCGAAGCGCATGAGCGAAAGAGTTGGCGTCGAGTTCGCGACCAGCCCGGGAGCCGGATCCTCCGAAATCATCCTGTCAAAGTCATCTGGCCAGTTTCCTGGAAAGCCTCCATGTCCTTTCCCCGCGCATTGGGACCATGAACCGTTTAGACTGGTAACTTGTAACTGGAAATTGAAAACATAGTCACGCTCGGGATGAGCATCTCCAAATCGCCAGTTACCAGTGACAAGTTACCAGTGACAAGTCGGTTCATGGGTAGCCTCCACGGTTTATTGACGGCGCCTTGGGACCATGAACCGCTTAGACTTGTAACTGGTAACTGGTAACTGGTAACTGGAAATTGAAAGCAGCGTCACAATCGGGAAGAGCATCCGCCAATCGCCAGTTACTAGTGACAAGTTACAAGTGACAAGTCGGTTCATGGAAAGCTCCTTGTTCCTTTCGAACCTGCTCACCAGCCATGAACCGTAGCGGAGTACGCAATCCGCAATCTGTAATCCGCAATCCGCAATCAGGAGGTTCATGGGAAGCAGGGGCGGGCGAGACGCGCGGCCTGCTATCGATCAGGGAGTCGACGAGATGCAGGTAGTCGGCTTTGCGCGTCTCCCAGCAGTGACGCGCGACGTAGGCGGAAGCGCGCGTGACCACGCGCTGGTGCAGGCCCGCATCACGCGCCACGGCCAGCATGGCCGCCGCCAGCGCGTCCGGGTTGCCCGACTCAAAAAAGCGGACCACGGAGTCATCGAAATAGTACTGATCGATTCTCGTCCTCGCGACGATCACCGGAACACCCAGCGACATGAACTCCATGATCTTGGTGCTGTAAGCTTCATTGCCGAAAGAATCGGCCCGCTTCGGCACCACCCCGAGGTCGGCGTTGGCCATGATCTCGGCGATCTCGCGGATGGGCCGCGGGTGGAAGAAGTGGATCTTCGCGTTCAGCCCCAGCGCGTTGGTCAGGGCGACCAAATGCTCTTTCCAATCGCCGTCGCCGTAGAGGTGGAATTCCGCCTGGGGAATTTCCGGGCTGACTTTCTGGAAGGCCTGAATCGCGACTTCCAGGCCCTGGTGCCGTTGCAGGCTGCCCGGGAAGAGGACGATGAACTTCCCGTCCTGGCGGGTGCGCGGCCGCGGCCGGAAGATCTGGCGATCGACATGATTGATCAAGACCGAGCACTTGCCATTCGCGCCCGTCCGGGCCGCGTACTTCTCAAGCCAGAGATGATTCGCCACGATGATGCGATGGGCCACCCGGGCCGACGCTCGTTCCATCCATTTCAGCAGAGTGACGCTCCACGAATCCTCCGCCGAGTTGAACTTGGCGGCATAGAGCTCGGGGAGAATGTCATGGATGTCGAGGATTACCTTCGCTCCGGTGAGCCTGGGCCACCAGGCCGCGAAGACCAGGAAGTCCGGCACGTTATGGACGTGGAGCAGGTCATAGCGTTTGCGCGTGTGCTGGCGGGCCGTCCAAAATGAGGAGACGAACAGGAAGCGCAACAGCGGGACCAGGTAGGACAGCCGGGAGCGTTCATTCTTGCCAAAGCGCGGCTGGATGCGCACGAGGTTGATGTTGGCGAAAGCCTCGCGCCCCGGCCTTTCGTCGGACGATTGCAAAGCCACGACATCCACCTGGTCCCCCCGGCTGGCGAGCGCTTCCGTGTAGCGCGTCACCCGGGCGTCAGCCTGGTAAAAGGAATGAGTGAGCATGCAGATACGCCTGGGCGGAGGCCTGAGCCGCGGCTTGGCCTGGGCAACGAAGGCGGCAACGTCCCTCGGCAAAGGTTGCCAAAAGGAAGCGCCGTAACGGCGAACGGCGTATTCCAGGAACTGCGCGTAAATCTCCACCGGGAACGACCACGGCGAGGCAGGCTCACGATCGAAATGAATGTAATCCGGATGGACGTTGATCAGCGCCATGCCGGAGTGGCTCGCCACCCAGTCCAGTTTTTCGAACCAAAGCTCCGGGGTGCGCTCGCCCAGGAGCAGGAAGAGGGTGGAATCCTGCGGCAGGGTATAGGGAAGCTCGACGTAGCCCGGCGAGGCCGGCGGGGAGCGCTTCGGATCGCTTGAAGAGATCGCGTTGCAATCTTCTTCCCTCCGACTCCCAAGAGCCGGCACCCCAAATGGGAAGATCGTGCTCACGCCGTGTGGCTGCGGCTCAAACGGGTCGGTGTCGAAGGTCGAGGCATCGTATTCGATGTTGAGGTGGTGCAGCCAATCCAGTTCGTGCAGCATGAAGCCGGAACGAAAACCCGCCGCGCCCCAGTCGTCGAGATAGCGGTTGATCCGCTCGGCTTTTTGGGCGAACTCTTCGCGGCGCCGATAGAGCTTTCCGTCATGCTCGAGATCGTGGACGCCCACTTCGAATCCGTTCTCGGCCAGTTCGTGTCGCAGTTCGCGCGGCACGGTGTATTCGCCTTCCGGGATGAAATTGAATGAGGAACGGAAACCCAATTTCATTTCCAGCTCGAGCAATTGGCGGCATTGGTTCAAGCCAGCCTGGCCCTCGACGTCGTGGGTCAGGACCAGGGCGAAACGTTTGCCGTCCGGCCAACCGGGCCAGCCGGCCGGCGCACGCTCGGATCCGGGCATGATGGGCCACCGGCCGCCAATCCGCGCCCGCTTTCGCACCGCGAACCAACGGCGGACCGAGAGCCGGACGGCCCGGGGCACCAGCGGTTTGATCCGGTAATAGACGCGGTTTCGGAACATGAGTCGTTACATTTCCTGGTGCAGCCAGGCCGGCACGTAAGACCGGTTTTTGTTCAGCACGGCGCTGACGGTGGTGTTGGATTCGGTGAGCAAGACAGTGGCGCGCCGGATGGCTTCCCGCTGGTCCTTCTCCGATTCCACCACGAGCAACACCATGTCCATGAAGCCGGCCAGCCGGGGAGTGACGCTGATCGGGCTGACGGGAGGCATGTCGAAAATAATATAGTCATAATCGCTGGCTTTGAGCTTGGGCACGAGGTTGGCGAAGCGCCTGGGCAAAATGCGCGGCAGTTTATCGCTGTTCTTGCCCTCGGTGACCACGTAGAGGTTTTCCTGGACCAGGGCGGTATCGCGTTTCTCATTTTCCAGGGCGTCCTCCAGACCGCAGGAAGGTTTGCCTTTGTAGAAATGATGGGCGGCACCATGCTCGATGTTCATATCCACCAACAGGACGTTCCCGTCCCCGGTCTCCGAAAGGGTGGCGGCCAGGCCAACGGCGATGGAGGTCACCCCGGCCCCATGGGCGCAACCCGTGACCGCCACCAGCTTGGGCTTGTGGGTGAGCTTGCGCACCTCGAAGGACGTCACCAACCGGTCGCGCAGCGCCTCGTAGAAAGGCCGCAAACAATGGCTGTCTTCCCAAGGGGCAATGTCGGCCTTGCCCGCGGGGACGATCTTTCCATTGGCGCCGTTCTCTCCATGCCCGTTTCGATTCTCCGACGCCGGCAAGGGCAGTTGTCCGTTGCCCGACGCCTTGATCAGGCGGGAGTGTCCGTTGCGACTGGTGTCGGGGATGGTCAGGAAAAGGGGCAGACGCATGTGGGTCTCAATTTCGATGGGCCGCTTCAAGGTCCGGTCCAGGTAGAGTTCGAGCAGGAAGGCCAGGAGGATTCCCCCAAACACGCCGCCGGCCACGACCTTGGCGAGCAGTTTATGGAGCTCGCTGGAATCTTTGAAGGGAGCGGAAGGCGCCTGGGCGACGCTGATGTTCGAGATCTTTCCGGCGCCCAATGCTTCGTCGATCCGGGTTTGTTCCAGGCTGGCGGAATAGTAGCGGTACTGGTTCTCCTCCATTTCCTTTTTTCTCTGCAACTCGGTGATGGTCGCCTCCATGTCGCTGAGCCCGCTGGCCTCGGTGCGGATTCGTTCCAGTTGGGAGTTTAGAACCTGGATTTTTGCCTGGAGCGCCACGATCCGGACCGTCTCCGTCTGCAGGGTCCGGTCCTGCTCGAGCGACCGGTCGGCTTGAGCCGGCAATCTGGCCAGGAGTGGGTTTTCCTCCGCCAACTTCTTTTTCAGCTTTTCGGCTTCCTCGATTTGTCCCCGGACCTCTTTGACCCGCGAACTTTCCGCGGTGAATTGGATGAGGAGTTCCTGCTCCCTCTTGGCGAGGAAGTCGAGCAGCGTGGAGACTTTCCTGTATTCGTTGAGCTTTTCCGGAGGCGCGACGGGCTCAGCCGGGGCGGCCTCGGGTTTGCCCTGCTGGGGTTTTCCCATTTCCTTCATGGTCACCTGCCGTTCCCACAATTCAGCCTCGGCATTGAGCAGTTCCCAGCGCATTTTCGAGATCTGTTCCGCGTAGGCCTTCTTCGAGTCTTCCAGCGAGATGACGCCCGCTTTGATCTTGGACTTTCTGAATTCTTCCTCGGTCTGGTTGAGGCGGGAGCGGAGCGTGTCGGTCTGCTGGGTGAGAAAATCGTCAAACAAACCGACCCCCCGGTGAACTTCGACATGTTTCTTGAAATAATGATCGATCAGTTGTTTCAGCACCGGTTGAACAATTTCAGGGTCCGGATGCTGGAAGATCACGCGGATGATGCTGCTGCGTCTGGGAATCTCGACAGAGAGGTTCTTCTTGATCAGGCTGGCGGCCAGGAAGCGCTCCTTTCCGCCTCCCGCCTTGGCCAGAATTTTTTCCGGCCCGATGGCGTCGGCCACCTGCTCGGCCAGGTCGAGGCTGGTCAGGATTTCCAGCTCGGAGTTGATGATATTCTCCCCGCGTTCATCCGGTGTCTTGACCTTGCTATCACTGCCCGCTGCGCTGATGGATTTGCTCTCCAGCACGTAACGGACAAACAACTTGGCTTCCGACTGGTAGAGCGGGGTCTTGACCACGTCGAGCACGGCCGCCACGACCACTCCGAGAGTGCAGCAGAAGATGATCTTCCACTTATGCCGGAAGAGGATGTAGTAGATGTCGGCCAATTCGATCCCGAAGGACTGGCTCTCGCGCTTTTGGTTTTGCATAAAATTCTGTGGTTGTCGGTTCCGCCGACCGGAACGGCAGGCGCTGATCTTTTGAAAAGGCCAGCTTCATTGGCTCGCGCCGTCACTCCCGTTCCGTCCGGCGGGTCGCCGGACGGCACAGGCGGGTCGCCTGTGCTACCCAGAGGGGCCGCTAGGCCACGTGCCGATACAACGCCGCGCCGATCAGGCGGGACAGATTTTCCGGGAGCATTTTGAAAATCCGGTTGTGCCACCCGCGCGCCTGGTCCGCGCCCGTGACAAATGTCTCCTGCTCAAAGTCGAATCGAACGTAATCAATCCGGCGTTCCTGAGTGCCCCAGGCGAGTTTGAATCGGCGCAGGCCTTGGTTGGAGAGGGAGGTTCTCCCAAAATCCAACCTGGTGTAGCCGTGGCGCACATACCATTTAATCGCCTCCCAAATAACCAGGTTGTTTCCGCGCAAGTGCTGCTGCGCTTCCGCGGAAGCCCCATACTTGTAAATGGCCTTGGCTCCCAGGTGAAAGAAAATGGCGGCCGCGATCGGCGTCCCTTGATGGCGCGCGACGAACACCCAGCCGAGTCCTGTCGAGAGCACGTGCCGGTAAATGTTCCGGAAAAAATCCAGGCTCTGCGGGGGCAATCCGTGCTTCCGGCGCGTCTGACAGTGCAGCGCGTAAAATGTTTCCACCGCGTCGCGCGTCCGGGAAATCCCGACCGTCACACCGAGATGCTCGGCTTTGCGGATGGCGCGCCGAACCGCGCTTTCGCAACCGGCGAACAGGCGCGACTCCGGATCGACCAGGCTCAATTCATGTCCCAGGAAGGAATGGGAGGCGGGAGCTTCGGCAAAATGGTCTTTTCCGCCCCGCCATTCCACGTACCTCCATCCCCGGCGGCGTCCGTACCGGATCACTTCCGGGATGAGGCTGTCTTCGAGCAAAGCGTCATAATCCGGCCAATGGCAGTCATCCGTGAACGGCAGTGAAATCCCGCGCCGGCCAGTCAACCAGCTGTTGACTTCCATGACCGGCAGCAGGGCGAGAAGCCGGTGGTCTTCGTTCACCGTAAAGCAAGTCGGATGGTAGTGGTAAGTGTCGCACAGCACCCTGGCCCAGGCGGCGCTATGAAAGAAGGTATAATCCGGGTGAGTCAGCAGTAGATTGTCCCATCCGGCTTGCCGGAGAGGATTGACCTGCCGGACCGTTCTGGGCACTACTGGCGTGTCGTCCGGCGGGATCAAATCCACGGCGACGGCACAAGAATCAGGCGACGCAGGCACGTTCCTCCTTCAGCGGTGACAATTGATGGTCGAGCTCTCGCGCCACGGTCTCGACCTGTTCGGGGGTGAGTTCCGGGAACATCGGGAGGGAAAGGAATTCGCGGGCGCAACGCTCGGCCACGGGAAACGAGCCGCGTCCCAGCCCCAGCGCGCGGTAGGCCTTCTGGAGGTGGATGGGAACCGGATAATGAACGCCACAGGCGATGCCTCGTCCGGCCAGGGCGCGCAGGACATGATCCCGGTTTTTGACGCGCACCGCGTAGAGATGATACACGTGAAGCCCGTAATCGGCTTCCTCCGGCGTGATCCGGTTTTCCCGTCCCTCCAAGTACTCGCCATAAAGTCGGGCATGAGCTCGCCGGGCGGCGTTGCCTGGCTCGAGGTGCCTCAGTTTGACCCGCAGCACTGCTCCCTGGATGCCATCCATGCGCGCGTTCCAGCCAATCACGGAATGTTCATATTTGGTTTCCTGCCCGTGGTCGCGCAGGATGCGGATCTTTTCCGCCAGCGCAGGATCACGGGTGACGACCGCTCCGGCTTCGCCCAACGCCCCAAGATTCTTTGCCGGATAGAAACTGAAACAGCCGGCATGACCGAGCGAGCCGGCCTTGCGGCCACGGTATTCGGCCCCGTGCGCCTGGCAGGCGTCTTCGACGACCGCTATCTCGCGTCTTCGGGCGATTTCCAGGATGGGATCCATGTCCGCCATCTGGCCGAACAAATGCACCGGGATGACCGCTTTGGTCCGGGGCGTGATGGCTCGTTCGAGCAACTCGGGATCCAGGGTGTAGGTCCGCTCATCGATGTCGACGAAGACGGGGCGGGCACCGCAAAAGTTGATCGCTTCGGCCGTGGCGACAAATGTGCTCGGCACGGTGATCACTTCGTCCCCCGCGCCAATGCCCAGAGCCAGCAGGGCAAGCCAGAGGGCTTCGGTCCCGCTGCCGACCCCCACGGCAAAAGGGGCCTGACAGTAAGCCGCGAAGTCGGCTTCGAATCGCGCGACAAACGGACCATTGGCGAAGGCGTTGTTGTCCATCACCTCCTGGATGGCCGCCTGGAGCGATTCCTTGAGCGGATCGTGCTGGGCTTTGAGATTAACGAAGGGCACGGACATAGGTCCTCTTTAAGCGCGCGGCCGAGGAAGGCCGGATGAATGACCAATGACCAATGACCAATGACCAATGAATGGCGAAGCTCCAATGCCCAAGGCTCGACTCACGCAGCCGAAGAGGCTGGCGGGCGCTGCCTGCTCATTGGACAGTGGGCAGTTTTTGGGCATTGGTCATTAACCCCGAACAAGACGCGGTATGGTAAATATTGCTAAGCAGGCACAGAAATTCCTGCTCCCGGGATCCGCGGAACCGATTTCATCACTCGGGCGGGATTGCCGGCGACAACCGCACGTGGGGGCACATCCCTGGTCACAACGCTGCCGGCCCCGACGATGGCATATTCGCCGACCGTGATGCCACAGAGCAACGTGGCTCCGGAACCAATGGAGGCGCCGCGTTTGACCAGCGTGCCAATGCATTTCCAGTCGGCTTCCGTCTGGAGCCGGGCCTCCCCGTTGGTGGCGCGCGGATAGCGATCATTGATGAAGGTGACGTTGTGTCCGATGAACACTTCCTCCTCCAGGGTGACCCCTTCACAAATAAAGGTATGGCTGGAGATTTTGCACCGGGGCCCCACTTTTACTCCCTTCTGGATCTCCACGAACGTGCCGACCTTCACTTCATCGCCGATCTCGCAACCGTAAAGATTGGTGAACGCGTAAATCCGGACACCTTTTCCCAATTTCACGTCGGGCGCGATCAGCTGACAGAGTTGAGGAGAGACATTCATCGCGAGGTTCTCCTGGAAAGTCCGTTGGCCGCATTTCGCACCACCAGCCGCGCCCGCCGGCGGGGCAGGAGCGGCGGGTCCTGCCGCATTGCGCCAACTTCGGGGCGACCCGTTTTCGCGGAGGACGCTTCCTGCCGGAACGGCCGAAGGCTGACGGGAGCGCCGTTGCGTTTCAGCGAGGCGGAGGAAGCCTCGAGGATTCGCACCAGTTCCAGGCCCTGCTGGCCGCTGGTCAACGGCGTGGTTCCGTGCTTGATGCAATCCAGGAAGTGCTGGCACTCGGTCTTGAGTGGTTCCTCTTGTTTGATGTAGGGAACATGGATGTCGCCATAATGATAGGCATAATGGAACTCGCCGAAGGTGTCGTAGTGCGGCGGAGTCTCCACCCGCACGTCAAACACCTTGAGTTTCTCGAGTTGCGCGACGTCGTCGTAGACGATCATTCGTTTGCTGCCCACGATCGTCATCTCGCGCACCTTGCGCGGGTCGAGCCAGCTGCTCTGAATGATGGCCGAACGATTGTTCCCGAAAGCCAGGCAAGTGGTCGTGAGATCTTCCACCCCGGGCGTGACGTGGGCGTAGCCCCCGCAGTTGACCGTCCGGGGGGATTCGCCCATGAGATAGAGGATGATGGAAATATCGTGCGGCGCCAAATCCCACGCGACGTTGATATCTTTCTGAAAGAGCCCCAAGTTGAGGCGCCGCGCCGAGATATCCCGGATCTCTCCCAGGTCGCCCTGGTCGATGATCTCTTTGATTTTCCTGACGACCGGGGAATAGAGAAAAGTGTGGCCGACCATCAGCACGCATCCCTTTTTCCGGGCCAGTTCGATCAATTCCTCGCACTGGCGGGACGATCCGGCCATGGGTTTCTCGATCAAGGTATGTTTGCCGGCCAGGAGACTGGCTTTGGCCATGGGGTAATGGTGCCTGACCGCCGTCGCGATCACGATCGCGTCCATCCCTGCCCCGTTCAATATGTGAGCGTAGTCGGTATGACCTTGCACCTCCGGATACAACCGACGGAGATGGTTCAGCCGTTGCACATCCACGTCGCACATCAGCTTCAAACTGCAATCCGGCAGCGACCGGAAGTTACGCACCAGGTTCGGCCCCCAGTAACCGCACCCAACCACGCCGATGTTGATTGCTTTTGCCATATTCTTCTTCGCGTGGTGAGAACTTTGGTGCTGTTGTGGCTATGGCCACGCAGGTAGACCGCGCATGAGACGCTCAATCCGCCGAAGAACACGACTTCGTCCCAGCGCGGCAAAGGAAGCTCCCTCTCCCCGGGGGAGAGGGCCGGGGTGAGGGCGGGCGTCTCTCACTCCTGAACAGTGACGAATTCAGAGCCGACTCAGATCGGCCCCCGCGGCTCGTCGTCCCGAGCCCGGCCGAAATTTCCGAACTTCATGCACCTGGCCAAAAAGGACGGGGACAGTTTTCAGCAGGATCTTGATGTCCAATTCCAAGCTATTGGTTCGAGCGTAAAAAACATCCAGCCGCATCATCTCCTCGAAGGTCGTCCGGTTTTTTCCGCTGACTTGCCAGAGTCCGGTCAGGCCCGGGAGCGTCTCGCACCGTTGCCGGTGCCAGGGCTGGTATTTTTCGTATTCGTATGGCAGACAAGGACGCGGCCCCACCAAACTCATCTCGCCGCGGAGCACATTGATCAACTGGGGCAACTCGTCGAGGCCGGTGGAACGCAACCAAAAGCCGAACGGGATCAAACGCTCATCACCCGTCTGGTCCATTTTCGTCATCGGGAGGTCGGCCTCGATCAAGTGATCGCAGTAACGCTGATGCACTCCGCTATCGGCGCCGATCTTCATCGTCCGGAATTTCAGACACGTGAACGGGCGCCCCAAGTACCCGATGCGTCGTTGCCGGAAGAGAATTGATCCGGGTGAAACCATCCAGATCAGCAGGGCCACCAAGGCTGCCACCAGGATCAACAACGGCGCCGCGCTCAAAATGCAGATCAGATCGAACGCGCGCTTGCCCAAGCCAACGCCTCGCCCGCTCACCTTGCTGGGCTCCCTCGTTTCGCGGCGGACAACCAGGCGGCTGCCGTGTCCGGTGCTGCGAGGTGCAACTTCCAGGAGTTTTGTTTCGCGCATGGGGACCACCAACCGTTGCAAGCCGACGTGTGTCGGCTCTGACTATGGCCGAGGGCAACTGAACGGACCGCGGGCCGTCCCGGCCCGCCGCGCCAGTTCTGGCCAGGCGCTGCGGAGGGGGAGCGTCCGCGCTCCGCGGTTCAAGGAGAGATCCACGGTTTGTTGACCGCGCAACCGAACCATGAACCGTGGCGCAGTACGCAATCCGCAATCCGTAATCCGCAATCCGCAATCCGCAATCGGGAGGTTCAAGGAGAGCTCCGCACTTGGTGAGTTTGCGATATTTCTACCGCAACTCGCGTTCCTGTTTTCAGATTGCGACAGCCCCGCCGACCATTCCGGGGCCGCTTTCTTTGGCCCGATTCAACCTGCCGTTGCCAAACCGCTTAAATGTGCCCCAGCGATGCTTCGATTCGCCGCCAGGGAGGGCAGGAGTTTCGCCGCCGACAAGTCCTCCGGGGCCACCAAATCCCGATCCACTTCGATGGCCGTGGGTCGCCCCAGAATCTCGAGCAAAAGTTGAACACGCCGTTTCGCCGGCAAATCACGCAAGACCACGGCAGAAAAGCCGAGGAAGGGACCGTTGGAAATGGCCACTGGAGTTCCCGCGGACAGTCCGTCATCGACGGCCAGTGGCTCCTCTCTCTCGAAACAGGCCCGCAACTCCTCGATCACTGCTTCCGGCACACTCGGCAGCCGATGTCCGAAATGGACAATCCCACTGACCCCGGTCGTGTAGCGAATCTCGTTCAAGCGATCCTCGATGACACAGCGAACGAAAAGGTAACAGGGAAAGAGGGGTTCAATGAAATGCACGACCCCGCGTTTGGTCGCCCGCTTCACTCGGAAGAGCGGGTTGAACAATTCAATTCTCAGGTTGGATCGCAGGTTCTTCGCGGCCAATTGCTCATGTTTCGGCTTGCTTCGAACACAGTACCAACCCACCCTGGGCCTCACCCTGGACGCCCAAGTAGCTGTGTCGCCACTATTTGACAGGATCTGTCCGCCTGGTCTTGTCGCTTCCGCCATGTGATTCGGCAACGCTTTCGTGACTTCCTCAGTGTGTGCTCGCACGCTCATTCACTTGTCAACAAGGCATCGGCGACTTTTACTCCGGGAGTTGACAGCCAAGGAATTCCTCTGTGCCAACTCCATGGCACTATGCCTGCCCAACTTACGCGGTGGTCTCGTCAATCCTCCTGGCAGGCTGTTCGGCGCTCACCTCACTCTCTGCGACTTGAGTCCGGGCCAGGACAGAACCGAGTCTTAACACGCCATTTCTGGCACTCGCCACCGTTTGTACACCTCAGTGGAACTCCGAATCACTGTTCGAGGCCGGATGGTATGGAAAAAATTCCGACAGTCGATAGGAACCCTTACGTACGTGCAATGCCCGACAGCCGATTGCTAAGATTACGGATGGTCCTGTCTCTCGAATTCATGCGGTTGCGGGGATAAGCGGGAGGAAGGATTGCGCGCCGGGCGCAGTTGCCTAAACGGCGGACGTGAGAGCAATCTAGAAATATGTCGCGGCTGGTTTGCTATTTCGGTTCCCTGACCAACGGGCGGATCATCCTCTGGTGTTACGCGATCTGGTACGCGGCGAACGTGGCGACCCACTTCGATGCGCGACCGCGGCTGTGGCTGACGTCCATCGGCCTGAGTGTGATCATTGGCACGGCACTGCTGATCAGCACGCGCTCTGCCAGCCACGGCACGATGCGACTCGACGGCTGGCAGATGTTCCGTCTCTATTTGATGCCTTTTTGCGTGTCGAGTTTTGCCGCGTTGGTCAAAGATGCTGATTATCTTCTCATCTTCCCCCCCAGCCTGCGAGAGAACCTGATCGGCTTCGCGCTCATGGCCGGCTTTGTGCTGGTCGTCTTCGCATTAAAATCCTCGCGCTTCGCGCCCCAACCTCACCCGTAGGAAGAAATCTTTCATTTCCGCGAAGATTTTCAGGGACGCGGATTCGCTTTTTTTATCCGTGTCATCCGAGTAATCCGTGGTCAGTTCCTTTTTGGTTGCGGCTCTGCCGCTCTGGGACATCCGTGGTCGCCTCAGACTGTTCGTTTCCCAGAATGAGTACGTCCAACATCGCCATCATTGCCCCACGCATTTGGTGAGGGAGGTCGTCGAGGTTCGCCAGCAGGAGTTGACCACGGATGACGCGGATTTCACGGATAACGACAGAGGCGAGCGACGGGGATGAGCCGCCGGGGACGTTGCCATTGACACTGGCCAGAACGGCCCATCCCCGTTCCATCAACCGACTGGCCGTCCACGGTTCATCCGTCAACAATCTCGCGCTCCGGTTCTCGGGGATCGCGCGCGGCCGACCGATCCAAACAACCGCCTCTCGGCCAAGTCCTCTCTGCGTCTTTG